>OLSC01001615.1_pt1 | contig 19688 bp, 18 predicted proteins | sample 1672881 | NCBI WGS metagenome assembly OLSC01 (sample SAMEA3136733, study PRJEB25190) | human gut metagenome | biome: human gut; feature: human-associated habitat; material: faeces | place: Austria | collected 2013
AATCGTAGCCCGAGATGGTCCCAGGCTGACAATTTCGACTGTAATGGACGTTCTTGAATGACTAGTCGTTTAAGAACGTCCCCAATGATTAGGTCGGAAAATTTCTTAAAAAAGTTCTTGCCCTGAGCTGATTCGTCCGTATAATAAACTTCGTTGCTTGAGAGCACGCACCTATTCCTCGGTAGCTCAATGGTAGAGCACGCGGCTGTTAACCGCGCTGTTGTAGGTTCGAGTCCTACCCGGGGAGCCAGGTTGTAAAACCCGTCGCTTATGCGGCGGGTTTTTTCATGCCGCGATCGCCGTTCGCGAACGTTACCGTATCAACATTTCGTGTCGAGGATGTAATCCCGAGGCCCGCCACCTCAACATGGCGCGGTCGTTGTAGAATATTGCAATGATTGCTCCCACGACATGGTGCCGCGAGCACCAAGAAAAGGAGATTCTTGTGTCTGAGACCATTAACGGCAGCCTGAGCGTCTCGAACGACGTTATTGCCGATATTGCCGGTTATGCCGCGATGACGTGCTATGGCGTTGTCGGTATGGCTGAGCAGCTCCAGGGCGCCGAGAGCGTGCGCCTGCTTGCCGGTCAGCGCCTCCGCAAGGGCGTGCTTGTCTCCGCCGACGAGAACGGCCTTACGGTCGATCTTCACGTCGTGCTCGAGAACGGCGTCAACATGAAGTCCGTCTGCCACAATCTTTCGAGCTCCGTTGCCTTCACCCTGCAGGAGATCGCCCAGATCGATCCCGCCAGCCTTAAGATTGGCATCCATATCGACGCGCTCAAGAGCCGTCTGAACTAGCATCCGAAAACGGAGATTCAAATACCCATGATTGCAAAGACCATTCGCACCTGTTTTCCGATCGCTGCGGCTGCCGTTTCCGACAAGGCCGAGGAGATCAACAAGCTCAACGTCTTCCCCGTACCCGACGGCGACACCGGTACCAACATGTCGCTCACGCTCGCCTCGGTGACCAAGGAGCTTTCCGCCCTTCCCGCCGATGCCGACATGGAGGCCATCGCAGGCGCCATCACCCACGGCTCCCTTATGGGCGCCCGCGGTAACTCCGGCGTCATCACCTCGCAGATTCTGCGCGGCGTGGCCGAGGGCCTTGTCTCTGCCGATGAGCCCATTACGTCCGCCAACATTGCCTTCGCCTTCCGTCGCGCCGTCAAGGTCGCCTTCCAGGCTGTCCGCAAGCCCATCGAGGGCACGATCCTCACGGTCCTGCGCGATGTCTCGACCAAGGCCGATGAGTGCGAGAAGAAGAAGTTCTCGGCTGAGGATGCGCTCGATGCCATTGTCGTTGAGGCGTACCAGTCCGTCGCCCGCACGCCCGACCTGCTGCCCGTTCTGAAGGAGAACGGCGTGGTCGACTCCGGCGCCTTTGGCTTTGCCATCTTCCTGGAGAACTTTGTTGCCGCTGCGCTCGGCCGCAGCACCGTGGTCGAGGATTTCTCCGCCACGTTTGATTCCGCTGGCTCTGCCCGCGATGCCGCTCTTGGTCGCGTTGAGATCGAGGCCAACGACGATTGGGAGGGCTCGGAGTTCCGCTACTGCAACGAGTTCCTCTTTAAGGCCGATGCTCCCTTTGACGAGGACGAGTGCCTTAAGTTCCTGGGCTCCATGGGCGACTGTGAGCTGCTCGTGGGCGCCTACCCCGACTACAAGATCCATGTGCACTCCAACACCCCCAACCTGGTGCTCGAGCACATGCTGCAGCTTGGTCAGATCTACGAGGTCTTTATCCACAACATGGAGATGGAGGCCCACGACCGTACCGCCAAGATTCACGAGGACCAGGAAAAGGCCGCCGAGCCCGCCAAGGCGCTGGGCTTTGTCGCCGTTGCCGCTGGGTCCGGCGAGGCCGACATCCTCAAGTCCCTCGGCGTCGACGTGATCGTGTCGGGTGGTCAGACCATGAACCCCTCGACTGCAGACCTGCTGGGCGCCGTTGATCAGGTTAACGCGACCTCAGTCATCATTCTGCCCAACAACGGCAACATCCGCATGGCTGCCGAGGCTGCCGCTTCTGCCTGCACGGACAAGAAGGTCGCCGTCGTTCCCACCAAGACCGTTCCGCAGGCCTTCTCCGCGCTATTTGCGGTCCTGCCCGATTCCGAGCTCGAGGACGCCGTCGCCGCCATGGTCGACGCCATCAGCGAGGTCCGCGATGGCGAGGTCACCCGCGCCGTGCGCGATTCCAGCGCCTCCGACGGCTCTCCGATTCACTCCGGTGACGTCATGGGTATCATCGCCGGCTCCATCGACGTGGTCGGCTCCGACGTGAAGCAGGTCACGCTCGACTGCATCAACCGCATGCAGGAGGAAGAGGAGGGCGACGCGCTGACGATTCTGGCCGGCGAGGAGCTGTCCGATGAGGCCTTCCAGGAGATCGTCGACGCTATCGAGGAGACTCAGCCCGATCTGGAGATTGACGCCCATCGTGGCGAGCAGCCGCTCTATCCCGTGATCTTCTCGATCGAGTAGGCAACTGCCCATGTCCGAGCTGTGCTCCGTGCCGCGCGTCTCGGAGCGCTTTGCCCAGAGCAATGCGCTCGACGAGGATATCGCGCGACTCAAATATGTTTCGGGTAAACGTGAGGAGGCCCTTCGCCGTCTGGGAATTCGGACGGTGGGGGACCTCCTTCTCCATATCCCTCATCGATACCTCGACTTTACCCGTTCGTGGTCCATCGAGATGGCGCCCATCGGCACCGTGTGCACCATCATCGCCACGGTCGACCGTATCGTCCAAAAGCAGCCGCGCCCGCGCATGCAGGTGACTGAGGTCTCACTTGTTGACGAGACGGGCGTGCTACAGGTCGCCTTTTTCCGCCAGCCCTGGATTGCCCAGCAGCTTAAGCAGGGCGACCGCTTGGCCGTGATGGGCAAGGTCGAGTTTGCCTACGGTTTTAAGCAGATGGCCTCGCCCCACTTTGAAAAGCTCGAGGACGGGCGCGCCGCAGGCACCATTCTGCCGGTCCATTACGTGAGCGATGGCGTGAGCCAGGCGTGGATGCGCCGCATCGTAAGCGGCGCGCTCGAGGTCGTCGGCAATCCGTTCGATCCGATTCCCGCGCCGCTGCGCGCAAAGCGGAAGCTCATGAGCAATGCCCGCGCGTTGCGTTCGATCCACTTTCCCTCGAGCATGGCTGAGCGCGACATCGCACGCCGGCGTCTTGCCTACGAGGAGTGCCTCTACCTGCAGCTGGCGCTGCGTCTGCGCAACGACGGCGGCCTGGTCGATGTGGTGCCCTATGCCCACACCGCGGGCGAGCATCTGGGCGCGCTTAAACAGGCCCTTCCGTTTTCGCTGAGCGACGAGCAGGAGGCCGCATTCCAAGACATCCTGCATGACATGTGCGATGGCGGGCGCGTGATGAACCGTCTGCTGCTGGGCGATGTCGGTACCGGTAAGACCGCCGTTGCCGCCTGCGCGCTGGCTGTGGCTGCCGATAGCGGCACGCAGGCCTGCGTTATGGCGCCCACGGGCGTGCTGGCGCGCCAATATGCCGATAAGACCGGCCCTCTGCTCTCGCAGGCCGGCATGTCCTGGGCGCTTCTGACGGGCGCCACGCCGGCCGCAGAGCGCGAGCGCATCCATGCCCAGCTGGAATCGGGCGAGCTTGACGTGCTCTTTGGCACCCATGCGGTGCTTTCGGATACCGTTGCGTTCAAGCATCTGTCGCTTGTTGTCATCGACGAGCAGCACCGCTTTGGCGTTGGCCAGCGCAACGCCCTACGCGCGAAGGGCCCCGGTGCCGATTTGCTCGTTATGACCGCAACGCCCATCCCGCGTACGCTGGCGCTTTCGGTCTACGGCGATCTGGATACGAGCATCATCCGCCATCGGCCCGTCCCTGGCGCTGGCGTGACGACACGCGTGCTCACCGAGTCGAGCCGCGACCTCGCCTATGGCGCCATCCGCGAAGCGCATGAAAAAGGTCAGCAGGCCTACGTGATTTGCCCGCTCGTGGAGCCGAGTGACTCGGCCGATGAGTTGGAGGACGTGCCCGGTATCGCCCGCGACGAGGGGGGCCGCGTGACGGTCCCCGTGCCGCTGCATGATACGGCGACCGAGCTCGACCGCCTGCGTCTGGCGTTGCCGGGTTTTGTCATCGAGCGCCTTCACGGCCGCATGCCGGCGGGGGAGAAGGATCGTGTGATCGACGCCTTCAAGCGTGGCGAGATCGACGTGCTCGTCTCGACCACGGTGGTCGAGGTGGGCGTCGACGTGCCTAACGCCACCGTTATGGTCATCGAGAACGGTGAGCGCTTTGGCTTGGCGGCCTTGCACCAGCTGCGCGGTCGCGTGGGCCGCGGCAGCGTGTCGGGCACCTGCCTGGTTATGACGCACTCCAAGGGCAACGGCGGCGCATCGGCGGCGCAAGACCGTCTCCAGTCGCTCGAAAAGACCTCGGACGGCTTTACGCTCGCCCAGATGGACCTGCGTTTGCGCCACGAGGGCGAAATCCTGGGGTACCGCCAGCATGGTGGTGTGACCCTGCGCTTTGTCGACCTGGATGCCGACGAGGAGCTGATTGAGTGGGCCCATTTGGACGCGGTCGAGCTCTTGCGGTATGCTTGCACCCTTGACTCCGTGGCGACGCGCCCTCTGCGCGATGCGGTCGCCATGCGATATCGACACATTTTTAAGGAGGTCAGCGGAGGATGAGAATCATCGGCGGCGAATGGCGCGGTCGTAAGATCGAGGAGCCCCGTGGTCGCGATGTCACTCGCCCCACGACCGATCGCGTGCGCGAGGCGTGCGCATCTATGGTCATGTCGGCATTCGATTTCGATTTGGACGAGGTTCGTGTTCTGGACGCCTTTGGCGGCTCCGGTGCCTTAGGGTTAGAGATGCTCTCTCGTGGGGCCCGCTCGCTCACGACGTTTGAGATCGATCGCAACGCCGCGCGGCTCATTACCAAGAATATCGAGTCGCTCTGCCGTGACCGTGCGCGTTGGCGCGTGGTCACGGGCGACATGCTGGCGAGCGCCTCGCGCGGTCGTGTACCGGGCGGCCCCTTTGATCTGGTCCTGCTCGACCCGCCGTATGCCTTTGGTGCCGAGCCGGTCGAGGAATTGCTGCAGAACCTGGCTCAGCAGGGTCTGCTTGCACCTGGTGCTTATGCCCTGTTTGAGCATGCCGCCGCCGATGCGGGCGCGCATCCGGCAGGCTTTGAGACTGTACGCGAGAAGCGCTACGGCATTACCTCGGTCGACCTGCTTCGTTGGGTCGGCGATGACGACGGTGAGGACGATAGTGCCGTCACCGATGCCGACAACAACGATGCAACGACGTTTCAGGAGGACGCCCATGAATGACACCATCAACCGCGTGATCGTCCCGGGCACCTTCGATCCCATCACGTTTGGCCATATCGATGTGATCCGCCGCGCCCGACGCATCTTTCCCAGCGTGATTGTCGCCGTGGCCGAATCGCAGGGTAAAAACGGTGTGGGCACCACGTTTATGCTCGATGAGCGCGTGGCGCTGGCCCGCGAGGCGCTCGGTGATATCGACGGCGTCGAGGTCCTGCCCTTTACCGGCCTCTTGGTCGACTTCGCTCGCGAGCAGGGGGCGGGGGCCGTGGTCAAGGGCCTGCGCGCTATGACCGACTTTGAGTACGAGCTGCAGCAGGCCGACCTCAATTATCGCTTGGATAGCGAGCTGGAGTCCATCTTTGTCATGAGTGCTCCGCAGTACGGTTACATCTCGAGCTCGGTGGTACGCCAGATCGCCTCGCTCGGCAGCGATGTATCGACGTTTGTCCCGCCTAACGTGGTCGAAGCGCTCAAATATCGCTTTTCGTGACGTTTCTTATTGCCTGGTGGCATGTGGTAAACTAGCACGATGATATGTTACCTATGAAAGGAGACCGGATGCCGGGCGAGAATTTTCCTGGCGATAGGATCGTCAGCTTGGTCGATGAGCTCGAAGGGCTGATCGAGGAAGCCAAGCCGCCTTTCGGCAAGAACGCTCAGTTCAAGGTCATCGACGCCGACGTGTTCTTCAACATCCTCGACGAGATCCGCATGAGCTATCCCGAGGAGTGGCAGAAGTCCCGCCGTATCCTTAAGGAGCGCGAGGAGCTTATGGCTTCCGCCGCCGCTCAGGCCGATTCCATCATCGCCGACGCTCAGCAGCAGGCCCTCACCATTGCCGGTGAGCAGGAGATCGTCCGCCTTGCGCAGCAGCAGGCCGACGACATCCGCGATCGTGCCCAGCAGTACGAGCGCGAGACGCGTTATGCTGCCGAGGACTACGCAGAGCAGGTCTTTACGCACCTGGAGGAGAACCTCAAGAGCCTGACCGGCACCGTTACCCGTTGCCGTCAACAGCTCAACGAGGGTGCCGCCCAACAGAATGGTCAGTGGTAATGGCTGAGTTCCCGAGCGTTACCGTCGATCTTTCCGAGCAGCTCGAGTTTCCTGGAGATTCGTATCCGCTGACCGGTAAGGTCGATGTCGCCACCTACACGGTGGGCGAGAAGGAGTACCAGCTTCAGGACGGCATCGACTACGACGTTGTCTTTACCAATGCCGGTACCGGTGTCTTGCTCACGGGCATGGTCCGCGCGCACGCCACCGGCGAGTGCGACCGTTGCCTGGAGCCCGCCTCGTTTGATATCGCCGGCGAGATCGAGGAGTTCTACCTCTTTGAGGAGCCCGAGGATCCCGAGGCCTACGAGGACGGCTACGAGCTCCTGGGTGAGGACCGCATCGTCGATTTGGGTGAGCCCATCAATGACGCGGTCGTTATGGACACGCCGTTCGTCGTTCTGTGCAAGCCCGATTGCCGCGGTCTGTGCCCCACTTGCGGTTGTAATCTCAACGTCGAGCAATGCGATTGCGCCGCCCAGGCAGAGGCAGAATGGGCTGCTGCCACGGAAAATCCATTTGCAGCATTGAAGAATCTCAAGCTTGATGAGTAAAACTGTGGTAGTATCGCTACTTGCGCGTAATCGCCACACTGGATAGTTCATAAGGAAGGTCACTATGCCCGTACCTAAACAAAAGCAGGGTCGTATCCGCACTCACACCCGTCGTTCCGCCAACATGAAGATCTCGGCTGCGGCTCAGTCCACGTGCCCCCGTTGCGGCGCTGTTAAGCTTCCGCACCACGTGTGCCCCAGCTGCGGTTTCTACAAGGACCGCGAGGTTATCGTTACCGAGTAACGGTATACTCTGGATGCGATGCCGTTCCAAATGGAACCACAATGGCCGGCTCAATGAGTCGGCCATTTTTGTATAAGGAGCATGTGTATGAGTAACGTTCGCGTTTGTGTAGACGTTGTGGGCGGAGACGAAAAACCTCAGGTTGTTCTCGATGGTATCGAGGCTGCACTTGCTGCCGATCCCGATATTGAGGTCTTGGCAGCTGGCCCCGCCGAAATCGTCAATCCCTTTGCAGCTTCCCACGCACGTGTTGAGGCCCTTGAGGCGCCTGACGTTATCGCCATGGATGACGATCCCATTCGCGCCGTGATGACCAAGCGTAAGTCGTCGATCGTGCTTTCTTGCCGCGCCATTAAGAAGGGCAACGCGGATGCGTTCTTCTCCGCCGGTTCCACCGGTGCCATGACCGCTGCCGCCACCGCCTACGTGACGCCGTTTAGGTATCAGGCCGAAGGCAAGAAGCAGCCGGTGCGCCCCTGTCTGACCAATGCGCTGCCCAATCGTGCCGGCGGTCTGACGGTGCTGTGCGATATGGGCGCCAACCCCGATGTCGAGGTCGATGACATGGTGCGTTTTGCTCAGATGGGTAGCGCCTATGCCCGCGTTGTCCTGGGCATCGAGCATCCCCGCGTGGGCCTGCTTGCCAACGGCACCGAGGACGAGAAGGGCTCCAACTTTACCAAGGCCTGCTTCCCGGCCATGAAAGCCGCCGTTCCCGGCTTTGTTGGTAACTGCGAGGGAACGGACATCACCTCAGGTAACTTCGATGTCGTCGTTGCCGATGGCATGTCGGGCAATATTGCGCTCAAGGCCACCGAGGGCGCTGCCAAGTTTTTGCTGCAGGAGCTCAAGGGTGTCTTTATGTCTTCGCTTGGCACCAAGATTGCCGCGCTTCTCATCAAAAAGCAGATGCGCGAGATTAAGGCCAAGCTCTCTGGCGACGCCAAGGGCGGCGCGATTCTTTTGGGCCTGCGCGGCGTGGTCCTGATCGGCCATGGCGCCACCTCGGTCGAGGCTGTTAAAAACGGTACGCTCGCGGCGGTCGAAGCCGTGCGCGCCGGGCTGGTCGAGAATGTCGCCAACTCCGTGGACGGTATCGTTTTATAAGAGCGAGTTAGGGCGCTGTTATGTGCTTCGCGGCGCACGTCGTGGGGTAGAATCAGAACCGTGTCTTGGTACCGCCCGGGCGGTACCATTCTTTTGGTATTCATGCACTATGAGAGGAAGCGCTATGGACCGCTCCGAAATCTTCGACAAGATCGCCGAGGTCGCTGCTGACGTTCTGGGCGTCGATGTTGCCGAAATTAGCGAGGAGACCACCTTTGACGACCTCGATGCCAACTCGCTCGAGCGCCTGCAGCTGGTTACGGCTATCGAGGACGAGTTCAACCTCGAGATCGATGACGAGACCCTGCTCTCGCTCAACTCTGTCGCCGACGCCGTCGACGCTATCGAAGCTGCCAAGGAGGCCTAAGTCTTGGCTTTATCCGAACGACTTACGCGCGCCCAGGAAATCTTGGGCCACGAGTTCAACAATAAGGTGCTGCTGCGCGCGGCGCTTACGCATCCCTCGGCAGTCGAGGGCCAGCCGGTTTCTGCCAGCTATGAGCGCCTTGAGTTCTTGGGCGATTCCATTTTGGGCGCTGTGGTCGCACGCTCCCTGTTTGAGTCCTATCCGGAGTTTGACGAGGGCAAGCTCACGCGCCTGAAGGTGTCGCTTGTCTCGGGCGCTACGCTGTCCGAGGTTTCTCACGAGCTGGGCATTGACGACATCATCATCTTTGGTGCCTCCGAGACCGGTACCGGTGCGCGCGGCCTGCATTCGGCGCTCGAGAACGTCTATGAGTCGCTCGTGGGCGCGCTGTACCTGGATGCCGGCTGGGATGCGGCGGCGGAGTTCATTCACCGTACGCTTAAGCCGCATTTGGCTTCCGAGCGTGCCGAGCATCCTGCGAACCCCAAGTCGTTTTTGCAGGAGTGCGTGCAAGCCGACGGTCACGAGCCCCCGGCGTATAAGCTCGTTGGCTCCGAGGGCCCGGCGCATGCGCCCACCTTTACCGCCGTGGTGTTGATCGATGGTATTCGTCAGGGTCGCGGCTCCGGCTCCTCAAAGAAGGAAGCCGAGGGAGCCGCCGCGCTCGAAGCGCTCGACCGCATGGGTTACACCACCAACGGCGTGATTCTGAATAAGAAGCACGTGTAAGCGAGGAACCGTGTATCTCAAGTCCCTCACGCTCAAAGGGTTCAAGTCGTTTGCCGACCGCGCCCATATGACGTTTGAGCCGGGCCTGACCGTCATCGTCGGTCCCAACGGCTCGGGAAAATCGAACATCTCCGACTCCATCCTGTGGGTCCTGGGCGAGCAGAGCGCCAAGCAGTTGCGCGGCCAGGCCATGGAGGATGTCATCTTCTCGGGCTCGTCAGCGCGCAAGCCGGTGGGTGTCGCTGAGGTCACACTGGTGCTCGATAACTCGGACCATATGTTGCCCGTCGATTTTGACGAGGTCGCTATCACTCGTCGCATGTATCGCTCGGGCGAAAGCGAGTACCTCATCAACTCGAGTCCGTGCCGCCTGATGGACATTCAGGATATCCTGCACGATTCGGGCCTGGGCAAGGATACGCATTCCATCATCAGCCAGGGCAAGCTCGACGCCATTTTGCAGAGCCGCCCCGAGGAGCGCCGCGCCCTCATCGAGGAGGCCGCCGGCATATCCAAGCACAAGCGCCGCAAGGAGCGTGCGCTCAAAAAGATCAAGTCGATGGACGAGCACCTGACGCGTGCCCGCGACATCAATAAGGAAATCGCCCGTCAGCTGCGACCGTTGGAGCGTCAGGTCGATCGCGCGCGCAAGTACAAAGAGCTGTCCTCGCGCGCGAACGAGCTTACGCAGATGCTAGCCGTCGACGAGCTGCGTTCGCTGCAGTCGCAGTGGAACGACCTGGAGAGCCGTTCCAAGGAAGGTGCCGCCGAGCTGGAGCTTGCGCAGTACCGCATGGGCGAAAAGGAGCGCGAGCTCGAGAAGCTTCAGGTCATGCTCGAGGAAAAGGGCCTGTTTGTGGGCGACCTAGGCGAGCAGCGCCGCCATATGCAAGACGTGGTCGGCCGCATCAACTCCGACATGCGCCTACTCGAGGAAAAGGGTCACAACATGGTGTCGCGCCTGTCCGACATGCGCGGCCAGATCTCGAGCTCCGAGCATCAGCGTCGTCGCGTGGTCGAGGAGCTCGAGGATGCGCGTGCCCAGCTTGAGGAAGTGACCGGTGCGCAGATGCAGGCCCAGGACGACGTTGACGCCGCCGGTCCTGCCGCCGCCCAGCTCCACGAGCGTCGTGTGGCGCTCGACAATCAGATTTCGCAGCTCACGCGCGAGCAGCGCGATGTGCAGCGTGTGGCCGATAACGCCGCGCTCGAGCTCGCCAAGGTGAAGGACTCGCTGAGCAACGCCGAGGTCGAGGACAACATGTATGTCTCGCGCTTGGAGCAGATTGACGAGCAGCTCGAGGAGGTCACGGCCTCGCTCGAGAGCCGTCGCAACCGCGCAGGGGAGCTTGAGGGTGCTCTTGAGGAAGCGCGCCAGGCCCAGGTCGATGCGCGTGAGGCTACCGAGGTCGCCCGTGCGGCGCTGAAGGACTTGCGTGCCCGCGAGAGCGATGCGCGCAACAAGTTATCCGAGGTGCGCTCGGAGCTTTCCAGCCAAAAGAAACTCGATGCCCGCATGGCCGACAGCTCGCCGCTCGTGAGCCGTCTGGTGGGTGCATTGGGCGACGATGTCTCGGGTCGTCTGGGCGACGTGCTCGAGGCCCCGCGCGAGCTTGAGGGCCTGGTGGAGCAGCTACTTGCCGGCGATATCGATGCCCTGTTGTTTGATGACGCCGCCGCGCTTGAGCGTGCCGGTCGTGCGGCTCTGGACCAAAAGAAGGCCTCGGGCGAGGCACTGCTGATGGCGCGCGGCGTGAGCGGCTCTGCTGCCGCTAAGGGTGCTGCCGGTTCGCGTCTGGTCGATCACCTGTCCGTGCGCTCCGGTTATGGCCCGGTTGTCGAGGCCCTGCTCGGCGGCTATTACGTGGTCGATGATTTGGCTGCCGCTCTGGCGGCACCTGTCGTTGACGGTGTGACCTATGTGACGCCCGATGGCGCCCGTGTGAGCTGTGGCGGCCTGGTGCGGGTGGGGCTCGATGCCGGCGAGGCTTCGGGTGCCCTGGAGCGCAAGCGTCGTATTCGCGAGCTAGAGGGCCTGGAGCCCGATCTAGCTGCCGTGTTTGAGCATGTGTCGGATCAGGTCGTCGAGGCCAATGCGGCCGTCGAGGAGGCACGTGCCGCCGAGGGCGATGCCGCCGGCGAGATTGCCCGTCTTGAGGGCGAGCGCCGCTCGCTGCTCTCCGAGATTGGCCGCTTGGAGCAAAGCGCCAACAATGCCGAGGTCGAGCGTGTGCGCATCTCCAAGCGCCGCGAGCAGGCCGCCGAGGCCGTTCGCGCTGCGCGCCCGCGCGTTGACGAGCTCACCCGTTCGCGCGACGAGGCCCGTGCGCAGGCAAGCGACCTGGGTCTTCAGATTGCCGAAGCCAACGACGAGCTCGATCGCGTGCGCCGTGACGACTCCGAGGCAGCCGGTAAGCTCGCCGATGCCAAGGTCCGCCTGGCTCAGACGAGCGAGCGTCTGCGTACGCTGAAGGGCCGCGTGCCCGACCTGGAGCATCGTCTTGAGGGCATCGACCGTCGTATCCGCGGAACACGCCAGGCCTCGCGCTCGCTCGAGCTGCTGCGCCTGCGCGTCGATCCCATGCACGAACGCTATTCTGCCCTGTTGGAACGCGCGTCGGATTGGGCAGCGCGCCTGCGTGACCAGGCCTCTCTGGAGGAGGCGGACTCCGCTTCGCTCAAGAAGACCATCGAGGATGCCAAGGCAGAGGTTGCCCGCGCTAAGGAGCGAGTCGATACCGCCTCTGCCACGCAAAACGAGTTCAAGGTCGCGCGTGGCAAGCTCGAGGTGCAGGTCGAGGCTGCCATCAAGGCCATTACCGCCGATGGCACGACGGTGCTCGAGGAAGCGCTCATGCTTCCGGCGCCCACGGACCGCGATGCCGCCGAGCGCGAACTCAACCAGCTTGTGCGCCAGATCAACAACCTTGGTCCCGTTAACCAAGTTGCCATGGAGGAGTACGCGCAGCTCAAGCGCCGCGCCGACTACATCGAGGAGCAGCTGGCCGATCTGGAGAGCGCGCGTAAGGCGCTCACCAAGATTACCGTGGCCATCGACCGTAAGATGCGTAAAGCCTTCCTGGTGACCTTTGAAAAGGTCGACGCGAACTTCCGCGAGATCTTCGCTATGCTCTTCCCGGGCGGCCAGGCTCATCTGGAGATGACCGATCCCGAGCATCCTGCCGAGACGGGTATCGAGGTCGTGGCGCAGCCGCGCGGCAAGCGCATCACCAAGATGATGCTCATGTCGGGCGGCGAGAAGAGTCTGACGGCGCTCGCCCTGCTCTTTGCCGTGTATCGCACGCGCACGGTGCCGTTCTATGTGTTGGACGAGGTCGAGGCGGCGCTCGATGACGCCAACCTGTCCAAGCTCATCGGCGCGCTCGATGTGTTGCGTTCCGATACGCAGCTCTTGGTTATCTCGCATCAGCGCCGTACTATGGAGGACGCTGACGTCCTCTATGGCGTCTCGATGCAAGCCGACGGCGTCAGTCGCGTCGTCTCGCAAAAACTCGATCGCGAAACCGGAAAGGTCGTGAATGCATAATGGGATTCTTTGACGCTCTCTCGCGCGGACTTGAGCGCAGCCGCGAGGCCCTTAACGAGGTCTTCTACTTTGGCGGCGAGGTCGACGAGGACTTTTGGGAGGACCTTGAGGGCACACTCGTCATGGGTGACATGGGTGCCGAGGTCGCCATTCAGGTCTCCGATGACCTACGCGATGCCGCGGCCAAGAAGAACCTCAAGACCGCCCCGCAACTCCGTCGCGCCCTGGCCGAGCAGCTTGAGCAGCACTTTGTGCCCATCGAGCGCGATCCGTTCTCCGATACGCCGAGCTGCGTGCTGTTTGTGGGCATCAACGGTGCCGGCAAGACCACGACGGTCGGTAAGATCGCGAGCGCCATGGCTGCCCGCGGCAAGAACGTGGTGATCGGTTCGGCCGACACCTTCCGCGCCGCCGCCATCGAGCAGCTTGATGTGTGGGGCCAGCGCGCCGGCGTTTCCGTCATCAAGCGCGATCGCGGCTCCGACCCGGCAAGCGTTTGCTACGACGTGCTCGACGAGGCCGATAAGCGTGGCAGCGACCTGGTGCTTATCGATACCGCCGGCCGCCTGCACACGAGCCCCGAGCTCATGCGCGAGCTTGCCAAGGTGGTCAACGTGACGCGCAAGCGCGCCGCCAATATGGCCGCCGGTCCCATGCCGGTCTCGGTCGTGCTTGTGATCGATGCCGCGACGGGCCAAAACGGTCTGAACCAGGCGCTCGAGTTTAACGAGGCGCTTGGCCTGGACGGTATTATCATGACAAAGCTCGACGGCACGGCAAAGGGCGGTATCGCCATGGCCGTGGCCGAGAAGCTCAAGCTCCCGATCCTGCGCATCGGCGTGGGCGAGCAGGTCGATGACCTGCAGGAGTTCAATGCCAAAGATTTCTGCCGCGCCCTGGTGGGCGAGTCCAACTAAGGAGTGACTAGTGTTTGATTCTCTGAGCGATCGCCTCAACGACACATTTGACCGCCTGCGCGGCAAGGGTAAACTGACCGAGGCCGATATCACCTCTGCCATGCGCGACATTCGCATGGCGTTGCTCGAGGCCGACGTCAACTTTAAGGTCGTCAAGGAGTTTGTCGCCAAGACCAAGGAGCGCTGCATGACCGCCGAGGTCATGGAGTCGCTGTCGCCGGCGCAAAACGTCGTCAAGATCGTGCTCGACGAGCTTACCGAGATGCTCGGCTCCACCGAGAGCAAGCTCGTCTTTAGCAACCGCATTCCCAACGTCATCATGCTCGTGGGCCTTCAGGGCTCCGGTAAGACCACGGCGGCCGTAAAGCTGGCCTACCTGCTCAAGAAGCAGGGCCGCTCGCCGCTGCTCGCCGCGTGCGACGTCTATCGTCCCGCCGCTGCCGACCAGCTTGCCACGCTCGGTGGCGAGATCGGCGTGCCGGTCTTCCGCGGAGACGGTGCGCACCCGGTCGACATCGCCAAGGGCGCCATTCAGGAGGCCGTCGACCACCTGCGTGACGTGGTCATCGTCGATACCGCCGGTCGTTTGCAGATCGACGAGCAGATGATGCAGGAGGCCGTGGACATCAAGAAGGCCGTCAAGCCCGATCAGGTGCTGATGGTCGTCGATGCCATGACCGGCCAGGATATCGTCAACGTCGTCTCGACCTTCGCCGAGCGCACCGACTTTGACGGCGTGATCATCTCCAAGCTCGACGGCGATGCCCGTGGCGGCGGCGCGCTTTCCGTGCGCCAGGTGACCGGCAAGCCCATCAAGTTCGTGAGCATGGGCGAGAAACCCGATTCGCTGGAGCCGTTCTATCCCGATCGTATGGCCAAGCGCATTCTGGGCATGGGTGATGTTGTCGGCATCATCGAGAAGGCCCAGGAGGCGGCCGACGCCGAGCAGCTCGAGGCTGCCGAGCGAATGCTGCGCGAGGGCTTCACCATGAACGACATGCTCGACCAGATGAAGGCCGTCAAGAAGATGGGCGGCATGAAGGGCATCCTGGGCATGCTCCCCGGCGGCCAGCGTGCGCTCAACCAGATGGGTGGCAACCTGGACGAGGGCATCTTCGATAAGAACGAGGCCATTATCATGTCGATGACCAAGGAGGAGCGTCTGCGTCCCTCCATCATTAATGGCCAGCGCCGTGCCCGCATTGCCAAGGGCGCCGGCGTGACCCCCACCGAGGTCAATAGCCTTATGAAGCAGTGGGGCGAGATGAACAAGATGATGGGCCGCATGCGCACGATGGCCAATCAGGCACAGGCCGGCGGCAAGAAGGGCAAAAAGGGTAAGAAGGGCAAAAAGATGCGCATGCCCAATATTCCCGGCCTAGATGCCATGGGTCTGGGCGGTATGGGTGGCCTGGGAACGGGCGGCCCCAAGTCCGATATGGACCTGCTGCGCCAGATGGAAGCGCAGATGCGCAACAAGAAGTAACGACTAGTTGAGTCGTGTATGGCGAAGGCCGCCTGGATGGTATTCCAGGCGGCCTTCGCCGTTTGTTCGCCGTTTGTTCGCCGTTTGTTCGCCGTTTGTTCGCCGTTTGTTCGCTGGTTGTCGCACGCGTGGAAGCGCGTTCTCGACGAGGTGCTTGCCGCTAGTGACAGCCGCAGCCTTCGTGCCCGTCATGGTCGTGGTGACCGTGGCAGCCGCAGGACTCGCCATGCTCGTGGATGTGCTCGTGATCATGTCCATGGCAGTCGCAGGTGGCCTCGCCGTTCTGTGCGAGCGTGCCGGCGATAAGTGCCTCGACGCAAGTGTCGCAGTTGCCCTGGGCACCTGCGTATACCGTGATGCCGGCTTGTGCAAGCGCGTTGATAGCGCCACCGCCGATACCGCCGCAGATGAGCGCGTCCACGCCGCCGTTGGCGAGCAAACCCGCCAGGGCGCCGTGACCGGTGCCGCCGGTGCCCACGACCTGCTCGTTGAGCACCTTGCCGTCCTCAATGTCGTAGATCTTGAACTGCTCGCTGCGGCCAAAGTGCATAAAGATGTTGCCGTTGTCGTACGTGGTTGCCACCCTCATGGTGTCGACCTCCTTTGCTGGCCATGCGGCCATTGTCGTGGTGATGGGGGAGTACGCGATGTTTCCGCCTTCGATGACGATCGCCCGTCCATTGACCAGCGCGTTTGCCACCTTGCGATGCGCGCGGCTGCAGATTGCCGCCACCGTGGCGCGGGCAATGCCCATGCACTGGGCGACTTCCTCCTGATTGAGGCCTTCCAGGTCGCATAGGCGCAGGACCTCGAGCTCGTCGACTGTCATATCGATAGCGTCTCCGCTCGCCAGGCCATCGGGGGTAAAACTGCGATATTCGGGGATGATCCCAACACGGCGCAATTTTTCGCGTCTTCCTGCCATGCGCACTCCTTATCTGATATATGTCAACAATAGAATATCGAACGTGCGGATTTGCGCAAGGAATTTCTGTCATATGTCAGAAAATGAGGGCTTATGTTTGGGCTGTGGGGCCGCGTGCGCCTGGGCTACAATGAGTCTCGCTTGTAGGCGACTGACAGGAGGGTCAATGAGCAAAGCTGATCAACAGTTTGTAACCATGTGCCGCGATATCTTGGACCATGGCACCACGACCGAGGGCCAAAAGGTCCGCCCGGTGTGGGAGGACGGCACCCCTGCCTATACCATTAAAAACTTTGGCGTCACGGCGCGCTACGACCTGCGCGAAGAGTTCCCTGCGCTTACGCTGCGCCGCACGGCTCTTAAGTCTGCGATGGACGAGATCCTGTGGATCTATCAAAAGAAGTCTAATAACGTCCACGATCTTAATAGCCATATTTGGGACGAGTGGGCCGACGAGACTGGCTCCATCGGCAAGGCCTACGGGTACCAAATTGGCCAGAAAAGCCATTATGCCGAGGGCGATTTCGACCAGATGGACCGCGTGCTGTACGACCTCAAGAACACGCCGTATAGCCGTCGCATTATGACGAATACCTATGTGTTCAGCGACTTGTCCGAGATGCACCTGTATCCGTGCGCGTACAGCGTGACGTATAACGTGACGCAGCGTCCGCAGGACGACAAGCCAACGCTCAATATGATTCTCAACCAGCGCAGCCAGGACATTTTGGCCGCGAATAACTGGAACGTGTGCCAGTACGCCATTCTGCTCATGATGGTCGCGCAGTCGGTCAATATGATTCCCGGCGAGCTGCTGCACGTGATCGCCGATGCTCACATTTACGACCGTCACGTCGATATCGTCCGCGAACTTATCGAGCGTCCGCAGTTTGCGGCGCCCAAGGTAACGCTGAACCCCGACGTGCACGATTTCTATGCGTTTACGACCGATGACCTGATCGTGGAGGGCTACGAGCACGGTCCACAGGTCAAGAACATTCCCATTGCGGTGTAGGTGGCACTCATGACGTGTAAGCTTTCTGCCATTGTCGCCGTGTGTGACGACTGGGGCATTGGGTGCGAGGGCGACATGGTAGTGTCCAATCGCGCCGACATGCGCCATTTTGTTGCGTGCACCAAAGGTTGCCCGGTTATTATGGGGCGTAAGACCCTGCTGAGTTTTCCCGGCGGGCGTCCTCTCAAGAACCGCCGCAATATCGTGCTTACGCGCGATATGGGCTTTGCCCGCGAGGGCGTCGACGTGGTGCATAGCATCGACGAGGCGCTCGCCGCGGTTGCCGATGAGCCCGTTGCCTGGGTGATCGGTGGCGGCGATGTCTATCGGCAGTTTTTGCCGTATTGCGTCGAGGCCGAGGTCACGCATGACCATTGCGTCCATGTTGTGGATACGTACTTTCCCGATTTGGAAGCCGATCCTGCGTGGAAGATTGCGCAGCGTAGCGGGGTCGCGACGATTGCCGCCGGTGAGGGTGACGAGGGCGTCGATTATGAGTTCGCGACGTATCGTCGCGTTGAGGCGTAAATCGTCTGGTGTGAACGGTATCATCGGGTTGATTGAATGCATGGGGCGGCGCTTAGCGTCGCCTCGTTTGGTATAGATGTGCTGTAAAGAAAGGTGCGGGCTGGCTGCTATGACTGATGCCGTTGAGGTTCTGCGAATCGATTCGCTCGAGGACGACCGGCTCGATGCCTACGTGCGCCTGACCGAGCGCGAGCTGCGCTGCGTGTTGGAGCCGCAAAAGGGCATCTTTATCGCCGAGAGCGCCAAGGTCATCGAGCGCGCGGTGCGTGCCGGATATCAGCCGGTGAGCTTTCTTTTGGGCGAACGCTGGCTCGACCAGATGATGCCGCTGTTTGAGCGCCTAGTCGTGCGCGAGGGCGCGGGTCCTGTTCCTGTGTTCGTCGCCTCAATGGAGCTCATGGAGCAGTTGACGGGCTTTAACGTGACGCGCGGTGCGCTTGCGGCGTTTCGTCGCCCGCGTCAGATTCCGGTTGATGAGTTCTTGGGCGGCGTCGTCGAGGCGGCGGGGGAGCGTCCGGTGCGCGTGTGCGTGCTCGAGGGTATTGTCGACCACACCAATGTTGGCGCGATTTTCCGCTCGGCTGCCGCATTGAACGTTGACGGTATTTTGGTCAGCCCGACGTGCTGCGACCCGCTGTACCGTCGCTCGGCCCGCGTGAGCATGGGCACCGTGTTTCAGGTGCCGTGGACGCGCATTGGCAGCGAGGCTCGTGTGTGGCCGCATGATGGTCTGAGCGCGCTGCACGATGCCGGTTTTTCGTGTGCCGCTATGGCGTTGACGGACGATTCCGTTTCGCTTGATGATCCTGTGCTTCAGAAGATTGATCGCTTGGCGATTTTTATGGGCACCGAGGGTGCTGGCTTGGGCGCCAAGACCATTGCCGGCTGTGACCACGCGGTGCGTATTCCGATGGCGCACGGGGTCGATTCGCTCAACGTGGCCGCGGCGAGCGCCGTCGCCTTTTGGCAGCTATGCCCGCACGTGAGCAATGAGTATCACTACCAGCCGGGTTTGTATCACTAGGCAGTTATTCCGCACCGTGCTCTAATTCGGGGTGTTTCGGTCGTCGCCAGTCGGTGCTAAGCTGGTTTTGGCTTTGGTTTTAAATTGCTGTTTTGCTGTATGACGTATGCGTGTGGGGAGGGCGTGTGGCTAAGAAATCTACGGCTATCGATGTAACGCAAGGAGTCATTTGGCAGCAATTGCTGTCGCTGTGCGTTCCCATCTTTTTTAGTTCGTTTTTTCAGCAGGCCTACACGCTTATCGGTACGTATATCGTTGGCCAGTTTGGCGGCAAGCTTGCGCTGGGTGGCATTCAAGCCACGATGGTGCTCACCGAGCTCTGCATTGGCTTTTGCGTTGGCGTCGGCGCCGGCTGCGCGGTCATTACCGGTCAGTATTTTGGCCAGCACGATGATGAGCGACTGAGTCGTTCGGTCCATACAGCCATGACGCTCGCACTGGTGGGCGGTATCGTTTTCTCGATTCTTGGCATAGTGTTCGTTGAGCCCATGCTGGTGCTTATGAACACGCCGCATGAATTATTGGCCGAGGGCGTGGCCTATGCTCACTGTTATTTTGCCGCGATGGTTGCCGCACTGCTGCTTAATATGGGAACCGCACTGCTGCGTGCCGTGGGCGACACGCGCGGGCCCGCCGTGATCATTGCCTCTGGCTGCCTGGTTAACGTGGTGCTGGATATCATCTTTGTCGCTGTGTTGCATATGGAGGCGCTGGGCTGCGGCATCGCAGTGGCTCTGACCATTTGCTCCAATGCAACGATGATCGTGTTGCGCATGATGCGCGCTCCGGGTGCATGGCGTCTTTCGCTCATATGACCCAATCCGCTGTCAAGAGCCACAATGGCCCCGCCGACCGCT
>OLSC01001629.1_pt1 | contig 19481 bp, 16 predicted proteins | sample 1672881 | NCBI WGS metagenome assembly OLSC01 (sample SAMEA3136733, study PRJEB25190) | human gut metagenome | biome: human gut; feature: human-associated habitat; material: faeces | place: Austria | collected 2013
GACATACATCATCGGCGTAGCGTGGAACAGTCACCGCTCAGGCGTACCGTACGCAGAAGCTCGCCCATGACCCGCGCATCACACCGGTCGGCCGTATGCTGCGCCGAGCTTCCCTGGACGAGCTGCCCCAGTTCTTCAACGTGCTGAAGGGCGACATGTCCGCCATCGGCCCGCGCCCGCTTATCCCCGGCGAGCTGGAAGCCCACGGAGGGCGCGCCCTCTACAACAAGGTGAAGCCAGGCCTCACGGGTTGGTGGGGCTGCAACGGGCGTTCCGACATAGAGTACCAGGAGCGCCTGGAGCTGGAGTACTACTACATCACCCACTGCTCCCTGTACCTGGACGCCCTCTGCATCCTGCGCACCGCCGCCGCCGTCTTCAAGCGAGAAGGGGCACAGTAGCAAGCCATTATAGGTGCCTGATAATCCGAAGTCTCGATCACCATCATCCCAAAGACAGGCTACGCTCCTTCCCCACTGTCTCCCTTGCCTGCACCCCTTTGACCTTGATGTAAAGACGTCCTTCCGCGATGGACAGCATCCATTGCAAGCTGCTTGAATCTTCCCCAAGACTCGTGGATAAGCAGGGAAACAAAAACACCACCTGCCACATACACAAGAGAAGTCTGCGGAACGGCAGCTGGCATCCACCGGTAAGTCCAATCGGATAGATATGCCGTAAAGTCAAAGGACGTAAACCAGGGCGTTATGACAGACAGCACGCCAAAACATGTGCACACGAGGAAGAACCCGAAGATATGGTGGCACATAATACTGAACGTGTTACCAGCCAGAGCGGCAACGAAACTCGATCGCCCAAAAGAAGGGGCCAGCATTTTACAGCAGCGCATCAGAAACGCGATGCCCGTTATCGTAACGAAGTAGGTGCCAACAACGCCTCCTGGAAACTGGCACCACGACGGAATGTAGGTATATCGGCCATGCAAAGCAGCAATACCTACAAGCTGAACCGCAAGCAGCAGGGCAAAGTACGGGACATTCGGCAGCGTGTCGTACCCCTCTAAGACCCTCGCATAAAAGCGTCCCATCCCTAAGCATGCCAGGAAAAACAGGGTTCTGCACACCAAGAGCAGCCAACCACTCGGCAAGCCATCAGCACCGCCCAACTCGATGGCAATCGCCCCAAGAGCAAGGTACGCAAATAGCAGGATCGTCTCTTTCAAACTCGTTGAAGGTACCTGCTTGAAGGGAAGGCGAATAAGCAGATTGAGCAACTCTGCGAAAGACAAAGGAGCGATAAACCACATGGGCATGTTGATAAGAAACTGATGGCCATCGGTAAAGGGCATCACTAGTAGCGTCTGGGCAGAGAGAGCCCCCCCCCATGTAATTCCAACCAACTTTTTAGCAAAAGCACGAGACAGCCGTACGCCGCATTGATTGCCACCAGGGGAACGAGAAGCCGCTTTATCTTCGATTTTAGATACTGAAAAGGATGCACCTCGTGAGATTCTTTATAAAAGTATCCGACGACGAATACGAAGGCGGCTACCTGGAATGAATAGGGCTTAAACATATCGAAAGGACCATTGAACCCAGTGGAGGGAATATGGCCAACCACAACTAGCACAATAGCACAGGCCGAAAAAAGCCTCATGGTGTAGTTTATCGATTTCTCAGTAGATGCCATGATCGATTTGCGTCCCTTCAGCACCTTTCGAGCATATCCCATTGAAGAATGGCGTCGTCAACAATGTCGACGAGAGCTCGCTGACCGAGAACCTCGTCGAGTTCCGAGGGCGCAATTCCCGTTCCCGGTCGCTTAAAGGTAATCATGTCGGCCTCTATCACCGAACCTGCTGGAATGAGACCTTGTGCGACAATGGAGCGCCTTGCATTGAGACGCGCCGCCGCCTCCGTCTCGTTGAAGTTCAGGTCGGGATTTCCCGCAATGGTCTCGATAAACGCGACGCCTTCTAGAATGCGACGCGCATCATCGGGATCCATCGCATGGTAATGGTCGTTGCCTTGCAACGTCTTGTCCAACGTGAAATGCTTCTCCACCACTGTCGCTCCCAAAGCATAGGCCGTTTTAATGACGTCGAAGCACTCGTCGGGCTTGCAGTGGTCGGAATATCCGATGATCGCGTTCGGAAACGCCTCCTTCAACGAGGCGATACGACGCAGATTGGCATGGCCATAAGGCGTCGGATACTCGAGAACGCAGTGGCAGAGCACGAGGGGCTGATCATTGACGCGTTCGACTGCCTCCACCGCCGCCTTCATCTCGCTCAAATCCCCCGCACCTACTGACATGATTACAGGTTTCCCCTTCGCCGCCTGGTACTCGATAAACGGAAGGTTCGTGAGATCCGATGACGATATCTTGTACACGGACATCAACTCATCAAGATAATCGGCCGACTCAAAATCAAAGGCCGTCGAACAGAATTCTATTCCGATCTCATCGCAAAAAGAGGCCAGTTCACGGTACTCGGCCTCTCCGAAAGAGTCGAACTTCTTGAACAACTCGCGTTGGCTCGTCGTCGGCTCCTCATTCGTGTCCCAATAGGACGGAGAATCGGCTGCTGCCAGCGTCTCCGCTTTATAGGTCTGAAATTTGACAGCATGAATGCCGGCATCACGGGCTTCCTGGCACATGAGCTTCGCCGCCTCCATGGGAGTTACTCCCCGCTGTTTCGCAATGTCGTAATAGTTTACGCCGATCTCGGCAATCAGAGTAAACTCGCCACGGGCCATCCGTTCCGTCAATGCGCTCATAACGCCTCCCCCAAGATAATCTGCCGCACCCGATGTGCACCAGAGGCCAAATCATTTCGCAACATTAAGTCGCGCATCTCTTCCCGCACGGTGCGGGCCTTCACAAGCCACTCGAACGTAGAGAGAATATCCTCATCGCTTACTCGACTTCCCAATCCGAGATTAATGAAGCCGTTGTCCATTTGGGCAAAAGAATGCAGCAACTCCCTCTCATTCTGAGCAATCACAATGGCTGGAACCCCCATAGAGGCCAGCTCGTAGGTCGTACGTCCCTGCGAGCAGAAGGCAATATCGGCATCCCTCATATGGTCGCTCACACGAGGGACATCCATATTAATCATGATGCCTTTTTCTGGAATAGAGACGAGCGGAGCGCCGGCATAGCCAGGTCCGACGATGAAATCGAACGAGAATGTTGGCCCGTCAGCATTGATCCTCTGCGCTAGCGCATAAATTCTCGCCGTCAGATCGAGAGGGTCAGTTCCACCGAATGTTACCAGTACCTTTTGTGCTTTGGGTTTAAAAGGGGCGCGGCGCGCGCCCAGAAACTCGTCACGAAGACATACATACCCCTTCCCGGCATAAGTGTTGGGATAGGACACGTTATCTTCATACAAAGCATTCACGACGGCATCAGCCGCACGGGCACCGGGGCCGAGATCCTCGAAAGAGACGAAGCGCTTCACATAACGCTTCACCGCGCGAACGTAATCCACTTCGGTGTCCAACAGATCATTAACGAATACATCGGGTGCATTTTGCTCCAGCCAAGAGAAGAGATCATCCTCTCCATCGAGCTCCACCACATTCATGAAGGCTCCCTTGAGCCTCTCAATGCCCTCACGGTGCCGCTTGTCGCATAAATAGACGATATCGTGTCCCACCAACTCGTAGCCCAAGGTGAGAGCGCGATAAATGTGGCCCAATCCCAGCTCTCGATGACCGTCTACGCGAAAAGCGATTTTCTTCCGCGACAGTTCGGACTCGCACACGATCCAATCTCGGACGGAATCGATATCGGTTGATTCTCTTTCGGGAACCTCAAACACTCCAACGGTCTTTCCCAGCCGCGTCATCGGCGTAACCGACATTCGATCAGCGATGAGGAACGCACCTGTTTCCAAGTAATAAGGCGGAAGCTGCTGACGATTAAGGCGCTGTTCGTAGGCGGGCACCACGCCCCCTTCGCCATCTTCCTTCCAACTCAGATGGGGCGCATTCACCACGCTGATGCACGAGTCCAAATCGGAATCGATGAACATGGCGAGGGCCCGGTCGAGCGTTTCCCGAGTTAACAGCGGCGAGGTCGGCTGAAGCGTTACCACAATATCGAAGGATGCTCCCGCTTGCTCCTCACGTCGCACGACGGCATCATAGATAACAGGGTCGAGTGTAACGGCATCAAGGGCCAGCTCCGTATCTCGTGGCATCCCCGTCACTCCTTCAAACTGCGCCGCGTAGGCCAGTATTTCTTCGGAGTCGGAGGACACCACCACATCGTCTATCAATTCACTGGATAACGCATTTTCGATAGCGTAGGCGATAAGAGGCTTGCCCCCCATCAGGCGCATGTTTTTCCGAGGAATGCCCTTCGACCCGCCGCGAGCCGGTATGACGGCGATGATATTTGGCTTTCTCGACTTCATTATCGGTTCACATCCTCATTCTTAATGCTCGAATTCCAGGTAGCGTCGGGTCTCTATGCAGTCTACGAGGCGCTTCATCTCCCAGATCGAGTTCTTGCGAGCGGGGCTCATTTTCCAAACCGAATCAACTTCTCGAGCGCCGGGCACCAACTCGTAGAACCAGGTGCAATCATTGCCCATATCCTCGTCGAATGCCTTTCGAATAGCAGGATGATTCCGATACCACTCCTCCGCCATAATACCGCTGCCCCGCGCGACGAACTCCAGCTTATTGGCAAACAGAGCCAGGGAACTGGCCGAACCGACCGAGCCCACCTCTTCCTCTCCAACGGAAGCAAACTCGGGAATCTCCCGTTTGACGAGTTCCTTGAGCACGCGACGATCCTCAACGAGGGGGATATCCCATCTTAGGCCTTCTCGCACAAGGAAAGGTGTGTAGATGGTGAAATTGCGGAAACGCCCGAAGCTACTTTCGTAGGCACCGTTCCTGCCAATAGCCCCCAGCGTACTCGTGCGAAAATCGAGGGTGATGTCAGCTGGCCTGTAGCCTTTGGCAAGCCGGTCGTCCACAAATGCCGCCACCTTGCCAGCGACGCGCTCATGGGCGTCGTCGGTAGCTATTCGCCTCCATTGGGAATACTCGGGCCCCTCTGTCGTATCAAGCCCCCTCAATCCCATCTTGACAAGCTGTTTTTTAATAGAGTGGATTGTGAACGAATAGGGTTGGGCGCTGGCATGGGAAAGTCCCAGTAGATAGCCGAGCACATCCTCCCGCGTCCATGCGTCTGAGCCCGGCGCAGCAGACACTCCCACGAGATAGGGGCCGATACCTTGGCCGGCTGTTACAAGCACATCAAAATCGGGCAACCCCACTGGCTCGTATTTATAGACGTTAGTATAGTGGCCCGTCGTACCCAATGGCTGCATCTCAAGCATCTGATCCATTTTTTCGCGCACCGCGTCCGGACGCCATTCGACCTCGCGATATACGACATTGGAGGCCTTCGCCAGAGCACGCGCCTTGGCCACACTATGCGCAACGAGCACCTTATGGGGTCTTGTTGTACACGTGTTAAAACAGGTTAGATCGGCACCGGCTTCCTGCAAGTAGTGAAGAGCCACTCGAGAGTCAAGGCCGCCAGAGAGGCCGAGCCCAAACTTTCGACCAGAGAACTGTTCCGTCAGCGTTTCCGCCATAGACCTCATCGAGCGATGCAGCCCATCCACTGCCTCATCGATAGCGTGCACCTCCGCCGTACGCCGCACCTCGGAAAACTGTCGTGCTTCAAACGAGCCTGTAGCGACATCAAACCTTCCGAGCATATTCGGATGAGCCCACCGCAGGCCTTTGATGGGCGTCGTGAAATCGCACGGCACGCCACAGCCCGTGGAGATCATCTCCTCAACGACTTCCTCATCAAGATCGTCAAAAGAAGGCTGAATGATCTTAAGAATGTCCCAAAAGCTGTCTGATAGCACGAAGAACTCGTCGCCCATATAGTAGAAGAGCAGTTCGCGCCCCGTAGTATCCGTCACGAAAACGCAACCAGCACTGTCGAAGGCAATGAGGTTGGCCGCGATCCCTAATTCGTTGACAACGGCGGGATTGTCTTGCCAGGGGGCGTTGAAAACGGTGGCAAGCGGCACGCCGAAGCGCTCACCGAGCAACATCATGCCCCGATCCTCGTCATATTCGATCGGCGAGGGCACGTCCCGACGACCCCCTGCGAAGCTCAAGCGCCACGCATCGCCATCGTTCTTGTAGCAGACCGTGAAAGACATTGTCACTCTCCTTGCGTCGTCGCTGCGTCGCCACCCGAGATGGCGCAGAGCGAAATCTTGTGTTTGCAGTTTCTTATAGCGGGAAGCGCCGTAGAAAGATAGGCTACCGCATAATCGAAGGATATCTTGGGATTTAGATTCAAAACCTCAACCGGGATGCTCTTGTCGATAATGCGACAAGAGCCAGCGATAGATTGGTAATCGACCGCGTCGCGCGGATGAGGCTTAAGAAACACATCCCCTTTCGGATACTGCTCAACCACATCTCGGTAGTATGCCAGTTGTCTTTCTTCATTCCATTCTTCTCCGTGGGCCTCCATGGGCGACGTGAGCACCAGCACGGCATAATCACGGCTCGAATCGATAGCCGGAACAGGAAACACCTGGCCAAGCACCTCACGATCCTTCTCGTCCATAGCCGCTTCGAGCGCATCCTTAGGCCTCTCGACAACCGGTTTTGAGACCGAGGTTTTTAATGCCTCGCAAGAGTTTACCTGAATGTCCAGACAATAAGGGGAATCGCCCATGCCAATAGGCACGTTGAATATCTTCTTAAGCATCTTTCGCAAAAAAGGCCTGTTTGCCGTGGGAAGGTTGTTCTGGTCGAAGCGTTTGAAGCAGTCCCTTCCATCTTCCAAAAGATGGTACGGGATACGGTAGCGATGAAGCAGCGCGCCTATATCGCGATGATCGTTAAAGATGAAGTGCTCATCGAAATCAAATAAGAAATCGAGTCGGTGTAGCGGGCCCTTGCTCAGATAGAGCAGGAGAAGCGTCTTGTAGAACGACGTATTCGTCCACGAGGCAAAAGCCTCGCTGTGGCGCACCGTGAACACGCGGTCGAACAACCCAGAATTCCGCAGACGTTCGGCATAGATTTCGAAATTGCCGACAGAGTCCATCAAGAGGATAGACTGGCGCCGAGAATCAGCAGATCCTTCCTCTTTAGCATCCGCGAGGGCGTACTCGCAAGCCATTAGCACATGATAGGGTGTATGGCAGATGTACAGCCTATCCATAAAGCTACCTCCCCTTAATCTGCAGTATGGACTTAACCGTGCCGACAATCCACGCACGCTTAAAGAGAACAACTACGGCGAACAGAACCACCAGAGCATAGCGAACCCACGGGTAAGGGTAGATGGCAGAGCATGCCACCGTAGCAGCCATAAAAGCCAGAACGATAAAGAAGATGCGCGGCGCGTTGAAAAGCACCATACCCGGATTATGCTGACGAATCGCTCTGCGCATCAGAAGATAGTGCCCAAAAACGAGGGCAAAGTAGCAGAACATGGTCGTATAGCCCGCAGCAATAAACCCGAACACGGGAAGGAGCACCAGATTGAGCACCACGTTTAAAACAGCAGCGGCCATGGAGGCGAACATGACCCAAAGCGTCTCCTCGTAAAAGTATTCCACCGTGACAAATAGGTTGAAAGCCGTCATGAGCATAACGCAGGCCGCCACGGGCGGAATAGCGTAAATGCCCTCTTGGTAAGAAGAAGGGGCCAACACCGCCATGACCTCCGGAGCGAACAGCGTGAGCAGAAAGCTGGCACTGCCAATGAGAATAAGCAGGGAGGCTGCGACTGGCTGCACCTTGTCATATTGCTCCTCCTTGATAAGCTGGTACATCCAAGGAGTCAGCGCCTGCACAATGGCACCGTGGATAAAGTTCATCGCCAAACCAGCACTATAGGCTACGTTATAGATGGCGGCATAAGCTGCCCCGCACAAATCCGAAATCATGATACGGTCGCACTGTTGGAGAACCACCGTCGAAAGCAGGTGGGGAATTAACGGCAGGTTGAACCGCAGGGCGTATCTCCAGTAGGCCAGACAGAAAAACTTCCGGCTCTTCGAGACGATAGAGACCAAGGGAACGAGATACACCACCGCCATAACCGCCACCTGAGCTATAAGGGCAGCAGCTAGCTTATCTGCAGAGAACCAGATGGCTGGAATAGAAATAGCGGGCGTTGCGATAGTCAGCACCAAGGTAAGGGCCACCACGGGTTTGAATTGAAATTCATAGCGAAGCTTCGCTGACCAATAGGAATAGCAGGGGGAAATAATGCACCGCAGCACGAGCAGAAAAACATAGGGTGCCGCCAAGCCCAAGAGCTTGCTCCAGAACGACGGAGCTACGAGGAAGATGCCGAGCCATAGAAGCCCCGTCACGCCGGTTAGACCGAGCATCGACGCCGTAAACCCATCTCGATCATTTTCGTACTTCATCATACCGTTGAAAAAGACGTAGGAACCTAGGTTCAAGGTAATTAGAATGGCGGCGATTTCCGTCCACGATTGGAATACGACATAGTCGCCGTATTCCGACTCGCTCAATAGGCGGGTAAAAATCGGTATGACGATAAGCCCAATGCACTTCTGAATAACGCTGCATACGGCAAACCACAATGATGCCTTTGCCGCCTTGGCTGTCGTCTCCTCAGTTGGCATCAGACACCGCCTTCAACTCCGCCGATCGAGCCCGAATGTAGGCTCGATTTCCCGCTCGGAACAATCCCACCACGAAGAGAAAGACGTAAGACAAAAGCGAGAGCACGTCGAAATACCCTATGAAGAGGAACATTGAGAGAGCCGTCATGGAGATAACGAGCAAACGCATGCACACGGTTGCGACAACGAGACGATTCGACGCTATTGAACGAAGCAAGCCGTTGGTCAGCAGCGACACAATCACGCCCATAATACATGAGAAGACGAGGGGGCCAGCCATACCGAAATAATACAACGCCGCCGCATACCCCCCTTCAGTGTACTGAGAACCGCTTCGTAATTTTTCATCAATAAGGTAGCCCGGCGCCGTGGAGTACATAATACCGTAAACCCCGTTGCGATGCCCAACGTTGTTACTAGCACCTTCACGTCGCTCGATGAGAGCATCCCATTCGTATTCCAACTCATCAAGATGGCTGTCATCGCCGTACCAGTCGTAAGTCTTCCACCAAAGTTGACCCTGCTGAGCCGTTCGCGAGAATAGGTAACCAACAGGATCCTTGGAGGAAGTAAACGAGAACGCCACAAGAGAAAAGCCCACAAGAGCAAGAATGCACGCCAGGCAGAGCACGGCCGCCTGGCGAAGAAACTGAGCTCCTCGCGCTACGATGCGATCATAGAACACGAGGAACAGGACGCAGGCTACATTGAGAAAGTTGCCGAATTTGTTCCCCGTCCACAATAAGTAGAGGACGTAAACGCCCACGGCGGCCGCGCCTAATCTTTTATCTCCCTGGCGAATTGCCATAGCAGGTATGATAATAGCGTAGGACAGAACGTTCGCCACAGTCTGCCACAGTCCCGCAAGCCCGTAGCTTCGAGCATAGTCAAAGCTATTGAGCCCCAGAAGGAATGAAGGTTTCGGGACAACTTGCAAGAAGAGGAGGATCGCACAAGCAAGAATAACCTGGGACGCCAGTGTTACCCACTTTTGCCTCGTTGCCGCACCCGTAAGGCCCTCTTTGGGCAGGGCAAGCTCCCCCCATCGACAATCGCAGACAAGAAGAACAACAACGAACACCCATCGAGAAAGGATGAGGAGAGGCAGAGAGCCCGCAAAGCTGCTAAAGGTATCGAGTTCCGGCAAGCTGATTTCCTGCGTCTCGATAATAGCGCAACCGAGTATGTTTGCGCCAATAGCAAACACGAAGGCGAAATACTTGACGAAAAACTCTCCGCGTTTGAGGACAAGCGCAACAAAGAAGGCGGCAACTGCGATGAGGGACGCATAGGACGCCAGAAGATACTCAGCCATTATAGTAGACAAGACGAGCACAATGCCCGTAATCGCCGTCTCGGCAAACAGGCTCGACCTCGTTGTATCTCTCTCTGCAACCTTCGTATGCGCCACAGGTGTCATCCCCGTTTCGCAAGACGAAACAGCAACGCGGTCGCAGACCATCCGAGAAAAGTCACCGCTGACGCAATCCTCGTCTTTGCCCTCGCCCGATTATCACGAATAACGCGCACTCTGTTTTCCACAATGGTTCTTTGAATCCGTCTTCTAGAGTCCTCCTCGATGGAATTTTCTGTCGCATTAAGCAACAGGTGAAATGCAAACGATTGCCGCAAGCAGACAGCGGCATTGGTTAAATCCGATTGGGTAGCAGAAAAGGCATCGACCATCTCATCGAGCAGTCGAAGAGTCTTGACCTTCTCCTCTTTCGTAACTGAATGGTTTATTCCATTCAAATTTCGGCGATAGCCGTAAGACGTACTCGGGAAAAAGGCAACCGCCGCCGCCCTTTGGAATACCCGATAGGTAGTCGGCAAATCTTCATGAAGATACGATAAGGGAAACTCGACACCCTCCCAAAGACCTTTCTTGAATAGCTTCGACTGTGCGCAGCTGTCAAAACGCCCCTGATAAAACATGATTTCTATCGCCTCGGTTGGAGAAAGCACCTCTTCCTCCCCCACTTGAAGCGCCTCTCTGTCAAAATGATCGGTGAAATCCGTCATGGTGGTTAGAGCGATATCGACGCTATGGCGAACGAGACAATCGTAGAGAAGAGCCACGTGTTCGCGACAAAGTACATCGTCGGAATCAACAAAGAGGAAGTACTCCCCCCTTGCCTCGCTCATTCCACGGTTCCTCGCTCCCGACAAACCCATATTGGCCTGATCAAACAAGCGAATTCGATGATCAGCTTCGGCCATTCGAGAGCAAATAGCCGCACTCCCATCAGTCGATCCATCGTTGATAACGACTATCTCCAAATTATCATAGGTTTGTGAGCAGACGCTTGCCAACGACTCTTCAACCCATTCCTCAACATTGTAAACGGGGAAGATCACGCTGATGAGAGGCAGCATTTTGTCCTGAGTCACCGATTCGCTCGCTTCTACTTAATAAGAAAATCTTTGATGCGGCCAAATGCTTTGATCGATCGCTTAAGATCCTCAGGATCGGTCAAACCAACGCGGAGACGGTGCAGGATATACCCAGGGCGCCAGTAATAACGCTTTCTCGCATCATCGCAGAACGAGACCATCTCCTCCGCCGTAAGCCCGGGAAGCTCGAGGAGGGCATTGATGGTACCGTCCTCTTTCACGTAGTCAGAGTAATCGCCACGAATATAATCGTTTTCCTTAGCCCACCGATAGGCTTCTGTTCCCGGGAAGGGCAACAGCGGATAAAACTGGGCAGTATCGGCCTTCAGGCGCATAGCAAGATCGAGGGTCTGTCGCATCGTCTCCTGCGTCTCTCCCCTATTGCCCACCATATAGCAAGCATGAACCTTTATCTTGGCCCGTTTCGCGTCGGCCATATATCGCTCTACCTGCTCAAGCGTCGTGCCCTTACGTATGTTGTCGAGAATTTCCTGTGAGCCGCTCTCAATGCCCGGAATAATAAGGTGGCAGCCGGCCTTTCGCATAAGCACCATAGTGTCGTAGTCAAGATTAACCCGAGCGTTGCACAACCAACGCAGCTTTTTGCTCAGGCCACGTTCGATGAGCATTTCGCAGATAGTCGCCACCCGTCGCTTGTCGATGGTGAAGGTGTCGTCCTCGATGACAACTTCTTTCACATCAGGGAAATTGTCGGCAATATGCTGGAATTCGTCAACAACATTTTCAGCGGAACGCAAGCGATAGCGATGGCCGTGCATCGTCTGGGGATAAACGCAAAACGTGCAGTGGGCCGGACAGCCACGACCGGTAAATATCTGAATCTCCGGATAGGCCGAAGCCGCAAAAAAGTAGTCACGCTCATCGAGGTGCTTCTTGACGAATTCGGCTGCAAAGGGAATCTCGTCCAGATCCGTGATAAAGGGGTAGGGATCGTTGACCGTCACGTTGCGAGCCTCGTCGCACCAGGCAAGCCCGAGCACATCCGACGGATTGCCACCGTCCCGCAGTGCCCGAGCCACATCGCGAACGATATAATCGAACTCTTTGAGAGCCACCGCATCAACCCACCGAGCATTGCCGAGCGTTTCTTCGGGAAGCGCCGAAGGATGGGTGCCGACAAGCATTACATATGCCTCGGGGTACTTCTCCTTGAGAGCATCAGCGAAGGCAATGTCAGAATAGATGGAGGGCGTCGACGTGTCCACGACGAACAGGCGCGTCTCGGCACCCCGCTGGTCAATGGCCTCCATTGACTGACCATAATCCAACGGTGTTGCAGGCGCGTCGAGAAACTCAACGTCGAAACCGTCTTTCTCGCAAACAGCCGCTGCGTAAATAAGCCAAAGAGGGTAGTACAGCGTTCCGCTTCGCGTAATGGCCGCACTTCGGTTCTCCCGTGCGAATTTCCCATGTTCTGCTTTAAAGGGAGGGTTGACGAAAAAAACTTTCATATCAGACGTCCTTTTGTTCGCTGAGGGCCTTACCTGCGTCAAACAGGTACCCGTATTTCCTAAAGAAGTATACCAAGCCTTTCACATGCTCCCAATTCATCTTGCTCACGAGCTTTCTTTTTGAGAGCCGTTGATACTCGTGGATGATTTCGACGTCGTGGTACCACGCGACCCGGAAACCAGCCCGATGGACACGTACGCAATAGTCCACATCTTCGGGAGCGTAGAAGATGCGTTCGTCGAGAAGGCCCACCTCTTCAAGCACGTTGCGCCGCATCATCCAGCAGGCAGAAAGCAGGTATCCGACATCCTGCACACCGTCCACGATTACCGCCGACGGTTGCTCCATGCGCGCTCCTTTTTCAGCAATGGAGGAGACGGGGCAAGCCTTTCTCAGTTTAATGCCCAAGCTCGGCAGATTGCGCCCCGAAAGCTGCTTGGCGCCTGCCGAAGTCCTCATCGTGGGCCCCGCAAGTCCAATAGTCGGATCAGATTCCAACAAGGCAACGAGAGCTTCAATGGCGCTCTCGTTCACAATCGTGTCTGAATCGAGGATACAAACATAGCCAATCTCGTCACCAAGATTTCTGAGCGCGATGTTGCGCGATATGGTAGTTCCCCGATTCTCGGGTTCTTTGAAAAGTCTCACCCGTCCATCTTGAGCAGCGAACACCTCAACGATTTCGACCGTACCGTCTGTGGAGCCATTGTCCACCACGAAGAGCATTACGGGTCTGGACTCGATCTCCAGGATAGACCGCAGGCATTTCTCCACATATTCGATTGAGTTCCATGTCAGGACAACAAACCCGACCGTTGAGCCCCTCTGTTGCGCCATGAGAATTTGCGTTCCAAACTTCTGCCTAGATTGCTGATCAATGATGACAATCGAGCTAATCAATGAGTGCGATAGCGCCAACAGGCACTTTCATGTAGCCAAGTTCATCCAACGCGCTTGCAACGTCACGCACGCTGTCTTCCCAACGCCTCACACACACCACCGTTGCGTCCGCATCGTGAAGAGCGACGGCGCCGGCGGAGCTTTGGCACCAGGCGGGGCACTCCACAAACGCGGGCGTCAGGCTCTGCCCGCCATTCCGAGCAGCTATCGCCAAGGCATCTCCCAACGACCCCGCATTTGCCTTATCAACAGGTAAAAGAGCTATGCGGGAGATAGGTGCATCGACACCGAATTCCAGTATTGCCCACAGCCGGTCGCTGCCGTTCCCGTTCTCTGCGATTTGCAAAACAGGAGCGCCGCCCATACCCTCCAATGAGGATTTCGAGGCAACAGGAGCATGCTTGATAAGCCGAGCAATGAGAACACAAAGCGCGATGCAGAGGCCGAGGAGGAACCCCACCGTCGTTCCCTTGGCAACGCCTATTCCGGAGGCTGACGCCCCAGTGGCATCTTTCACGATGAAATCACAAAAGGCATAGGATCGCTCACCCTGCTGCTGAATGAACAGGGATTCGTCTGAGCCCTCGACGACGCTATTGTCCTCGGCAAGAACCTTCTGCCGCCTCTCTTCAAGGGAGGCAAAGTAGTTCTCCGCTTCCTCAGCGGCGTACTGAGCGGCTTGGTTGGCAATAAGTACAGCCTCCTCCGGCGACGATTCTTCTACCGTAATGGACACAGTTTGCGACTTCACTCCCGTTCCCACACTTGAGGCGATGGAGGAATCGCCTTCCGCAGAACCGTACTGCGTTACGCAGTCATTAACCACTGTGGTGAGAGCCGTTGTCGACACGGAATCCGAGGGATCCATGACGGTAATCGAAGACGTCGCCTCATACTGGGGTTTTAGCACGAAACCAAACACGCAAGCTGCAGCCAACGTGCAAGCAGCCACAATAGCCACGCACATTTTCCAATAATGCTTGGCGGCCGCAAGAAGCTCCATCGCCGTCAAAAGGCCCTCCTATCAACCAATTCGGATAAAAGCAAACAAATTTATTTTATATGCGCCTTTACCCTGTTCATCCCAAACCCATCAATTTGGCCTGAAATTCCATTGCAGGCGGCAACAAGAGGCGTCTTACCAAAACGTGCCTTCAACTCCGTTGGTGTGGACGGGCTCTTAGAACTCGATGGCACACGGATCCAGCTGAGTTCCGTGAAAAGGCGAGAGCGTACAGATCAACTCGCGAATCAACTCGGTAACTTTGCAAAGTAACCGCAACGCTTGAGAACCTTTGGATCGCGTGCCGAAGGTTGGTGTAACGGGCGTTTCGCAGGCCGATTAAACGGCGCATGAGAAACGGCCATCGCTAGAATCGTTTATTGCGAAGTAACCGATTCGAGAAAGGCGATGACCGCAATGGACACTTTAGCAGCAATCGGCGCAGGCGCGCCCGGGATTCCCAGATTCGACGACGGCATGGTCAACATCCGGGAGCTCATCCGGCTCATGGCCGAGGCGCTCGTCAACGAGATCATGGACGCCCAGGCCGACGACGCCTGCGCCGACGGCAACCGGCGCAACGGCTACCGAGAGCGCTCGCTCGTCACCAGCGTGGGGACGATAAGCCTGCGCATCCCCAAGCTGCGCCGCGGCAGCTACTTCCCGGAGGACATCATCGTGCGCTACTCGCGAGTCGACAGGGCGGTGATAGCGGCGGTGTCCGAAATGGCGACAAACGGCGTGTCCACGAGGAAGGCGGGGCGCGTGGCGGCGTCCCTGGGGATAGGCCGCATGAGCGCCTCGCAGGTCTCCCGCATATGCGAGTCGCTGGACGACATCGTGGCCGACCTGCAGGGAAGGGACCTGTCCGACGTGGCCTTCCCCTATATCTGGCTGGACGCCACCTGCGTCAAGTGCCGCGACGGCGGCCACGTGTCCTCGTGCGCGCTGGTCACCGCCATCGGCGCCGGCTCCGACGGATACCGGCGGCTGCTCGGGCTCGACGCCGTCGACACCGAGAGCTGCGCCGGCTGGCTGGCGTTCCTGCGATCGCTGCGAGAGAGGGGCGTGGACGGCGTGCTCTGCGTCACCTCCGACGCCCACGAGGGGCTGCGCCGCGCCATAGAGGAGGTGTTCCCGGGCGCCGCATGGCAGAGATGCGTCGTGCACCTGATGAGGAACGCGGCGTCCTGCGCCGCCGGGCGCCAGAAGAGGGCGGCGGTGCTCGCGATCCTGCACGCGGTGTTCGACGAGCGGGACCCCGCGCTCGTGCGCGAGCCCTGCCACCTGGCCTGCGGGGAGATCGCCGGCATGTGCCCCAAGGCGGCCGATCTGCTCGAGGACGCCGAGGCCGACGCCCTAGCCTACCTGGACTTCCCCTACGCCCACCACAGGCGCCTGCGCACGAACAACGTCCAGGAGCGCGCCAACCGCGAGCTCAAGCGCAGGGCCCGCGTGGCGCAGGTCTTCCCGTCCAGGAAATCGCTGATACGGATGCTGGGCGCCGTGTTCTCCGAGATGGACGAGGACTGGGCGTCCAGGAGGTGGTTCACGGAGGAGTCCATCGCCATGGCGGCGAGTCCGGCCAAAGCGGCCGCCCCGGCGCCGTCCTACGATGGGAGCGCCGCGGAGCACGCCAGGCGCATCATAGAAGTGGTGGTGGCCGACAACCCGGTCGGAAGGAGGGCCGCTTAGGCGATGGTGCAGAATAGGGACGACTCTAGGGATGGTTCGGCTTGCTCGGACGGCCTCCGGCCGCCCTCGCAAACCGAATCGTTACACCAACAATCGGTACGCTACCTGAAGATGTGACGTTCGCATGATTACGTTGCCGCGAAACAAATGTCAATCCTTTTGCCACATCCTTGTTTTGCCGCACATTCTTGTCCCAAATGTGTTATATTCTGTCCCACTATTTTGTAGAAGCATTCTGAGCTGAGCATATCTGGGAGCCAACATGAAAAAAGCCGATGTTGTCACGTTGATTCGAAGTCATTATGAAAATAATGAGGCAGCTTTCAGGCATCAAAGCATCGAGATCGCTCGAGAATTCGAAGATGAGGGCAACGACAGTCTCGCGGACTACGTCATGGCACTCCTCAACAATTCGAACGCCTTCGTACCTCAATCCTTAGGGGGTGGATCGGAATTCCTTATCCCCTTAGAGACGGCCACCTCCGCCAACCGCGAGGTGCGCCTCCTCCTCCCCCAGGATGTCGCCAGCGCCATCGACGACATTATCGGCGCCACCAATCGTATAGCAGGCGTGAACAAGTTCCTCTTTTACGGCGAGCCCGGAACAGGAAAGACTGAAGCGGTAAAGGAGATCGCAAGAAGAGCCCACCGCGATCTATACTATGTTGCCATGTCGCAGATCGTAGACAGCCATCTCGGCAGGACAGCGAAAAACATCGATGCCGTATTCCGGGAAGTAAATAGCGCCGTCTGCCCAGAGAAGCTAATTGTTCTTTTCGACGAAATCGACGCCTTGGCCCTCACGCGCATTGACTCGAATGACGTGAGAGAGATGGGAAGAGCAACCACGGCCATGCTCAGAGGGCTCGACAACCTCAACGGCAAGGTGCTCCTGTTCGCGACCACTAACTTGTTTAATGCGATTGACAAGGCCCTTGTTCGCCGATTCGACCTTACAGTATCCTTTGATAAGTACACTCGCACCGATCTGGAAGGCGTGGCCTTGGCGCTTCTGGAAGGTCAACTTTCCAGCAACCCCTACGCTACAAGCGACAAGCGGGTTTTTCGGAAGATCCTGAAACTCTTTCCCGCCCTGCCCGCTCCGGGCGACTTGCAGAACATGATTAAAGTTGCCGTAGCGTTTAGCGACACGAACAACCCTTATGACTACCTCAGCCGCCTCTATCGCTCAGCTACGGGCAAAGATCCCAGTGATGTTATGCTCCTCAAAAAGCAGGGTTTTACGGTACGCGAAATAGAGCAGCTAACGTCGATACCAAAGAGCACAGTTAGCAGGAAAACCTCCGAGAAGAAATGAGCACAGCAGCAATGACCAATCTTCTTTCGCTGGGAAAAGGTCTCTATCACCGTGGACGACCCGTTGATCAGGGCGGTGGCATCTCCATGGCCGCATCCGATTCCCTCAAGGCATCACAAGTACGAGATTTCCAGAGTGATTTGGTAACTGTACTTGAGAAGTGGCCTGCCAATGCATTGGTAAAGGATATCCTTGTTGACGTCTCCTACGACACCATCGTGTCTAAGACAAACCGCATGCAACTCATCTTAAAAGAACCACGCATCGACATGGTGCACGGTATAGTCGGCGCCCGATATGAACTTGATGAGAGAGGACGACCTTACCACGTGCTCACTTACTACTCGAGCAGAACGGCGATACAGCTCGCCGTGGCCAATCTTGATCTCGTTGCCACCTTTCTCGAGGACAACTTCGGATCGAAGTCTCTCAAGAAAGACAAATTCTCCGAAATAGGCGAGGGCCTGACGCCTCCACACGGACTTTCTAAGTCGCGGTTCCAACAACTAATCCACGACTGCATCCACATCTCCTCCGCCGCAATCCCCCATTTCGAGAAATCCGTCGCGGAAGAGAGCCTCGTCACGATATTCCCCACCGAAATGAGTGCAGAATCGCTTGCATCGGCGCTCTCCTTTGAGGAAGCTCGAAGACTCGTCGTAGACGAGACAACGCTTCTACTCAGCCCTACTCAACTAGAAGACCTGTCCAAAAAGGCTCCATATCTAGTTACCATGGCCATCAAAGACAGTTTCAATATAGACGACAACCTTGACAACGATTGGGCAGAGACTGCTCCTTTCGACATCCCCATACCCGGGGCGGAACCGACTATCGGAGTTATCGACACGCTCTTCGACCAGAATTCCCCCCTCTCCCCCTGGGTCGACTACCGCCCCATGCTTTCCGATGATATTCCCGCCTTCCCCTCCGACTATGAGCATGGTACGCGTGTCACGTCGCTCATTGTCGCAGGACATATGCTCAACCCTGAGCTCGACGATGGTTGCGGATGGTTTCAGGTTCGCCATTTTGGCGTGGCGCAGACGATCGGAAACACAGTTAGCGGGCTTCTTCGCGATATAAGGCGCATTGTCAGGGAGAACCCAGATATCGCTGTTTGGAACCTATCCCTCGGCCGTGTTGAGGAAATCTCACCAAACGTTATTTCTCCTCTTGCCGCATGCCTCGATGAGTTACAGAACGAGCGAGAAATCCTGTTCATCGTTGCTGGCACTAACGACAACACTCTTTCCCGGCGGCGACGCATCGGCTCCCCCGCCGATTCCGTGAACTCCCTCGTCGTTAATACCGCCAGGCTCGACGGAACGCCCGCTTCATACAGCCGTCGTGGCCCTGTTCTCTCTTTCTTCACTAAACCCGACGTCTGCGCCATCGGAGGTGATACGGGGGAGTTCGTCAAGGTACTCGATACTTACGGTGTCGTTCCCGAATGCGGGACATCGTTTGCCGCGCCCTGGATAGCAAGAAAAGCCGCCTACCTCATCAACATTATTCACCTACCCCGCGATGTCGCAAAGGCACTGATCATCGATTCCGCCCTCTCCTGGGATGCCACCGCTCTCAAACGGGGTATTACCACCGAGATGGGCTACGGGATCGTCCCCCAGCGAATCGAGAAGATCCTCCAGGTAGGCAATGATGAGATACGTTTCTATCTGAGCGGCAAAGCTACAAGCTACGAAACCTACACGCGCGGCATTCCCGTGCCCCTGCTGAAAGCAGAATATCCATATGTAGCGAGAGCCGTGTTGAGCTACGCTCCTGCGTGCGATAAGCGCCAGGGTGTCGACTACACCAACACTGAACTCTCCCTGTCATTTGGCCGCCAGGAAGACAAGGAAAACAAAGAGGGGAAGCCGCGAACGACTATACGCCCTATCGCCGACAAGTTCACCTCGGCACCCAACGAGTTCGTCCCCTTCGAGGAAGCGGTGCGAAAGTATAAGCGAAAATGGGATAACGTCAAAATACGCGCCGAATCGTTCAAAAGTGAGTAGTAACCTCTCGCGGTACCATCGATCACCTGGCTTGGTACCGGCGATCAG
>OLSC01001639.1_pt1 | contig 19351 bp, 16 predicted proteins | sample 1672881 | NCBI WGS metagenome assembly OLSC01 (sample SAMEA3136733, study PRJEB25190) | human gut metagenome | biome: human gut; feature: human-associated habitat; material: faeces | place: Austria | collected 2013
AAAAAAGGGGGCCCCGGCTGGGCAAGCCAAAGTTCCTGCCCGTTCCAACAGCGTGGAGAGAAAACCCTCAACGCCTCTCAGCCGCCTACCCCATACTCCCGGGCCAGCGCCCGGAACTTCGGCAGCGCCCGCTGAATCTGCTCTGTGGGCACGCAGTAGGAAATCCGCACATGCCCCGGGCAGCCAAAGCTGTCCCCGGAGACCAGAATCAGGTCATACTTCCGGGCCCGCTCACAAAAGGCCGCCGCATCGGGCTCCAGGGACCGGGGGAAGAGGTAGAAGGCCCCCTCCGGCTGGGCGCAGGTGTATCCCATGGACCGCAGCGCATCCAGGAAGAGGTCCCGGTTGCGCCGGTACACCGCCATGTCCGCCGTCTGACCGGCACACCGGGCCACCACCAGCTGGAAGAGGCTGGGGGCGCAGACATAGCCCAGGGCCCGTCCCGCCCCGCAGATGGCCGCGTATACCAGGTCCGCCTCCTCCGCCTGGGGGGGGACCAGCACATAGCCGATCCGCTGCCCCGGCAGGGAGAGGGACTTGCTGTAAGAGTAGCACACCAAGGTGTTGTCATAGAAATCCGGCACCCAGGGCAGGGGAGCGGTCTGGTAGACGATCTCCCGGTAGGGCTCGTCGGAGATCAGCCAGATGGGATGGCCGTAGGCCCGGGATTTCTCCCCCAGCATCTGGGCCAGCCGCCGGATGGTCTCTTGGGAATAGACCACGCCGGTGGGATTGTTGGGGCTGTTGATGATGATCCCCTTCACCTGGGGGGAGAGGGCGGCCTCCAGGGCGGCAAAGTCAATCTGAAAGTCCTCCAGCCGGGCCGGCACCGCCACCAGCTGGGCCCCGGCGCTCTCCACAAAGACCTTATACTCCGGGAAATAGGGCGCAAAGGTGAGGAACTGATCCCCTGGGCATCCCAGGGCGGACAGGGCGCAGCAGAGGGCCCCCGCCGCCCCGGCGGTGAGATAGAAGTGGTCCGCCGTGTAGGCTGTGCCGTACCGGCGGTTGAGGTCGTCCGCCAGGGCCTGGCGGACAGAGGCCTCTCCCTGGGCCGGGGTGTAGCCGTGGAGCTTTACTGGGTCCACCGAGTCCATGAGCTGATGAACCAGTTCCTTGACGGTATCCGGGGCGGGCACACTGGGATTTCCGATGGAAAAATCATCCACCTGCTCCGGCCCCACCGCCGCGGCCCGGGCCTGGGCAAAGGCAAAGGCCTCCCGGATTTCTGACTTGGCGGTGCCCAGGGCCACCATTCGTTGGGATAAATTGATCATATCGTATGGAACCTCCCGTCTTGGGGTAGAATAATCGATGTGGTTGCAGTATATCACAAATCCCGCCGGGAAACAATGGCGATCCAGCCCCAGAGGGATCGAGAAATGGTTTTTTCCGCCCCCCGCCTCCAGCAGAGAGTTTCCCCATGAGGTCCCCTCTCAAAAATTAGCACTCTCAATATAAGAGTGCTAACATTTACAATTTAGACACATTTTCCTCGAAATTTATTCATAAAATCGCAGTAGTATATCCAGCGTAGACGGGAGGTTCCCGGGAACACCTGGGAAAACAGCAAGCACTCCCGTCAAGAGATTGCAAATTTTATAAAACCCGTCGGTCCGGTTTCCGCCGGTGTCCGACCCGAATAGATCATTTGAAAAAGGAGCGTTTCATGATGTTTGGTATGATTCCCTTTGACCGTCGCGACGACAACCTGTTTGACGTGTTTGACAACTTTGAGAAAAAGTTCTTCGGCAACACCAACGCCAGCCTGCCCGCCTTCCGCACCGACATTCGGGACCAGGGCGACAAATTCCTGCTGGAGGCGGAGCTGCCCGGTTTCCAGAAGGAGGACATCTCCCTGGAGCTGAAGGAAGGCATCCTGACCATCAAAGCCGAGCACAAAGAAAACCAGGACCAGAAGGATGACAAGGGCAACTACATCCGCCGGGAGCGGCGGTATGGTTCCTTCTCCCGGACCTTCGATGTCAGCGGCATTGACGAGAACGCCATTACCGCTGTGTATAACAACGGGATTCTGGAGCTGACCCTGCCCAAGCTGGCACCGGTGGTGCCGCAGAGCCGGCAGATCGCCATTGGTTAAGACACAGACTCTCTCATTTCCTCCTCTCTCTTTCGTAACCTCTGAGGCAGGGCGCCGGTGATGTCGCCGGCGCCCTTTGCCATGAGGAACTTCTTATTCCATTCTCTTCCACCACCCCTGAAAGGAGTGACTTTTTATGAACGCAGAAAAACTAACCCAAAAATCCGCCGAAGCCATCCGCTCGGCCCAGGAAATTGCCCTGGAATACGGCAATCCCCAGATTGAGCAGGTCCACCTGCTCTGGGCCCTGCTGCAGGACAGCGAGGGGCTTATTCCCCAGCTGCTGGCCGGGATGGGGGTGACGGTACCCTCTCTTCAGGCCGCGGTGAAAGACCTGCTGGCGCGTCAGCCCCGGGTCTCCAATTCGGGCCATGAGGCAGGAAAAATCTACATCTCTGGTGACACGGAAAAGGCCCTGAACCGGGCGGAAAAAGTGGCTGGAGAGATGAAAGACGAATATACCTCCGTGGAGCACCTCTTCCTGGGGCTCCTGGACACCGCCGGGCGGGAGCTGACCCAGCTCTTCTCCCAGTACCAGATCACCCGGGAGCGGGCCCTCCAGGCCCTGTCCGGGGTACGGGGAAACCAACGGGTGACCTCGGACAACCCCGAGGAGACCTACGGCGCCCTGAAAAAGTACGGCTCCGACCTGGTGGAGCGGGCCCGGCAGAACAAGCTGGACCCGGTGATCGGCCGGGACGACGAGATCCGCAACGTCATCCGCATCCTCTCCCGGAAATCCAAAAACAATCCCGTTCTCATCGGGGAGCCCGGCGTGGGCAAAACCGCCATCGCCGAGGGCCTGGCCCAGCGGATCGTCAAGGGAGATGTCCCCGCCTCCCTGAAGGACAAGACCATCTTCGCCCTGGACATGGGGGCATTGGTGGCCGGGGCCAAGTACCGGGGAGAGTTTGAGGAGCGGCTGAAGGCCGTGCTCAATGAGGTGAAAAAATCCGAGGGGGGCATTATCCTCTTCATCGACGAGCTCCACACCATCGTGGGGGCCGGCAAGACAGAGGGGGCCATGGACGCCGGCAACCTGTTAAAGCCCATGCTGGCCCGGGGAGAGCTCCACTGCATCGGCGCCACCACCCTCAACGAGTACCGGCAGTACATTGAAAAGGACGCTGCCCTGGAGCGGCGGTTCCAGCCGGTGATGGTGAGCGAACCCTCTGTGGAGGACACCATTGCCATCCTTCGAGGTTTGAAAGAGCGGTATGAGGTCTTCCACGGGGTGAAAATCCAGGACGGCGCCATCATCGCCGCGGCCACCCTATCCAACCGGTACATCACCGACCGGTTCCTCCCGGACAAGGCCATCGACCTCATCGACGAGGCCTGCGCCCTCATCCGCACGGAGATTGACTCCATGCCCACCGAGCTGGATGTGATCCAGCGGAAGATCATCCAGCACGAGATCGAAGAGGCCGCCCTGAAAAAGGAGACCGACCGGCTGTCCCAGGAACATCTGTCGGAAATCCAGAAGGAACTGTCGGACATGCGGGAGGAATTCAAGGCCAAGAAGGCCCAGTGGGACAACGAAAAAGAGGCCATCGGCAAGGTCCAGCAGCTGCGGGCCGACCTGGAAAGCGCCAACGCCGAGCTGGAAAAGGCCCAGCGGGAGTACGACCTGAACAAGGCCGCCGAGCTCCAGTACGGCAAGATCCCCGCTTTGAAAAAGGCCCTGGAGGCCGAGGAGCAGATTGCCGCCGACGGAAAGGCCCGGTCCCTGCTCCGGGACAAGGTCACCGAGGAGGAGATCGCCCGGATCATCGAACGCTGGACCGGCATCCCCGTGGCCAAGCTCATGGAAGGGGAGCGGGAAAAGCTCCTCCACCTGGAGGACATCCTCCACCAGCGGGTGGTGGGCCAGGACGAGGCGGTACGCCTGGTCTCCGAGGCCATCCTCCGCAGCCGGGCGGGCATCGCCGACCCCGACAAGCCCATCGGCTCCTTCCTCTTCCTGGGGCCCACCGGCGTGGGCAAGACCGAGCTGGCCAAAACCCTGGCCGAGGCCCTGTTTGACTCCGAGCGCAACCTGGTGCGGATCGACATGTCGGAGTACATGGAGAAATTCTCCGTCTCCCGGCTCATCGGAGCGCCCCCCGGCTACGTGGGCTATGAGGAGGGGGGACAGCTCACCGAGGCGGTGCGGCGCAAACCCTACTCCGTGGTCCTCTTTGACGAGGTGGAGAAGGCCCACCCCGACGTGTTCAACATCCTCCTCCAGGTCCTGGACGACGGTCGAATCACCGACAGCCAGGGGCGGACGGTGGACTTTAAGAACACCATCCTCATCCTCACCTCCAACCTGGGGTCCCAGTACCTGTTGGAGGGCATCAACGCACAGGGGGAGATCTCCGACGAGGCCAAACTCCAGGTGGACCAGCTGCTGAAGAAATCCTTCCGGCCGGAGTTCCTCAACCGCCTGGATGAGATCGTCTGCTACAAGCCCCTGACCAAGGAGAACATCACCGCCATTGTGGACCTGCTCATCGGCGGCCTGAACAAGCGCCTGGCCGACAAGCAGCTGAAGGTGATTCTCACCCCCGCCGCCAAGAGCTATGTCATCGACAACGGTTACGATCCCCTCTACGGGGCCCGGCCCCTGCGCCGGTTCCTCCAGCACACAGTGGAGACCCTGGTGGGCCGGAAGATGATCGCCGACGAGGTGGCCCCGGGAAGCACCCTCACCGTGGACTGCGTGGCCGGAGAGCTGGTGGTCCACTGAGACGGCCCCAGCCCCTGTCTGCACACCGCCACGCCGCAGGCAAAGATTTCTGCCTGCGGCGTGGTCTTTTTTTACCCTTCCGCCTGGCCCTGGGTGAGAGCCTGAACCGCAAACTGGAGAAAGGCCTTCACCGCCGGGGCGGCGCGGGGCAGGGAGGGAACGGCCACCCCCAATGTGAGCTGCTGGGGCGGGTCCAGCGGGAGGATGGCCACCTTCCCCGGCCAACTTTTGGTGATGAGTTCATTCATAATGCTCATCCCCAGATCATTCTGAATCATGGCCAGGGCTGAGACTGTGTCCAGGGTGGTAAAGGCAATTTTCGGCTCCAGACCGTGGGTCTCCAGCAGGCCCAGAACATCGTCGTCCCGGCCCAGGGCGGGCATGATGAAGTCCTCCTGGGCACACTGGGCCAGGGGATAGGACCCCCGGTCCGCCAGAGGGTGGCCGGGCGGGAGCACCGCCACCATCCGGTCCTCCGCCAGGGGAATCCAGTCGTAGGGCATGGGGGCCTTGTGGCTGAAAAAGGCCAGGTCGGCGGCCTTGTCCTCCAGCCATTGGATGATCTCCTGGCGGATGCCCTCCATGAGCTTAATTTGGATGTGAGGGTACCGGGCCCGAAACCGGCGGATGACCTGGGGCAGCCAGTGGGTGGCCACGCTGGAATAGGTGGCGATGGTGACGCTGCCCACCAGCAGGCCGCTCATCTCCCCGGCCAGCTGATAGATCCGGTTCTCCTGCTGGAGAAACTCCCGCACCGCCGGCAGCAGGCGGCGGCCGTTCTCCGTGAGGGTGACCCCCTTTCGATTCCGCCCCAGCAGAGGGAGGCCCAGCTCCCGCTCCAGGGAGGTCACCAGTTGGCTCACCCCTGAGGGGGTGTAGCCCAGCACCTCGCCCGCCTTGGAAAAACTGCCGGTCTCCGCGGCGGTGACAAAGGCTTTGCAGCGGGCACTCTCCATGGTTCCCATCCCCCTTTCAGTTTCACTTAAAGGAACTTCTACAATTCTTAGTTTTACTTTATAATACCCAGCCGCTATCCTTATGTCAAGGGAAGCAATCCAGCCGCCTTCTCCCATCCCCTTGGGACAGGGGCCTCATTCTCTTCGCTTTGACCCCGGTAGAGCCCCCCTTTGCTCTGCCGGGGCCATTTTTTCTCCGGGATTGACCTTCCCCGCGCCAGCCTGTATACTGACCCAAGGAACCCATTGAGAAAGGAACGAACCCCTATGACCTTCACCATTTCCCCTGCCATCAAACAGTGCTGGCCGGAAACCGCCCTGGGCCTGCTTCTCTATCAGGTTCAGGTGGCCCCCAGCTCCCCCCAGCTGCTGGCCCAGTTCGACCAGACCGTGGCCAGCCTGGCCCAGCAGTATACCTTGGACACCATCGCCAAGCACCCCCACATCGCCGCCACCCGCCAGGCCTACAAGGCCCTGGGGGCCTCCCCCCACGAACACCGGAACGCGGCGGAGGCCATGCTCCGGCGGGTGGTGAAGCAGGCGGGCCTCTACCACATCAACAATGTGGTGGAGGTGAACAACCTGATCTCCATCTCCTCCGGCTACGCCATCGGCTCCTATGACCTGGACCAGCTCCAGGGCCAGGTGGTCCTGGCCTGTCCCCCGGCGGGGACCCGGTACGAGGGCATTGGCAAGGGGAGTCTCTCCATCGCCCACATGCCCGTGCTCACCGACGACCTGGGCCCCTTCGGCAACCCCAGCAGCGACAGCCGCCGGGCGATGATCCAGCCCGGCCTCCGCCGGGTGGCCTCCGTCCTGTACGCCTTTGACGGTGCCGAGGGGCTGGTCCCCTGGATGCAGGCCTTTGAGGAGGCGCTGCGGACCCACTGCGGCGTCTCCTCCGTGACCCAGCAGCGGATTGAATAGCAAAAAACACCCCCCGGACCCACGGCCAAGCGCCGGGGTTCCGGGGGGTGTCTGCATGTTGTCTATCGGTTGTCGTAGCGGACCTCCAGATGCTCAATGAGCCGGGCCACGCAGCTCTCATCGCAGGAGGGGAGGACCACATCCGCCGCGGCCCGAACCTCCGGATAACTGTTGGCGGGGGCAAAGGAGAGGGCGGAGACCGCCAGCATGGGGATGTCGTTGAGCCCGTTGCCCACGCAGTAGATATCCTCCGGCCGGACCCCCAGGTGGCGGGCCACCCACAGCACGGACAGGCCCTTATTGGCCCCCCGGGCGGTGACCTCCAGCAGATAGGGGTTGGAGAAGGTGACATCATAGGTCTCAGGCCACTGGGTTTGCAGGTAGGTTCGGGCCTGGTGGAGCACCGCCGTGTCCGGGTGCTGGAGGATGACCTTGATCCAGGGGACCGGCATCTCCTCAATGGCCTTGGGCCGGCCGGTGAGGTGGCACCGGGTCAGGTGGCGCTGGGTGACCTCGTTGGGGCGGAAAATATAGACCTCGTCCTGATGATAGGCCTCAAACCCCACCTGGGGAAAGGCCGCGCAGACCTGGGCCAGGTGGACGGGCGCCTGGGCGGGAAGGTATTTCAGCCACAGGCTCTCCTCCGTGGCAAAGTCATAGATGGAGGCCCCGTTGGACAGGATCACCGGGGTATTCACCGGCAGGCGCTCCCGCTCCATTTGAATGGCAAAGTTGATGTAGGACCGGCCGGTGGAGATGCAGAACAGGCCCCCTTCCGCCACAAAGCGGGCAATGGCCTGGCGGTTTTCCTGGGAAATGGTACAGTCACTGCTGTACAGGGTGTCGTCATAATCCGTGGCCAGCAGAACGCCGGAAAACTTTCCCATGGGGGCTCCTCCCTTCGGTCTTTTTTCGAATAGCCGTTTTATTTTATACTAACCGGCTGCATCTTGTCAAGACAGTCTGAAAGTAGGCCGGCAGGGGAGAGGAGAGGGTCATCCGCTCCCCGGTGCGGGGATGCTGAAAGGAGAGCCGGCGGGCGTGGAGACACTGGCCGGCCAGCTCAGGGAACCCCTTCCGCAGGCCGTTGTACACCGGGTCCCCCAACACCGGATGGCCCTGGGCCGCCATGTGGACCCGGATCTGGTGGGTCCGTCCGGTCTCCAGCCGGCACTGGACATGGGTGTAGCCCGGGTAGCGGGCCAGCACCGTCCAGTGGGTCACCGCGGGGCGGCCGCTGGAATGGTTCACCGCCATCTTTTTCCGGTCCGTGGGATGGCGGGCAATGGGCAGGCTGATGGTGCCCTGGTCCTCCCGCAGGTTGCCCAAAACCACCGCCTCATATTCCCGGTAGAGGCTGTGGTCCTGGAGCTGCTGGGCCAGGGCCAGGTGGGCCCCGTCATTTTTGGCCGCGATGAGCAGGCCGCTGGTGTCCCGGTCAATCCGGTGGACGATCCCCGGCCGAAGCTGGCCATTGATGCCGGACAGGCTCTGGCCGCAGTGAAAGAGCAGCGCGTTGACCAAGGTGCCGTCGGGGTGGCCGGGGGCGGGGTGGACCACCATGCCCACAGGCTTATTGACCACGATCACGTCCTCATCCTCATAGACCACCTCCAGGGGGATGTCCTGGGGCAGGAGCTCCACTGGGGTGGGGTCGGGAATGCACACGGCGACCTGGTCCCCAGGCTTCAGCCGGTCATTCTTTTTCAGGGGCCGGCCCTGGCAGAGGACATGGCCCTCCTCCAGGAGTTTTTGGGCCGCGGAGCGGGTGAGCCCGTCCAGGCGGGCCGCCAGGAACTGGTCCGCCCGCTGGCCGGCGGTCTCCACAGACAGGGTGACGTTCATGGGGTCTCCTCCTTGTCCGGTTCCTTCTTTCCCTCCCGGCCGAAAAACACAATCAGGTGCAGGCACAGGAGAACCCCGCCCAGAACCACCCCCACGTCCGCCACGTTAAACACCGCGAAGTTCACAAAGGTGGTGGCAAACATGTCGGTGACAAAGCCGAAGAGCAGGCGGTCAATGAAGTTCCCCACGGCCCCGCCCAGCAGAAGGGCCAGGGCCAGCATCCCCGACCAGTGGGGGAGGACTCTTTTCCCCAGGCAGATCACCAGAACCACGGACACCACCCCGGACAGGAGGGTGAGCAGCCAGGTGTGCTGGCTGAACAGGGAAAAGGCCGCGCCGGTGTTCTGCACATAGGTCAGGTCCAGACCGGGGAGGAAGTCCACCGCCGTGTGGAGGGGAATCCCGGCGCGGACCAGATATTTTACCACCTGATCTACGGCCACCAGGGCGGCGGCCAGCAGGAAATAAAGGGGCATGCAAGCGCCCTCCTTTCTTGGTCAGAGGAACAGGTGGCCGGCCCGGAGGCCGGCCACGAGTACAATGCACTTTTTAACGGAAAACGAGCGTTGGCGTGCCATCCTCTCGGGCGGCTCACACCAGGGTGGTCAGCACCTTGGCGCAGCGGGGGCACAGGCCCTCCCCGTTCACCGTGGGCAGTACCTTCCAGCACCGCTGGCACTTGTCCCCGGCGGCGTTTTCCACGGTGGCCTGGATCGCCTGGCCCACCGTCACCTCCACCTGGGAGACGATGAGCAGGTCGGCCAGGTCCGCCTGGTCCATCTCCGCCAGGAAGGCGTCCTCGGCGGGGACGGTGAGGACAATCTTGGCCTCCAGGCTCTTGCCGATCTTCTTCTCCGCCCGGGCGGTCTCCAGGGCGCCGTTGACCACGTCCCGGACCTGGATGATCTTCTCCCACCGGGCCATCTCCTCCTGGGGCAGGGCGTATGCCGTGAAGGGCTGGTTCATGTCGTTGAAGACCACGTTCCGGCCGTCCGCCCCTTCGGGATGGGTCATGGACTGCCAAATCTCATCCCCGGTGAAGCACAGCACCGGGGCCATGATCTTGGTCATGGTGTCCAGAATGAAATACAGCGCCGTCTGGGCCGAGCGCCGGGCCAGGCCGTCCTTCTCCTCGCAGTACAGCCGGTCCTTGATGATATCCAGGTAGAAGTTAGACAGCTCCACCACGCAGAAATCGTTCACCGCGTGGGTGACCACGTTGAAGTCAAAGTCGTCATAGCCCTGGAAGCACTTCTCAATGAGGACATTCAGGCGGGTGACAGCCCAGCGGTCCAGGGGCAGCATGTCGGCGGGGGCCACCAGATGGTTGGGGTCAAAGCCGTTCAGGTTGCCCAGGCAGTACCGGGCGGTGTTGCGGAACTTCAGGTAGTTCTGGCTCAGCTGCTTGAAAATCTTCTCCGAGCAGCGCATGTCCGCGTGGTAGTCGGCGGAGGCCGCCCACAGGCGGATCAGGTCCGCGCCGTACTTGTTCATAATATCATAGGGGTCCACCCCGTTGCCCAGGGACTTGTGCATGGCCTTGCCTTCCCCGTCCACGGTCCAGCCGTGGGTGATGCAGGTCTTGAAGGGGGCCTGGGCCACCCCGGTGGAGCCCACGGCGGTGAGCAGGGCGGCCTGGAACCAGCCCCGGTACTGGTCCAGCCCCTCCATGTACACGTCGGCGGGCCAGAACCCCTGGTCCTTCTTCATGGAGGCCAGGTGGGTGGAGCCGGAGTCGAACCACCCGTCCAGGGTGTCCTCCTCCTTGGTAAAGCCCGACGCCTTGCCGCAGTGGGGGCAGGTGAAGCCGGCGGGGAGGATCTCCGCGGCGTCCTTGGCAAACCAGGCGTTGGAGCCCTCGGCGGCAAAGAGATCGGAGATGATCCCGATGGTCTCGTCTGTGGCAATGGGCTTGCCGCAGTCGTTGCAGTAAAAGACCGGGATGGGCAGGCCCCACCGGCGCTGCCGGGAGATGCACCAGTCGGCACGCTCCCGCACCATGGCCTTCATCCGGTCCAGGCCCCAGGCGGGGACCCAGCGGACCTGGTCACAGGCGGCGCAGGCCTCGTCCTTAAAGGTCTCCACCGAGCAGAACCACTGGGGGGTGGCCCGGAAGATGATGGGATTCTTGCACCGCCAGCAGTGGGGGTAGGAGTGGACAATGTCCTCGGCGGCAAACAGCGCCCCGGAGGCCTTCATATCCGCCAGGATGATGGGGTTGGACTCCTCGGTCTTCAGCCCCGCGTACTTGCCGGCGTAATCGGTGTGGCGGCCCTGGTCGTCCACAGGTACCACCATGTCCATCCCGTACCGCTTGCAGGTCTGGTAGTCGTCGGCGCCGAAGCCGGGAGCGGTGTGGACGCAGCCGGTACCGGAGTCCATGGTGACATAGTCCGCCAGCACCAGACGGGAGGTCTTGGGCAGGAAGGGGTGGTCGGCCAGCATATTCTCAAAGAAGGACCCGGGATGGGTGGCCAGAACGGTGTAGCCCTCCACGCCGCCGACCTCCATCACCTTTTTCACCAGGGCCTCGGCCAGGATGTAGATCTCCCCGTTGGGGTTCTGCACCAGGGCATAGCTCTCCTCCGGGTGCAGGGCGATGGCCAGGTTGCCGGGGAGGGTCCAGATGGTGGTGGTCCAGATCACAAAGGAGACCTTGCTCTTGTCATACCCGTCCAGCTTCCCCAGGTCGTCGTGGAGAGGGAACTTCACATACACCGTGGTGCAGGGGTCGTCCTGGTACTCGATCTCGGCCTCCGCCAGAGCGGTCTCGTCGTGGGGGCACCAGTAGACGGGCTTGAGGCCCTTGTAGATATACCCCCGCTTGTACATCTCCCCAAAGACCTTCACCTCTTCCGCCTCAAAGGAGGGGTTCATGGTCAGGTAGGGGTGTTCCCAGTCTCCAATGGCGCCCAGGCGCTGGAAGCCCTCGCTCTGGACCTCCACATAGTGCTGGGCAAATTCGTGGCAGGCCGAGCGGAACTCCGTGACGGGCATCTTTTTGCGGTTGAGCTTGTTCTGCTTGATGATGGCGGACTCAATGGGCATGCCGTGGTTGTCCCAGCCGGGAATATAGGGGGTGTAGTAGCCCCGCATGGCGTGGGAGCGGATGATGATGTCCTTGATGGACTTGTTCAGGGCGTGGCCCATGTGGAGGTTGCCGTTGGAGAAGGGGGGGCCGTCGTGGAGGGAGAACCGGGGCTTGCCGGCGTTCTTCTTCAGCAGCTCCCCATAGACGTCCAGCTTCTTCCAGTTGCGAAGCATCTCGGGCTCCCGCTTGGGCAGACCCGCCCGCATGGGAAAGTCGGTTTTGGGCAGATGGATGGTTGCATTGTAATCCTGAGACATGGTTGACTGTTCACTCCTTCAATCGTGACCCATCGTCCGCCGGGGACGTGGGGGCTCTTTTTTCTCTGAGAAAGAAAACGGAACCTGCCCGGAGATCCGGCCAGGTTCCGTTTGTGGATGGTGTCATCTGATTTTCCAGGCGGCTGCCTCCGCCAGGCCGGGGCCCGGAAACGCCGTCGCCGCGCCTGGCAATCCTGTCCTGGGGGCTCTCCCCGGGATCACTCGATCTCGTAATCCTTCCCGAACTGAATCTGGTCAAAGACCCGGGTGTCCCCCATGTCCCCGCTGGGGGCGGCGGACTCGGCGGGCCCTTCAAAAATCTTGGCCATGGAGGCCTCGATATCCTGGGCCACCTCTTCCTGCTGTTCCGGGGGGACGGTCACCACGGGCTCCTCCGCGGGCTGGGCCGCAGGGGCGGGGGCGGCCTGGGGCTGGGCGGTTTCCGCCGTCAGGCTGGACAGGCTGCCGATGTACTGAATCTGCTTGGTATACAGCTCCTTGAGCTGGGCCACATAGGCGGTGGTGGCGGCGCGGGCGGCCTCCAGCCGGGCCTGCTCGTCGGCCAGGTCCTTCTGGATCCCCTCCAGGCGCGTGCGGACTGCCTGCTCCTCTTGCTCCATCTGGGCGCGGACCTCCTGGCTGCGGGCTTCCACCGCGGACACAGCCTGGTCAATGGCGGCCTGCTTTTTGGCCTCCCCCTCTTTCACCATGGCATCGGCCATTTTCTGGGCGGAGTGGAGGGTCATCCGCATCGCGTCCTCTGTGGCACGGTATTCCTCAACCTTGTCCACCAAGACCTTCATCTTGTTCTTCAGGGAGATATTCTCCTGGTACAAGGTGCGGTAATCCTCGATCAGGCTGTCCAAAAAGTTGTCCACCTGGAGCATATTGTAGCCGCCAAACGAAGCTTTCGGAAAGACATGGGATTCCGCTTCCTGGGGTGTTAACATGATCGGTCACTCCTATCCCTTTTTAATCTACTGGCCGCGGCGGCGCTCAGAAGTACAGACCGTTGTTCTCCAGTTCGTCAATGAGGTCGCCCATGATATCTACATTATAGGGCGTGACGATATAGGTCTGAAGGGCCACCTTTTTGATCTTCCCCTCCTGGGCGTAGGCCACGCCGGACAGGAAGTCCAGCAGACGGCGGGCCACATCCTTCTGGGTCTTCTCCAGGTTGAGCACCACCGTGCGCTTGTCCCGCAGGTGGTCGGCGATCTCGGAGGCGTTCTCATAGCGTTCCGGCTTCACCAGGACCACCTGCAGCTGGGTGGTGGCGTGGATGTTCACCACCTTGCCGCCGGAATTGCGGCGGGGCGGCTCCTGGTATTCCCGTTCACGGCGGCGGGACGGCTCTTCCCGGGGAGGCGGGGTGGGTTCCACGTCCTCCGGCTCCTCCTCGTCCTCGTATACGTCTTCGTCCTCGTCGTAATCGTCCTCCATCTCATCCTCATACGGATGGGTCAGACGCTTGAGTTCATCTAAGAATCCCATGGTTACTGTAACCCCCTAAATTTTGTGAAAAATGGTATGGCGAAGTCGCCTCATCCCTGGGGATGCCAAGGCGGACGGGCGCCGAACAGAGCCGTTCCCACCCGCACCATGGTGGACCCACCTGCGATGGCCAGTGGGTAATCTCCGCTCATGCCCATGGAAAGGCAGTCAATATTAGAGACATTATCCCCTAATTTCTCCTTCATGTCAACAAAAAGCTGATAAGTTTCTTGGAAAAACCCCCGATTTTCTTCCTCGGTGGCGGTGGCGGGGGGGATGCACATGAGCCCCCGCAGGCGCAGGTGGGGGCACTGGGCCGCATGGCGGGCCAAGGTCAGGATCTCCTCCCGTTTGGCCCCTCCTTTGCTCTCCTCCTGGCCAATGTTCACCTCCAGCAGAATGTCCTGGACCACCCCCACCTTGGCCGCCTGCTTCTCCACAGCGTCCATAAGGCGCTGGGAGTCGATGGACTCAATCATATCCACCTTGCCCACCACAAACTTCACCTTGTTGGTCTGCAGGTGCCCGATGAAATGGACCCGGGCCCCTGCGTAGGCGTCGTCCTCCAGGTGGGCCACCAGTTCCTGCACCCGGTTCTCTCCACAGACGGTGATGCCCGCCTGAATGGCGTTGCGGATGGTTTGGGAGGCCTGGACCTTGGTGGCTGCCACCAGGGTGATCTCCTCCGGGTCCCGGCCCGCCTGGAGGGCGGCCTGACGCATGTTCTCCCGGACCGCTGCCACGTTGGCGGCAATGGTCTCATAGCTCTTGGTCTCTGTCATGGTTCAACGTACCACCTTTCCATCGTATAGTTCCTCGGAGGCCAGGACGATCTCATCCCCTGCCCGGAGGATTCTGGTGTCTTCCTCGTCTGTGGGGTCGGCCTTCACCAGATAGCTGTTCTCGTCCTCGGCCAGGATTTTCACCGGCCGGAACCGCGCCTTCTGGGAGACCACCACATAGACCCCCCGCTCTCCGTCCTTGCTCACCCGCAGAGCCTCCTTGGGCACCCGGATGCCTTCACTGCTGTAAAAGATCACCCGGCCGCTCTCCTGACGGAGGTCCTCCGCCTTGTCGTCGTCCTGGGAGGAGCGCAGGACGATGACCACCTGGTCCTCCTGCACCTCTCCCACCTGGAAGACCTCCATGGGGAAGGTCTCAGAGAGAGAATTGAAAAACACATCCACACTATCGCCCACGGCAAAGCGGGTTACACAGTCCCCTGGGACGGTGACCGCGTAATACCAAATGGAATCGGTCACCAGCTTGCCCAGGACATTGGCGTCTGTGGAAGGGGTCAGCTGGGAAAAGGCGGCCAGGTCCTTGGGACTCAGCCCGTCCAGCTTGTCCGGGGTGAGCAGGGTCTCATAACCGTCCACATAGGAGGAGAACAGACCAGACTCCTGGGCCTTGATGGAGGTGGCGCCGGACTGGTAGCTCTGCAAGTCATCGTACCGCGCCTGAAGGTCCGCAGCGGCCTGGGTCATGGCGGCAGTGGCCTCGGAGGACAGGAGGTATTCCCGCCGGAGAACCAGCTTGCGGTAGGTCTCCGTCTGTTCCGACAGGCTGCTGTAATTGCCCGAAGAGGCGGCGGTACGGAGGCTGGTCATGGCGGAGAGCATCTGATCCTCCAGGGCGGTGCCCGAAGGGGACTCGCTGTATGTGGCATACTGAAGGGCGCTCAGGTCATTTTTCACCTGGAGCAGCTCCTCCTGGTTCTCCACATAGGTCTCGTCCTGGTAGACCACGGCAATCTCCTTGCCCTTGGCCACCTTCTCTCCCTGGCCCCGCTTGAGCTGGACCACACCCTCCGCGCCGGCCACAGGCTGCTCCGACCGGACCACCCAGCCGGCGGCGTCCACACTGGTTTCCATGGTGTCCGTATAGGCCACGGTGAATTGATACGGGTCACGAATGCCCACCCAGGCCGAGCAGATCAGGTAGACCACAATGGCCACAATGACAATGGGCATGGCGATTTTGGAAAAGATGGTTCCCTGCTGTTGGTTCATAAGGTCAGCCTTTCTCTATCTCCCCGCGCCCTCCCGCCTCGTCCGGCGGCGCCGGGACACGGGGCAAGGCGCGGTCAATCCGGGTCCTCCTCCTCCCAGGACAGCGGCCGCTCGGGGACCACAGTGGAGATGGCATGCTTGTACACCATCTGCTGCTTTCCGTCGCTGTAAATGACCACCACAAAGGAGTCAAAGCCCCGGATCTCCCCCCGGATTTGGAAGCCATTGACCAAAAAGACCGTGGCTCCCATCCGGCTGCGGCGCAGCTTGGACAAGAGGTAATCCTGTAAGTTGCGCTTTCTCTGTTGTACTGCTGTTTGTGTCTGTTGCATGGTGACGCACTCCTTTTATCTTTGGTGCGTCTATGGTAATCCTTTTTCCCGAAGATAATCTGTCGAAATCTGCACGACACTGGAAAAATCTTGCATTTTATCCAGCAAGATCCATTCTGTGTCCTCCTTGCGCCGGAACCAGGTCAGCTGCCGTTTGGCATACTGCCGGGAGCGGCGCTTGATCTCCTCCACCGCCGGGGCCAGGTCCCCGCCGGCGTCCAGCGCCCGGACCAGTTCCTTATAGCCGATGGCCTGCATGGCCGTGCTTGTCCGGGGAATCCCCGCGGCCAATAGGGCGCGGACCTCCTCCGCCAGCCCCCGGGCCATCATCTGGTCCACCCGCTGGTCGATGCGCTGGTAGAGGTCCTGGCGGTCCCGGTAGGTCAGGGCGATGGTCACCCCCTGATACCGGGGCGGCTGGGTCTGGGTCTGGCGGTTGTGCTGGGAGATGGTCTGGCCCGTGTCATACCAGACCTCCAGGGCCCGGATGATCCGCTTGGCATCGTGGGGGTGGAGCCGGGCCGCCGTCTCCGGGTCCACCTGGCGCAGCTGCTCCCACAGGGCATCCAGGCCGCCTTGGGCCGCCTGGGCCTGGAGCCGGGTCCGAACCCCGGTCTCCGGGCGGAAGTCGGAAAAGGAGCGCCCCTGACACAGGGCGTCCAGGTACAGGCCGGTGCCGCCCACCACAATGGGCTGTCTGCCCCGGCGGAAAATGTCCTCCACACAGGCGGTGGCCTCCTGCACATACCGGGCCACGCTGTAATTCTCCCGGGGGTCGGCCACCCCCATCATGTGGTGGGGAACCCCCGCCATCTCCTCCTGGGTGGGACGGGCGGTGCCGATGACCAGGTCCCGGTAGACCTGCATGGAGTCGGCGGAGACCACCTCTCCCCCCAGGGCCTTGGCCAGGGCCACCCCCAGGCGGGTTTTTCCCGTGGCGGTGGGGCCGCAGATGAGAATTAGTTGGGAGGGCATGATCACACCACCTTGCAGAAATGAACTGGGGCGGAAGGCGTCGCCTTCCGTTCGGGGTCTATTTTAACACGTTTTCCCCGCCCTGTCTATGAACTCCGCTTAAACTGTCGCTCCAGCTGGCTCCGGGTCATGGTGATGGCCACCGGGCGGCCGTGGGGGCAATATTTGACCCGGCCGGCCATCACCTCCCGGACCACCACCAGCAGTTCCTCCCGGGTGTTCCGCTGGCCCCCCTTTACCGCGGCCTTGCAGGCCATGGTATGGAGCACCGCGTCCCGGGCCGCCTGGGGGTCCGCCCCGCCGCCGGTGAGCAGCTGGCCGGCGATCTCGCTCAGGGCGGGCTCCACCTGGCCGGGCTCTAAGTAGTCAGGGATCTCCCGCACCACCAGGGCGCCGCCGCCGAACGCCTCGCAGGCAAACCCAAACTGCGCCAGCAGGGGCAGGTGGTTCAGCAGGACCTCTCCCTCCTCCGGGGCGGGGGTAAAGACCACCGGCGCCAGCAGGGCCTGGGCCATGGGCTGGTACCCCGCCGCCTTCATCCGGTCAAACTGCATCCGCTCATGGGCGGCGTGCTTGTCGATGATGCAGATCTCGTCGCCCCGCTCCGCGAGGATATAGGTGCGGAAGATCTCGCCCACATACCGCAGGGGCTCCGGGCCTTCCTGAACGTCAAAGCCCAGCTGCTCCGGGGCTGCGCTCTGCTGAGGTTCATCCGAAGCCTCCGGCAGCGGCGGACGCTCCGGTTCATCCGGGGCAGGCTCCCACGCGGCCATGTGGTCGCGGGTGACATCCGGCAGGTCGATGTCTGCCTCGATGTCCAGCTGTGACTCACTGGATGCAGCCCGGAAGGGCGGCGGCTCAAGGACGCTTTCCTCCTGCGGCGGCTCAGGACTGTGGAGGGCAGCGTTCATCGGAAGAGGCTCGAAAGCCGCAACCGTTGTCCATGTGTGTTCCGATTCCGGCGCAGCCTTTTCCGGGGCTTTTACGGGCAGCGGGAGGATGTCCCGCTCCGGAGAAGAGGGCTGCGTCAGGCGGGGTGTCACAGACGCTGCCGGTGCCGCCGGGCGGAGAGGTTTTTCCTCCGGGTGCGGCAGGCTTCCCGGCTCTGCCTGGCCCGAAATCACCGCCGAAAGTCCTGTAAAGTTATTATTCTTTACAGCATTCTCTCCTTTATTTCCGTTATTTTCATATTCGTTGGATACATCGTTCTCTTCCTCGCTGTCAAAGACGAACCGTCTCTCCCCTGTACCCGGCTGGCTCAGTGCCAGCTTGACGGCATGGTAGACGAGGTCGAAGATGTCGTTTTCCCGGGCAAAGCGGACTTCTGTTTTTGCCGGATGGACGTTGACATCCACAAGGTCGGCGGGCATCTCAAGAAGCAAGATCCCTCCAGGAAACTTCCCCTGCATCGTGGTACCCTTGAACGCCATCTCCATGCCCGCCATCATGGTGCGGTTGCGGACATAGCGGCCATTGATATAGAAATACTGCATACTGCGGCTGGCGCGGCAGCTGCGGGGCTGGGTGATGAGGCCCCAGACCCGGTAGACGCCCTCGCGGTTATCCACCTCCACGAGGTCACGGCTGAACTCCCTGCCCAGCACGGCATAAGCTGCGCTGCGGAGCTGGCCGTCACCGGGGGTGACATACTGCAGTTTGCCTTCGCGGATGAACTTGAAGCTCACCTCGGGGTGGCTCAGGGCCACATGGCCCACGATGTCGGCCACGAAAGTACCCTCGCTGGAATCCTTTTTGAGGAATTTCATCCGGGCAGGCGTGTTGAAAAAGAGGTCACAGACCCGGATGGTGGTGCCGACGCCTCGCGCACCCGGCTCGATGGGCTGCTCTTCCCCGCCCTCGATACGGTAGAGGGAAGCGCACTCGTCGGCCTCGGTGCGGGTGAGCACTTCGACGCGGGCCACGCTGGCGATAGAGGCCAACGCTTCGCCGCGGAAGCCCAGCGTGTGGATGCTGGTGAGGTCGTCTTCCGTCCGAATCTTGCTGGTGGCATGGCGGATAAAGGCCGTGGGGATGTATTTTGCCTCGATGCCGGTGCCGTTGTCGCTGATTTCAATCAGACGGACGCCGCCCGACTCGATCGAGACGGTGATTTGAGACGCACCGGCGTCGATGGAGTTTTCCAGAAGCTCCTTGACGACCGATGCGGGCCGCTCGACCACCTCACCGGCGGCAATGAGTTCTGCCGTGTGCTTGTCGAGAACGTGTATCTCTGCCATTCGTTTCCCTCCGTTTCAAATAAAATCAGCCATTCAGGCTGCCGCTCAGGGTCTTTTTCAGCTCGTAGAGGAAGTTCAGCGCCTCGATGGGAGTCAGGGTCTCAACGTCCAGTGCCTCGAGCTTTTCCATCATCTCGCTGGGGACGGCGGGCGAAGAATACTCCTGCAGGGCGTCGAAATCCATCTGCTCCACTTTGTTCTTCGGGGCAGACGCTTCCAGAGTGCGCAGCACCTCGTGGGCGCGGCGGGTCACAGTGCCGGGCAGACCGGCCAGCTTCGCCACCTCGATGCCGTAGCTGTCATCGGCGGGGCCGCGGATGATGCGGCGGAGGAACGTGATGTCCTCTCCCCTCTTTTTGACCGCGATGTTGTAGTTTTTGACGCCCTCGATGG
>OLSC01001642.1_pt1 | contig 19329 bp, 17 predicted proteins | sample 1672881 | NCBI WGS metagenome assembly OLSC01 (sample SAMEA3136733, study PRJEB25190) | human gut metagenome | biome: human gut; feature: human-associated habitat; material: faeces | place: Austria | collected 2013
CAGACCAGCTTGCTCCACTCTCACTACCAACTCATTACGTCTAGTATATCATAATTAATTCCGACCAGCAAAATCTCACCGCCAAATTCCTTGATTGCCGCCGGGTAGTTCCGTTTCTTAATCTGTGCTGCTACTGCATCCGCATTCATATTTGCCCAGCAACATCTATCTTTTCACATATCTCTGATTTCTGCTACGTGGCTTGTCAGGAACTGTCATTCGTATCAATTGAAGTTCTATTGCCGGATTCAGATAATTCTTGCGAAATGATTCCTTTGACTTTAGCCCCAACAACTCCATCAAAGTAACTGCGGTGTACGGAACTTCGTATTCCATAACATCTAATAATCGTTTTACATAACAATCAACATTTTCTCTTGACAATTCCTCAAATCTTCATATAATTATCTATGGTAATTAACCTTGGTAACTATATAGGAGTTTTATTATGACAAATAAAAAAATCAAACGCATGCTCGATGCATGTTATCAGGCAAAGCGAATTCGTGAGATGCTTCCTCCGCTGCCGGAAGGTATCATGTCATCTCACATCCGCTATATGGATATGATCCAGGAGCTTCAGAAACAGAACGACCATGTAAGAGTTTCTGATTTAAGTGACGTTCTGAATATCCCGCGACCGGGTGTCACAAGGACAATAAAAGAAATGGAGAAGAAAGGATTAGTTCAAAAGATCTCCTCTCCGGATGACGGACGTGTCACATACTTGTCTTTGACCGAACATGGCAAGGAGCTATCTGAAAAGTATAATGAAAATTATTTTAATGAGCTACTTCCTTACCTTGATGCTATATCTGACACTGAAACCGACTGTATGATCCGGACAATTCAGAAATTTTACGACATCATGTGTGAAAGGAGCATTCAAAATGACAGATAAAACTGCTGATTTTACACAAGGAAGTATTTTAAAGAAACTGGTGGCATTTATGATGCCTGTGCTTGGCGCACTAATCCTTCAGGCAGCGTATGGAGCGGTTGACCTTCTGGTCGTTGGAAGATTTGGTTCTACCTCCGGACTTTCTGCAGTTTCTACCGGAAGTCAGGTTCTGAATCTGGTCACTTTCGTAGTCGTCCAGTTTGCTATGGGTATCACGGTTCTGATCGCGCGTTATCTCGGCGAAAAGAAACCGGAACAGATTGGCTCCGTCATTGGCGGTGCTGCAATTGTATTTACAGCGATTTCAGTTGGATTGTTCATCGTTATGGTTTGTTTTGCACACCCGATCGCAATCCTGATGCAGGCACCTGCTGAAGCTGTCGAATTGACTACTGTTTACATCCGTATCTGCGGTGGCGGAATCTTCTTCATCGTCGCCTACAACCTGCTTTCTGCGATTTTCCGTGGACTCGGAGACAGCAAGTCTCCTCTGCTTTTTGTACTTGTCGCATGCATCATAAATGTTTTCGGTGACTTGATACTTGTTGCAGGTTTCCACATGAACGCAGTCGGTGCCGCAATTGCAACTGTTTTCGCCCAGGCAGTCAGTGTTGTCTTCGCAGTAGTTCTTCTTATCAAAAAGAATTTGCCGTTTAAGATTATGAAAAAAGACTTCTGCCTGAATCCACAGTGCAAGAAATTCCTCATTATTGGACTCCCTCTTGCGCTCCAGGAATTCCTGACACAGATGTCATTCCTCGCACTCTGCGCTTTTGTAAACCGGCTCGGACTGGAGGCTTCTTCTGGTTACGGCGTTGCCTGTAAAATCGTAAACTTTGCAATGCTGGTACCTAGCGCACTCATGCAATCTATGGCTTCTTTCGTCTCGCAGAATGTCGGTGCCGGAAAATCAAAGCGTGCAAAGAGATCTATGTTCACCGGAATCGGAGTCGGCCTGGTTGTCGGATGTTTCGTCTTCACTCTTGTATTTCTTAAGGGAGATGTCCTGTCCGGATTCTTCTCTACGGATGCCGACGTTATTCAGAATGGCTTTGCTTACTTGAAAGGATTCGCACCGGAAACGATTTTAACAGCCGTCCTCTTCAGCATGATCGGTTATTTTAATGGAAATGATAAGACGCTCTGGGTTATGACACAGGGACTCATCCAGACACTTCTGGTCCGTCTGCCAATGGCATACATCATGAGTATCCAGCCGAATGCCAGCCTGACAAAGATCGGTCTTGCTGCACCGGTTTCTACAGCAGTTGGAATTATGTTAAACGTTGGATTTTATGTTTATTTAAATCGGAAAAAATAGCCCCCTGCAACCGCTGCCACCGGCATTACAACCACGCAGGCGATTGCTCCGAAGATCATTGAGGCGCAATTTTCAAACATGATTTTAGAATTCAACAGTAGTTCAAACGAATATCCCTGCATCCGCAGATAGGAAAAAAGCAGAAGTGATTCTCCTAAATATGCAAACAGAAGTGTATTCACCGTTGTTCCGGTCACTTCTTTTCCTATCTGCATTCCGCTGTGAATCAGTTCTTTAAAAGTCATATCTTCTTTATGGCTTTTCACTTCATAAACAGATGTGGTAACTGTCAGTGCCATATCAAGAACAGCTCCAAGAGTACTGAGAAGTATAACAGAGACAGCAACATTTCTCATACTGATATTCAGGTTCATATTATAATAAAATACATCTTCTCCAACCTGTTGTATCTCGTTAAGACCTCCCGCCTCACTTCTCCATACAACGATATATATGAAGAAAAACAGCAACAGCATTGTGATCATAGTTGCCAGAAATGCACTCCATGTCTTTCCATTTCTACCATTTTGATAGAACAACGTAATACAGGAAATGACAACGCCGACACAAACGGTAACGAGAAGAACAGGAACTCCTGATGCCATAAGCCAGATTGCAAGACTTAAGATCAACAGATTTCCACACAAAGCAATAAGCGAAACGACACCTCTGTCTCCACCGACGACCATAATTAAAATCAGTAAAATCAATCCAAGTGTTATCAGCATTTTCCTTCTCCCTGCACCTTTCTTGCTTTCTTCTGTCTATGAAACATTCCTGGGACCTTTATCATCACAGAAGTAACCAAAATAGAAATCGGTATTGCCAGAACAATTCCTATACTTTCCACCAGAAATCTGCACAATTCACATGGAATGTGCAATTTTATAATAGTAATTAAACTCACATCATTATTCATTCGAATCAGACACATCGGGATCAGTCCACAGCCAAAGACAAACAACAGCACATTTATCATCGTTCCCATAATGTCATATCCAATTTCTCTTCCTGATTTAAATAATTCCAAAAATGTCACTTCCGGCTTCTTTTCAACGATTTCACTTAAGGATGCAGCGATGGCGACCGCCACATCCATAATTGCTCCCAGTCCTGAGATCAGGATTTCTGCATGGAAAATTTCATCCGGATTTTCAATACTTCCAAGATACTCCATGGTCGAATAATCAAGATCTTCTGCATGATGAATTACAACATCAAAGATTCCCATGATCATCACAAGAACAATCAATGTTGTAAAAACTGCTGCCCATGTCTTTTTATGAATCCCGTTTAATCCAACCAATGTAATAACCGCAAAAAGAATCACCAGCCTGCTGCACATTTCCAGCACATTTGATGTATCTCCCGCTTTCCAAAAACCAATTGCAAAAATAGCAACATTAAAAATAACGGTCAATATCGTAAGCGCACCCTGTCTTCCTGCAACGATAATTAATATAAACATCAGAAATCCTATGAGTATCATAAGCTCTGTATCTCGTTTCAGTCCACGAATTCCAGAACCCATTCTCTTGCTTGTTCCATTGAGCAGTACCTTATCTCCCTTATGATATGGCTGTTTCATCATTCCGGTATACGTGTACTCATTCGTAAAACTTATTGTCTTTCCCTTGTTTTCTCCATTTAGGATTACTCCCTGAATATTCTGCTTATATTTTTTCTCCTTCGTCCCTCTGGTTCCTGTCTCTTCTCCTGAGACACTGGTTTCGACCTTTGTCAGTTTTGCAATGGGTGTGCTATACAACCATGCATCATTTGCAACAAAGATAATACACAGCAGATACAATATGCCAAGGATACAATATAACTTTCTTTTCTTGCTCTGTTTTACAAATTCCAACATTACTTTACTTCCATCTCGAATCTATCAAAAATCATTTTTTTATTTTAACGCAAAAAATTTTATTGTCAAGATGAATTTGAAAATGATTTTCATGTTAAAAGAACAGGACAGCACGCTAACGCGCACTGCTCTGTTCTTCTGTTCTTCTTTTCTCTATTCTACTTTGCTTCTCCCTCCGGGAAAATAATCTTATTCACGAAGAAGAATACCACCATCGACACTCCTCCGTTCAGCACGGTTGTTCCGATATTGTAAAGCCATCCCGGTACAAACATTCCGGCAACTGCAACCCAGATACAATTGATTGAGTTTACAATACATGTAACAATACAGAATGCGATCAGATACCAGAACGCCTGATACCAGATCTTTCCTTTGCTGCGGAACACAAAGCTTCTCTGGATTGGGAAATTGATACACTCACCAACGAGCATTGCGATCATGTATGCACAGAAATACGGAAGACCGCCATGTGCCGCATCATATCCGATAATATTCCACTTAAATGTCTCACCGAATAATGTAATGTCGATTCCCGGGAAACCGAAATCAATATTCGGAAGTCCTGCGAATGCCAGTGGCAAAAACAGCAACATTACATATTTAAGTACAGTGATCAGATTACTTACGATTACGAACAATCCGCCTTCTCTTATCCATTTTGAAGCACTCGGATGTTTCTTTGCAAAACGATTCCATATGTTGTTTAGCTTATTCATTCTACATTCTCCATTCTTCTAAGATTCTAGATTCTCTTGTCCTCCCTTGGACTTCGTATCTATATCCTAACATGGATTACATGCCTATCTATTATACTTACATAACCTGCACTTTTTCTGCATAAACTGCAAATGTTCTTTCTTATCGGAGCCAAAAAATGTGTGCGATCTTAATCTCCTTGTTCTTCTTTAATCGGAATCAAAATTTTCAAGTCAAACCAGTTCTCTTTTGTATCGATCGTGACTGCCCCGCCGTATTTATTCACTGTATAACGAATACTCTTCATTCCGTACCCATGATACTTTTTGTCTTTCTTTGTCGTCGCAATATTTCCATCCTGGTACTGCAGTTTTTCTTCACAGTAATTCTCGAACTTAAGAATCAAAAATGCCTTCTGTCTGGACACTGTAACATGGATTAGTCTCTTTTCCTTATCCTGTATTTTCATCTCACATTCGATCGCATTATCGAGTGCATTTCCAAATATACTGCAGATATCCATAACGTCCATAAAATCTAACAGTGTTCCATCTGCCACACAGGTAAATGTGATTCCATTCTTATTACAATACAGACTTTTGCTCGTCAGCACAGTATCAAGTACCTTATTTCCGGTTTTATTCTGTGCTTCATACTGACGGATCTCCGCCTCCATCTCATCCAAAAATGCTTCTCTTTTCTGAGGATCTTCCTCACTTCTCAACACCGCAATCTGATGTTTCAGATCATGATATTTGTAATTGATCAGTTCAATACTTTCTTTTGACTGCACATACTGTGCATACTGATTCTGAAGTACATTCTGAACTGCCTCGAGCTCTTTTCTTGCCCGCATCTCACAGCATTGCATGAGATGTGCGTACAGAATCGCAATTCCGGCCAAATCCACGATCGTACGAATATTTGCTATCTCAAATGAATACCTTCCGGAAAATGGAGTATTGATTGTAAGATAGCTAATATTACTGACAGCGAAAACAGATATTGCAATCAAAAATGCTGACAGACATTCTTTCCAACCTATCTCTATCTGGCCATCTTCCGGGAAATGTACATACAAGATCTTGAACAAGATCACGCTGATTATTCCATATCCGAGGATAAGGGCTAACCATTCTCTCCACCATACTCCTGATTGCGCTATCCTAAAGTAACAAGCAACCTGCCATTCAATCGACGCCATGAATTCTGCCACAACAAATGCAATCAACACGAAATATACTGCGTCTGTTATTTCGATTGCGCAGGATACATAAATGAAAAACAGCATAAGGAATACAGCTACCATCATGCAGGGAATCCAGAAAAACAAGCTGACATCTTCCGTCACGACCATGAATCCGCTCTGTACAACAAGCATCACCGCCATAATCACACCTGTCTTTATTTTTGAAAATCTCTTTTTAAATGGCAGGATAAATATCATGCATGCAAGCCACTCTGCAATTGCCGAGTAAAGTCTCGGGATATCCGGCATCAAATGATCAATCATTTTATCACCTCTCCCCAATATCTTGTCAAAGCTTCCATAAATTCCTTTTTACGTGCACGGCTCAACACCAGCTCTTCGCCTTTTACTACCGCACAGTTGTCCTGAATCCGGTCTACATGCTGCAGATTAATCAGATATCCTTTATTTCCTCTGCAGAAATTCATCCCTGAAAGCTTTTCATCCATCTCTTTCATTTTCCCTGTAGTTTCATAATCCCCAAGGATCGTATGAAGAATCAGTGTATGTCCCTGGCTTTCAATATAGTAAATATTTGCGATGTTAATACGCACCATACCGCCTTTTATATTTACCATAATGACCTTTGCCTCTCGCTTTTTCATACGTTCGATTGCACGATTCAGTCTCTGTGAAAATGCGAAATAAGATACCGGTTTTAATACATAATCCAGCGCATCTACCGCGTAACCTCTGATCGCATACTGTGCCATGTTTGTAATAAAGATAATCACAACTTCACTGTCCATCTTGCGAATCTCTTCCGCAGCAGACATTCCATCCATGAATTTCATCTCAACATCCATAAGGATAATATCAAATTGGGACTTGTATTTATTTACAATCTGATCTCCGTCTGAATAGATTGTGATATCAAATGCTTCATGGTTTTCTGCCTCATATTGATGCAGAAATTCTTCCAACTGTTTTGCATACATTGCTTCGTCTTCTACAATCGCAATTTTGATCATTAGGGTACCCCCTTGTATGTGTTTTCTGTAGACTTATATTCTATGATTTCCCCTCTTAATAAAGGAATTTTCATTCTGTCACAAATCATATATAACATGAAAACAGGATTGTCTGTTTCTATCTGTCCAATCCTGTCTTTCATTTAATATATTACGCTTCTGCATAATCTACATTTTATTCTCTGTTTATTGCAGCTTTAATCAGATGAGCTGTTCCTTTGATTCGATGTCCGTTCGCCATCTCAGTCAATGCCTCTGCCATTTTCATCGTCACAATACCACCTGTCATTTTCGCATATCCACGAATTGGCATATTGTAGTTAAATAATACATTCAGGTTCGGCTTTCCCTTCCAGTCACTGATTTTCAGAAGTAATTTCAGGATTGCACAGAGCAGTTTTCCAAGAATTCCTTTTCCGTAATACAACTGGCAGACTGCATCGTTCATTTGTATCTCACCGCTCCAGCTTCCATCCGGAATCTCTCTTCCATACAGAATACGGAATTTTTCGTCTGAAATGTCTTTAATCTTGCCGCTGAAATATTCCGGCAGTTCTTCTTTCTTGTAGCCACCGTTTTCAACAGTACCTTTTACGTCTAAAGCACCTTCCAGAACCATCTGCTGCGCATTTTCACCGATCATGATCTGATAAGTACCGCTTTCAATCTCCCAGCTATCTGTTCTTGTATCATAAAAACGGAATGTCTTATCATCAAATCCGATTCTTACTTCCTTTTCTTCTCCTGGCTGAAGCTCTACTCTTACGAAACCTTTCAACTCGCGAACCGGTCGAAAGACAGTCTCAGAAGATTTCCCAACATACAGCTGTGCGATCTCAGTTCCTGCCACATTGCCTGTATTCTTAATTGTAAATGTCACACCTTCTGTATCTATTTTCAAATCTTTATATTCAAAGGTTGTATAGCTCAATCCATAACCGAATGGGAAACGCGTTGATTTTCCAACAGTTGTGTAATAACGGTATCCGACATAAAGAGACTCTCTGTACTCACTGCTTCTTTCTTTGCTTGGGTAATATGCATATGCCGGTGTATCCTCGTAATGGAGCGGGTAAGTCTCATTCAGCTTACCTGACGGATTTACTTTTCCGGTCAGAACATTCATCATTGCTGACGCGCCTGCCTGTCCGCCAAGATAACCATGTACGATTCCTTTTACATATGGATACCATGGCATCTCGATCGCTGATCCGGCTGAAAGAACTACGATTATATTCTTATTTACTGTTGTAAGTTCATTAAGTAATGTCTCCTGTGCGGCCGGCATGGACATATGTGTACGGTCAAGTCCTTCGGATTCGCTGATTTCATCAAGTCCTCCGAAGAAAAGAACGACATCTGCTTTCTTCGCAAGCTCTACTGCCGCCTTTGTTAGCTTCTGATTCGGTTTTCTGTTGCGAATATATCCCTGCTCATATGCAACAACATCCAGATCTGTTGATCCAATCACATCAAGGATTGCTTCCGGCTGTTTTGCAGAATTTACAAGCGATGACCCGGCTCCCTGATATCTTGGGACTTTCGCGAAATCTCCGATCACTGCAACTTTCGTTCCCGGTTTCAACGGAAGGATCTGATCCTCATTTTTCAGGAGAACAATACTTTCCTCTGCCGCTTTTCTTGCCAAGTTATGATGCGCTTCCACATCAAATGTTTTTCCCTTTGCGTCTTCTGTTGCCTGATGTGTTGAGAAGATTACATTTAAAAGCTCATCCAGTCTCTGATCCAATACTGCTTCATCAAGATCACCGTTCTCAACTGCATGAATAATATCATACATACCTGATTTTCCTGTTCCCGGCATTTCCAAATGGCTTCCGTTCTTCACACCAAGTGCATGATCATTACTTCCGCCCCAGTCAGATACAACAAAGCCATCAAAGCCCCACTCATCTACCAGGATTTCCTGCAGCATGTGGCTGTTTTCATTTGCATAGACTCCATTTACTTCATTATAAGAAGACATGATGGACTTTGACTTGCCTTCCTTAATCGCAATCTCGAATCCGGTTGTATAAATCTCACGGAACGTTCTTTCATCCACAACAGAATCATTTGCCATGCGGCGCAGCTCCTGACTGTTTGCTGCAAAATGCTTTGGACAAGCTGCAATACCCTTGCTCTGGATTCCACGGACATATGCTGCTGCCATCTTTCCTGCATGATACGGATCCTCTGAAAAATACTCAAAGTTTCTTCCACACAGCGGACTTCTCTTGATATTAAGTCCAGGTCCGAGGATCACATTGACTCCCATTGTCACTGCCTCTTCCGCAAGTGCTTCCCCAATTTTCTCTCCAAGTGCTTCATCCCAGCTGTTTGCCACTCCTGCCGCTGTCGGAAAACAAGTTGCCGGAAGACTGGCATTCAATCCCAAATGATCTCCCGCTCCTGCCTGTCTTCTCAACCCGTGAGGTCCGTCAGACATTACCATCGACGGAATTCCATATTTTTCAAAATCAACTGTCTCCCATGTGTTCTTTCCTGACATCATAATTGCTTTCTCTGCCAGTGTCATTTTTCTGATCAAGTTTTCATATTTCAAACTCATTTTGAAACCCACCTTTTATTGTGTACTATGTTACTTTGTTACCCTTCGCAGTACCTGTGATCAGTTTTCTTGCATTTTCCATATCACAAGTGTCTTTTTTACTGAACTTATCATAACACAAAAAGCAGACCGTTAAGGTCTGCTTTCATAAATGGTCGTTTTTTCTACATGAACTGTTCTGATTAGATTGCAAGCAAGTTCTTAATTGCTTCCATGTAAATCTGTACTGCTTCTTCAACTTCAGATACGAGTGTGTACTCGTCTGCACCGTGGATGCGGTAATCTACGCCCGGTTTCTCCGGTCCGAATGCGATGATATTTTTTAAGGACTTCGCATATGTTCCACCACCGATTACTAACGGTTTGTTCTCTGTATCTCCTGTTACATCTGTATAAGCTTTGTACAGTGCCTCTACAAGTGGAGACTCTTTCGGGAAGAACAATGGTTTTGTAGTTGTGTGGATCTCAATGCGTCCGTTCTCGTCTTCGAGCTTTCCTTCGCACATCTTGAGCATATCTTCTACAGAATATGTTACCGGGAATCTGATATCGATTGTAGCGGAGATCACACCGTCTTCTTTCTTAACGATTCCGTTACAGAATGTAAGCTCTCCAAACTCATCTGCACATTTCAGTCCGATTCCTGATCCGTCACATGCTGTACCAATGTGTGAGTTATAGAATTCTACGAAATCATCTTCAAATCCGGCTTTTGCAAGACAGTCAAAGATAACACCTGCAGCATTAACTCCAAATGCCGGTGTACTTGCATGTGCAGATACTCCCTTTGCATAAATAGTGATCTTTCCATCTTCCTCTGTTACTTTGTATTCCTGAAGTTTTGTCTCTGCGAAAGCAGCTTCCAGTCTGCCTTTCAGTCCTTCTTCTGCCGGAATCTCTGCTGTACATGCATCACATACGGCATTGAATACAAATCCACCATTGATAGAAATAATCTTTGTATTCTTAGAAGTTGCCAGCATGCCAAGCATACCTTTCTCTCCGTGAATACATGGGTAATTTGCATCCGGTGTGAATCCACAAGATAACTCTTCTGCCACTTCATTATAATGCTCCATACATCTGGAACCATTTTCCTCATTACATCCCATGATCAGACGAACTCTCTTGTTGAGCTTCACACCTGAATCACGAAGAAGCTTCATTGCATAAAGCGCTTCCATAACAGGTCCTTTATCATCTGTTGTTCCACGTCCGTAAACATAATCTCCTTCTCTTGTCAACTTGAATGGATCATATGTCCAGTCACCGCCCGCCGGTACGATATCCAGATGTCCTGCGATACCAACGATCTCTTCGCCTTCTCCCATCTCTGCATATCCACAGTAGTTATCCAGGTTCACTGTCTTGAATCCGAGTTCATCTGCAATCTGCAGTGCTTCGTGAAGAACCTTTGCCGGTCCCTCTCCAAATGGCATTCCTTCTGCCGGTGTTCCAAGCTGTGAATCTATCGCTACAAGTCTTTCCATATTGCTTAACAATTCTTCTGTTGTTGCATGAATCTTTTCTTTGATATCCATTATTTTCATCCTTCCTTTTTTACTGTTTTCTATCATATGATGCGAGTGTCAAAAGTAAATTTTGCCACTCTCTGATGTAACCGGATTGCTCCATTGCTATGCAATTCCCGCAATCCTCGAATACCTCAAACTCCCATAAAATGGTGTGTTCACACCATTTTATTCCGTTTTCGGTGTTCGGCGTGTCAAAAAGTATAAATTGCTTATTTGTGCGAGCACAAACGCAATTTATACTTTTTGACACTTACATCATCATATCATGTATCGTGAAAAATTTCCAGTCTTCCCTTAACGAAATTATCAACATTTTGTCTATAATCTGGATTAAACAATTCTTCCGTTTTAGATTATATACTCTTAATAAATTTTACTTTTCTTTAGCTTTCGTGACACGAGGTGTTCACAATTCTTCCGTATAATAACATCATCAAGTTGATACAAATGAATTACAAAAGTATCATACATAGAAAAGAAGACGGTGATTGTATTAGCGACAGATCTTTTATGATTGCCGGACTTCGACCAAAAATTACGAATAGTTTATATAGATAATGGCCCGGTGCAGTGCACCGGGCCACGTTTTTGTTATTATATTTTCTTAACCTCTTTTTCCATTTTTCAGATCTTCCACGATTTCATTGTAACGTTTTTTATTCAAACGATAGAAGAACAGAACAACTGCTGTGACAATCCACAAAATTCCTGGAATTGTTGAAAATGCATGTTTCATAACTGCAATTACTTCCGGATTCTGTACCTGATTTGCCACATATCCATATTTACCAAGCAGAGCTGCAAGGAGTGCAGTACCTATAGCCATTCCGATTTTATTTCCAAGAGAAACAAATGCATACTGGAATCCATCATTTCTAAGTCCTGTTTTCCACTCACCGTATTCCACACAATCCGGAATGATTGCATAGATTGCAGTGTTAAATCCTGAAAAGAAGAACTGTGTAATACCTGCCAATGCATAGAATACAATTGGAGATTCTTTTACATTAAAGAAGAACATTACAAGCATAGCGATTCCTGTAAGTAATGCAAAAACAGATGCTGTTCTTCCTTTATTATTCAACTTGCGGAATACCGGCTGGAAGCAAGCTGCACCGATAATTGAAGGAATAATAATACACATGGAATATGTTGTATAATAGGAAGCATCTCCTTCTACATAAGTGAAATAATATAAAATATCTGCATTTCTTCCATATAATGTGAAACCAAACAGCACCTGTCCAACTAATGCAAGCAGATATGGTCTATTCTGCATAACGGCCTTCAGTTGTACTTTAATGGAGATTTTTTCTTTCTCCGGAATTGTCACCTGCTCTTTTGTCTTTGCAAAACAGAAGAAATGACATGCAGCAAAGATGCATCCGTAAATAATTGCAACAAACAGATAACCGTTCTTTACACTGTTGCTTCCAAGCCTGCTGATCAGTGGCACTGTTACGATATTGATGATTCCGATTGCGATCATTGCTGCTACGGAACGAGATGTATTGATCTTGGCACGCTCATCAATATCCTGTGTCATAGCACCGCAAAGTGTTCCATATGGAATGTTTACACAGGTGTATCCTAAGACGAGAAGACAGTATGTAATTACCATGTAAACTATTTTCGATGTATTTGACCAATCTGGGTGTGCCCAGAAAGAAAGGATCAAAAGCACTGATGTGATCGGTGCTGCCACCAACAGCCATGGACGGTATCTTCCCCATCTTGTGTTTGTTTTATCTGTTAATCCACCTACGATCGGATCATTGACCGCATCCCAGAATCTTGAAAAAAGCATTAATGCTGATACTGCCGCCATACTGATTCCAAATACATCTGTATAGAAAATCATTAAAAAGTTACTGACAAACATCCAGCTAAAGTTACATCCGACATCTCCGAAACCATATGCAATCTTGCTGATCAGAGGCACTTTTCCATTATTACTCTCGTTTTCCATTAATTACCTCCTAGTCAGAGTTTCTGATAAAACTCTGTCCTCTCTTGATTCGATCACCTATTTCTCCTGCACATTGATGATTACTTTCATCGTTGTCTCGCGGTTATCATCAATATACTGATATGCTTTCAGATAATCTTTGAATGCAAATGTCTTAGAAATCAATGGTCTTAAATGAACCTTTCCTTCATTTACAAGTTCTATACCATCTACATAATCATCATGACGATACATCATTGTGCTCTTGATATCCAGTTCGTGATCATTTGCAACTGCAAGGTCTACTGTTGCCATTCCCGCAAATACGGCAACAAGAACGATGATACTTCCTTTTCTTGCGTATTTAATTGCCTGTCCCATTGTGATATTATTTCCTGCGCAATCATAGATCACATCTGCCTTGTCAGGACCAAAGGCTTCAACCATTGCCTCGCCAAAGTCCTTCTCCATAGTATTAACGCATACATCAATACCACATTCTTTTGCTTTATCCAGACGAAGGTCGCTGACATCTGTGATCATTACCTTTGCGGCACCCATTCCTTTTGCTGCCTGTGCAACCAGGTTACCGATCGGTCCTGCACCAAGAACTGCAATATTCAATCCCTTTACATCTCCTACCTGCTTCACTCCATGCACTGCAACTGCCAGAGGCTCGATCATGGCACCTTCTTCATAAGACATATCTTCCGGAATCGGTGTTACTTTAGAGGCATCTACTGCAAAATATTCTGAAGCTGTTCCTGTTGTCTGGAATCCCATAACCTTAAGTTCCTCACAAAGGTTATATTTTCCATGGCGGCACGGATAACACTGTCCGCAGTAAACCTGTGGCTCGATCGTAACTTTCTGTCCTTCATGAAATTCTGTAACATCTTTTCCGACCTTGGCAATCTCACCGGATACCTCATGTCCCTGAGTCACCGGGTATTTTGTAAATGGATGTTTTCCATGATATACGTGAATATCAGATCCACAGATTCCAATATTCATAATCTTAACTAGTACCTGATCATCTTTCACTTCCGGAACCGGTACCTCTCTGAAAATAATTTCTCCCGGGTTTGTCATTACCTGCTGTAACATAATGTTTTCCTCCTTTATTGAATATCTTTTATTAAATGTTTTATTAAAGTAATTACATTATTGTTCAGGAAATGTATTTTGTCAATATGTTATTGTTCAGTTCTGCCTATTGCACAAGATTTCTCTATAATTTTTATGCACTTTGCGCAAAAAAAGTCCAGGGAAGAAACATGTATTAAAAATGTTTCTTCTCTGGATTTTCTAACTTTCCATCACTCTGATCGTTATAATGTTTTAATAAAGGCCTGTAAATAATATTTTGCCACACCAACTGCCGAGGCTTCTCTCTTATATGAACAAACTTTCAGGTATCTCGCATCATGCTCAAATCCATTATATTCCATTACTTTTTTCCCTAAGGTTATCATATGATCTGCAAGATATCCCCCTACTTCTCCTCCAAGAATAATATCCATATCATATGCCATTCTCAGATTTGAAATAAGGATTGCCAGATTATTAAGATACTCTTTCCAAACCTTCACAGCCTGTCCGTCCTGCTCTTCCACCTTCTTCATAAACTGTTCCAGTGTCTCTTTGGTATCATCTGTCAGCACGCTCGCCGCACAGTAAGCATCCGCACAGCCTTGTTTTCCGCAATAACATTTCTTTCCACCCGGAACAAGGATCATATGTCCAAATTCTCCGGCTTTCTGATTCGCTCCCGGAATCAATTTCCCGTCAATACAAAATGCTCCTCCGAGTGTGTTATTCAATGAAAGATACAATGCATTTCTATAGTTATTTAAATCCTCTGCCATCATTGCCGCATTGGCATCATTTTCAAAATAAACCGGAAGTGAAAAGATCTGTTCCAAAAAGCTTAAACTATAATTCTCCAATTGGAGTGCATGAGATTTGATCAGCATTCGTTCTTTCGAATTAACAATTCCCGGAATTGAAATTCCGATTCCCAAGATTCGTTCTCTGTTTTCTATATCTGAAAGAAATCTTTCCAATGCTTCGCTCAATTGTAAGTAGTAAGCGGCCTCTGTTGAAAATTCTAAGCGGATCCTTTCATATTTCTCTATCTCATAGCTCAAATTCACAAGTACAAATCCTGCATGCTTAGCAGTGATCCTTATCCCAACCGCATAACGGTACGCTGGATTAATACTGATTCGTTTTGCTTTTCGCCCGCCTGTAGATTCATATTCTCCGGTTTCAACCGCAATTCCATTAGCCAAGAGCTCATTCACATTCGACAATACAGTCGGCATACTAAGATTGAGATTCTTCGACAATTCCACTTTAGACGTTGCTTCGTGATTTATAATATAATTTACTATTTTTGATTTTGTAATATTTCTCTTTTCCGCTCCAGCCATATCCAAGGCTCCTTTTATAAATTGTTTTATAAAAGTATCTTATCTCTTCTTTGCCGCTTTGTAAAGGTTACAAATGCATTTTATTCTTCTACTTTCACCGGATTTGTCACACTGACCTTGTGATCATACCATGTTCCCTTTTTTCCGATCAATGCAAGATCAAATTCTTTGTCCAGTGCCGGAACCGGAACGTCGAATCCATAGACCTCATCAGATGTTCCATCGCTGTAATTAATAGTATCTGTTGTAGGCTGAAGCAATTCTGCGCCGTCCTTCTGTGCGTCCTCGGCAGTTCCTTCGAACAGATTGACAATATTTTTAGACACCAGACTGATATGAATTGTCATTTTCCCATCCTCTACTGTCAGTGTTCCTTTTCCATCCATTGCTTCATTCACATGGAACATAGAACTGTCCGTCTGAAATTCTGCTGTATATGTTCCGTCTTCTAGTGCTGCCTGCTCCTCATCTGCCTTATCTGCAGAATCCTCTTTTGTATCCGCCTGTTCTGTTTGTGCTTTTCCACTGTCTTTAGCCTCTGTGCTATTTCCACATCCTGTAAATACAGATGCGATCATAGAAACAGAAATTAATACCATTAATAACTTCTTTTTCATCTAAATCCTTCCTTTCATTGATTCAAAAAAGGTCATGCAATTCCCTTTTCTCTGAATAAGCATGACCTTCTCAATATCTTCTTACAAATTACTCTGCATCAATTGCAGCCTGTGTATGTGCTACATACAGCTGCTGGATTGCCTGGATCTCTCCTAAACCTGCAATCTGAGTATCAATGCTGTCAAATGCTCCTGATGCCTCAAACTGGCTCTTCCAGGAATCATCGTCATCTCCGGCCATATCGTTGTTCGCATGGTCTCCTGCAACAACCATCAGCGGACGAAGGATTACTTTCTTATATCCTGCTTCTTTCAGTTTCTCGATCACTGCTTCGCAGGATGTATCTTCCGGTTCACCTTCTACAGTTCCGATAAATACATTGTCATATCCAAGCTGTTCCATCTGTGTCTGCATCTGAGAATAGCTAACCTTTGCAGTATGAGATGTACCATGTCCCATGAATACAAATGCTGTTCCGTCTTCTTTCACTGCATCTAAACTGTCAAATCCTGCATCTTTCACTGCCTCTGCTGTGATTGCTTCTGCTACTGCTGCCTTGTCTGCATTGATAACAGTTGCATCAGCTCCTACTTCTCCAAGAAGTGGCTCTGCAATCTTAACAGATTCAAACTTATCTTTATATCCCTCTACTGCTGCTGTAAGTTCATCATACTCTGCACCATGCATCAGATGTGTTGGCTGTACAACGAGGTTCTTTACGCCATTGTCAACCGCTCTCTGCAATGCCTGATCCACATTGTCGATCTTCTCACCATCACGAGCCTGTACATGATTGATAATGATCTGTGCTGTAAATGCTCTTCTTACAGACCAGTCCGGATTTGCTGCCTGGATTGCTTTCTCAATACCACCGATATCTGTCGCACGGCTGTCATTGAAGGATGTTCCAAAACTTACTACAAGGATTTCATTTTCACCGATCTCATCAGCATTGAGCGGATCATCCTTGGATGCATCTCCTGTATCTCTTCCGAAATAATCCGGATCCGCATTCTCTCCCTCAACAAGTTCTTTCTGTGCATCTGTCAGTGCATCCCATGCTTCTTTCGCTGCTGTACACTGCTCATCTGTCTTGTCTGTTCTTTCCTGAACATAAATGTCATCGATCAGCTTCGCAACTTTATCTGCTGCTTCCTGATCACTGTCCTGTTTAGACTCTGTCTTTGTTGTGTCAGTGTTGTTGTCGCCCTTTGATCCACATCCTGCAATCATGGACACACTAAGTGTTGCTGCCAGTAAAACCATTAATACTTTCTTTTTCATTGTCATCCTCCTGATTTCTTATTCTCAGAAATGAAAACACCCTCGAATCAAACGAGGGTACGCAAAGAAAAACCGGTGATCATTTACAATCTATCTGTAAATAATTACTGCAGTCTAAATCATTTTCTTTCGCACGGCCAATTCCTCGTGGCATGAATTCTTCATTCCTGTACTGCGAAAGGCAGGTCTCCCGGCTGATCGTTCAAATGCTTCTGCTTCACCTTCCCGGTCTCCCAGTGGTCTCAAAACACAAGCTCACGAAATACGGTGACGAGTTCGTACAGGATTCTCACCTGTTTCCCTTTTCACCAGTCCAGATTTCCCATGTCGTTCCTCTGATCATTCATAATCAGGACGCCATCATCCATCTGACTGACACCTCACGCATCTGTATTAAATTATATGTTACAACGGGGTCATTCTATCACACTTACACAAATGCGTCAAGAAATGTTATAAATTGGAGGATTTGGCCTCATTTCCGACTTTGATTTCCTCAGCAAAAATGATACAATATCCCTCAGAGACAAAATTTGTAACTAAGGTGGTTTATTATTATGAAAGAATCTAATAGCCAGGCATTTCGTCGTGGTTTTCGCGATGGAATTCCGATCGGACTTGGATATCTTGCGGTCTCCTTTTCAATCGGTATTGCCGCAAGAAATATCGGCCTGAATGCATTTCAGGGATTCCTTATGAGTCTGTTAAATAATGCATCTGCCGGAGAGTATGCCGGACTGACTGTAATTGCTGCAAACTCTCCTTATATTGAGGTCGCAATTGTCACATTGATCACGAATGCACGTTATCTTCTGATGAGCTGTGCCATGAGTCAGCGTTTAAGTCCCGACCTTTCGTTAGGACACCGTCTGCTGATGAGTTATGATATCACAGACGAACTTTTTGGAATTGCGATCAGCAGACCAGGTACTTTAAATCCTTATTATACCTATGGCGCGATGGTAACTCCGCTTCCGGGCTGGGCTTTTGGAACTATGCTCGGTGTCATTGCCGGAAATATCATGTCACCGCGTATGGTCAGTGCATTTAGTGTTGCCCTCTTTGGAATGTTTATCGCTATCATCATTCCTCCTTCGAAGCAGAATAAAGTCGTTGCGGGACTGGTTACTCTTGCATTTATCTCAAGCTTCGCAGCAACTTGCCTGCCTTGGATCTCCACTCTGTCGGATGGTACCAGAACAATTATACTGACCGTCGTACTTTCAGCCGGAGCAGCGTTCTTCTTCCCTATACCGACAGAAGATGAAACTTCAGCTTCAACTAAGCAATAATAAAAACGTAACTGTTCAATTACTCAGAAGGAATAAAAATTATGACACACAATATTTATATTTATATTCTTATCATGGGCGGTATCTCTTATTTAATCCGCGTACTGCCAATGACCTTGATTCGAAAACCTTTGAAGAACCAGTTTCTTCAGTCCTTTCTATACTATGTACCTTATGTCACACTAGCAGTGATGACATTCCCGGCGATCCTTCATGCCACACAGTCTCCAATCTCCGGAGTTCTCGCTCTCGTTGTTGGAGTTGTAGCCGCATGGTGTGGTGCCGGACTGCTGCCGGTCGCAGTTCTTTGCTGCGCAGTTGTATTTATTGCAGAGCTTTTCTTGTAGAGTGATCTTATAGATTTTAGTAACTGTCGATGCCCTTTTTTCTGCCATTGATGCTTTTTTCGCTACCGTCGATACCCTTTTTCGTTTGGCGAAATGAATTATCTTAATTTTCTGACATTTAAGACAATTTCTTTAAAAAGTCTAACGCAAAAATATCAAAAAAGGGGTTGCATTTTTCTGTAGCTTTGATATAATAACCATGTTGTTTGAAACAAGCAACAAACAAAACTCAAGTAATGCGGAATGGTGTAATTGGCAGCACAGCAGACTCTGACTCTGTTAGTAGGGGT
>OLSC01001645.1_pt1 | contig 19297 bp, 14 predicted proteins | sample 1672881 | NCBI WGS metagenome assembly OLSC01 (sample SAMEA3136733, study PRJEB25190) | human gut metagenome | biome: human gut; feature: human-associated habitat; material: faeces | place: Austria | collected 2013
CCCGTTTTTCCGCCGCTCTGTCCGGGCTACTTCGCACTTGCCTGCAGCTTGCGTTTGGCCTGGCCTGGCCCCCTCAGTCTGCAGTTTGCGCCCAGGTCTCCCCGGTTTCTCCTGCCTGCAGCTTGCGCCCGGATCCTTCTGGCCTATCTGCCTGCAACCCGCGCCCGGGCCTCCCCGATCCCGCTGTTGGCTATTTTGCCTCTGGCGGTCTTGCTCCTGCCAACCTTTGCCAAATTCTCGGACGACAATTTCGAGTTGTTAGGCTTTTGTTCGGCGCTATGCCGAGGTAGATCGCCATGACGTTCATCAATGCGTCCGAGCATGGTGAATACCCCCAGGTCAGAGATGTGATGTGGAAAATGAGATACCGTAGGGGGTGGGGCTGCTGTCTGCGAAACTCTAACAACTCGAAAATCTTGCGCCATTTTAGTTCACTGATTGAAATGCTTTGAGCCCAGATGGCATGGGCTTCCGCTTGCCCTTGTGTGCTTTGATCCCGGACGGAGTGGGCCTCCGTTTGTCCTTGTCCTGAGTTTGCCTCTGTGACCAATTGCTCGACTACCGCATCTTTCGCAGACGAATTTCCCTCTGGTATATTTCGCTCGATTGTGATATAGCATACAGTAATACACTACTAAGTAAAGGAGGGGAAATGCGGTGCATCTGCTTAAGTCATGAGACTGCTTTGGAATTCTGGAGGTTGTGGTCCGCTCGCAATGGCATTGCCTTGCATCTTTTCCATTGCCGTAAGACGATGCAGACCGATGATCTGCCTTTTCGGATCTTTCCGTCATCGGCCGTTCTGGTGGATTCGTCCTCAGCAAAACGCACCGTTGTCGAAATCATTGATGGTGCGCTAGAGGATGGTGTGCCGGAAGAACTCGCTGAGCTGCTTGGCGCTTGTCGCGTTGTCTTGTCGGAGACGCATTCGTCGAAGCGCTCGGAAGAGTCTGGAATCGCTGATAGTTCGAGTGGTGCCGGAAAAGTTCTCCATGTGCTCGGACATCGCAAGCCCGGGGTGCGTACTGCGGACGGGTTGACGTATCACCACAGCTCGGCAACATATCCGAAAGGGTCTTTCCCGAAAATCACGCGGGGTGTGTACGTTTGTGTTCCGGAACTCGTTTTTGCCCAGATGGCATCGTTGCTTCCCTTTGGCGCGCTTCTGTCATTGGGTTATGAGCTATGCGGTTGCTATCCTGTCGAGGCCAGCGAGTATCTTGTGCGGCATCCGCTCTGCTCGCCGAATCGGCTGGTTGCCTTCTGCAGCCATTTGCGTGGCTTCAAAGGGTCGGCGGCAGCGAAGACGGCTGCGCGATACGTTCTGGCAAAGTCGGCTTCGCCAGCTGAGACGTCCTTGGCGATCATAGCGACTGCGCCACGTAATTACGGCGGATTCGGCATGAGGGGTGCGCGTCTTAATGAGCCGGTCAAGTTGAGGCGAGAGGCGGAGCGCATTGCCCATGACTCGTCGTTGGTATGCGATGTGCTATGGCCCGAGCGCGGTGTGGCACTTGAATACGATAGCTCGCAGTTCCATGGGAGCAGCTTGAGCCTTTCCCGTGATTCGCGTCGCAGGAGCGCGCTGGCTGCTCAGGGATTGGAGATAAGATCAATCACGGCGAGTCAGCTTGAGAATGTTTTCGAATTCCAAGAGACAATTCTGCATGCATTTCGCGCAGCTGGTTGTGATTTCAAGCGGCTCAACGGAAAGCAACTCGATCGCCATATGAGGCTTCGCAGCGAACTGCGCAAGTGCGTGTGAGGAGGTGGGGCGAAGCGGGCGGCCGAGGCGAAAGGCCGAGATGCGAGGCTGAACCAAATGCACTAACGCCATGACTTTGTTCATTTGTCATACCTGAGACAATGTCTGGTTTGGTTTGAGGCAAAAATTTTGAGTTGTTAGACGTTTGCGGAGCTGGCGCTCGCATAAATCTGAAATCTAAACGACTGTATATGCTAAAGTATTTAAAAAATATCTTAATACGTATATCAATCTCAAAACCACTACGGGGTAGAGTGATGTGAATTGGCTCTAAACTCTAACAACTCGAAAAAAAGAAGCATCTGGTTAGGAGAGATTGGCCGGTGGTCGATTTCCAGCGATTTCCGCGAAGACTGTAAGGCTGTATGAGAGTGGGCTTTCGAGGGAGATGTCGTCGGGAAAAGCAGTGGCAACGATTGAAGAAGTGACGCGAAGGGCCGGGGTGTGACGGTGCAGGAGTGCGAAGGGGCCGGGGTGCGATGGCGCTGGGGTGCGAAGGGACTGGAGTGCGACGGGGCTGCGCCGCGAAAGGGGCCGGGTGCGACGGTGCGGGATGGTGCGGGACGGCACTGGACGGCACAACCGGGCGCAACCGGGCGCAGAAGGGGGTCTCGCCGCCTTGCAAACCCTGTGAAATTGGGCGCGCCACCTGCGCTCTGTGGTAGAGTGGAGCAGATTTGCACCGAGGCGGCCCGCGCGGCCGCCCAACGAAGGCGACGGGAGTTGTTGAAGGGGAGGCGATCGCCGACCCCATGACCGCTCGCCGACCACAGAAAGAAGACGCAACCTATGGGATTTCTCTCCAAACTGCTCACGATGGGCGAGGGCAAGCAGCTGAAGCGCTACCAGGCCAAAGTCGATAAGATCAACGCGCTGGAACCGGAGTTCCAGGCGCTTTCCGATGAGGAGCTGGCCGCTAAGACGCAGGAGTTCCGCGAGCGCTACGCCGCCGGCGAGAGCCTGGACGATTTGCTCCCCGAGGCCTTCGCCGCCGTACGCGAGGCTTCCGTGCGCACCATCGGGCTTCGCCACTTCGACGTGCAGCTCATCGGCGGCATGGCCCTGAACGAGGGACAGATCGCCGAGATGAAGACTGGCGAGGGCAAGACGCTCGTGTCCACCCTGGCCGGCTATTTGAACGCCATTCCCGGGCACAACGTGCACATCGTGACCGTCAACGATTATCTGGCCCGGCGCGACTGCGAGTGGATGGGCCAGATCTACCGCTTCCTCGGCATGAAGACCGGCCTTATCCAGAACGGCATGCCGCCGGCGGCGAAGAAGCCCGCCTACGAGGCCGACGTCACCTACGGTACCAACTCCGAGTTCGGCTTCGACTACCTGCGCGACAACATGGTCACGCGCGGCAGCTCGCGGGTGCAGCGCGGGCACCACTTCGCCATCGTCGACGAGGTGGACTCCATCCTGATCGATGAGGCCCGCACCCCGCTCATCATCTCCGGCGCCGGCACCCAGGCCGCCGACACCTACAAGAAGTTCGCCCGGGTCATGCCCGGCCTCAAAGAGGGCGTCGACTTCGACATGGACGAGGCCAAGCGCACCATCAACGCTACGGAGAGCGGCCTTGAGAAGATCGAGGTTATGCTCGGCATCGAGAACATCTACGCCGACCCGTCCGGCCAGCTGGCGAACCACCTGCAGCAGGCGCTGAAGGCCCAGTTCCTCTTCCATCGCGATGTCGACTACGTCGTCATGGACGGCGAGGTGAAGATCGTCGACGAGTTCACCGGCCGCATCATGGAGGGGCGCCGCTACTCCGAGGGCCTGCACCAGGCGCTCGAGGCCAAAGAGCACGTGCTCGTGCGCGAGGAGAACCAGACGCTGGCCACCATCACGCTGCAGAACTACTTCCGCCTCTACGACAAGCTCTCCGGCATGACCGGTACCGCCATGACCGAGGACGCGGAGTTCCGCCAGATCTACAAGCTGCCGGTCATGGCCATTCCTCCCAATAAGCCGGTCATCCGCGTCGACGAGAACGATCTGGTGTACCGCACCATCGACGGCAAGTTCAACGCCGTGGCCGACGACATCGCCGCGCGCCACGCGAAGGGCCAACCGTGCCTGATCGGCACCGTGTCCATCGAGAACTCCGAGAAGCTCTCGCGGCTTCTGGACAAGCGAGGCATCAAGCACGAGACGCTGAACGCCAAGCACCACGAGCGCGAGGCGCATATCGTGGCCCAGGCCGGGCGCCTTGGCGCCGTCACCATCGCCACCAACATGGCCGGCCGCGGTACCGACATCCGCTTGGGCGGCGAGCCGGACATGCTCGCCGAGGACCTGCTGCGCGAGCGCGGGTTCGACGTGGACGCCCAAGAGGGCGACGAGGAGGCGCGCGGCCCCATCCCATCGGCGGCCGACCGCGCCGACGCCCTTACCCGCGCCCGCGAGATCTGCGACGCGGAGCAGGAGCAGGTGCTCGCCGCCGGGGGACTCTGCGTCATCGGCACCGAGCGCCACGAGTCCCGCCGCATCGACAACCAGCTGCGCGGCCGTTCCGGCCGTCAGGGCGACCCGGGCGTGACCCAGTTCTACCTCTCGCTGGAAGACGATCTCATGCGTCTGTTCGGCGGCTCGAAGATGGACTCCATCGCGCACATGATGGAGAAGACCAACCAAGAGGACGACATGCCCATCCAAGCCGGCATGGTGTCGAAATCCATCGAGAGCGCCCAGCGCCAGGTGGAGTCCATGCACTTCGCCGCCCGTAAGAACGTGTTGGAATACGACGATGTCATGAACCTCCAGCGCAAGGCCATCTACGAGGAGCGCAACGCCATCCTGGACGGCAAGTCCATGACCGAGCGCATTCCCGGCATCATCCGCGACGCCGTGGACGCCATCGTGGGGGAGTGCTGCCCCGGGAATTCCGCCAGCGACGACTGGGACGTGCGCGCCATCGACCTGTGGGCCGCGAACATGACCGGCTGCAACGATTTCTCCGTGGCGAAGGTCGATCACGAGGACGAGGCGGAAAACGTCGCCGAGGCTTTGAACGACTTCCTCACCTGGATTTACGAGCAGAAGAGCGAGCAGCTGGGCCACGACCTCATGGAGAACCTCTCCGCCCAGGTGATGCTGCGCATCATCGACACGCGCTGGATGGCGCATCTGCAGGAGATGGACTATCTGAAGACCGGTATCGGTCTGCGCGCCTTCGGCCAGCGCGACCCGCTCGTGGAATACAAGAACGAGGCCTACAACGCCTTCCAGAATCTGACGAGCTCGATGTACGACGACTACCTGCGCACGTTGCTGCGCCTGGAGATCGCCGCGAAGCCCGCGGCGGAGGGCGCCCCCGCCGGTGCCGGCCGCCCGGCCCCCGCGGCCCTGGCGGAGCAGGAGGACCCGCTGGCCCGCAAGATGAGCTACTCGGCGCCGGAACAGGCTCTGGAGGAGTCGAGCATCCGCGGTCGCCACGCCGCCGCGGCCCGCGCCGCCTCCGGTGTTCCCGCCGCGCCTCCGCGCCCTGCCGCCGGCAAGCCCCAGACCTACGTCAAGGACAAGGAAGACCCCTACGCCAACGTGGGGCGCAACGATCCCTGCCCCTGCGGTTCCGGCAAGAAGTTCAAGAAGTGCCACGGCCAGAACCTTTGACGCACACTCAACTAAGGTTGAGCGAAGCGGGATGCGGGGTGCCGCTCACCAAGCGAGTTCCGCAGATGGTATCGAAGGCGGTAAGCGAAGGGGAGCAGTAGCCTTGACGCCTTCGATACCAGCGAGGACTGTCTGAGCGACTGAGCGGTATCCCGCAGCCCGCCCCCGGTGAGTTTCAAGGAGATTTAGATCAAGGCATGGAACTGAGAGACATTCAGAAGGAGATCGAGAAGGCGCAGGGTCGGCTGTCCGATGCCTTCTCGTTCTTGCGTATCGAGGAGAAGCGCGACGAGCTGGCCGCGCTGGACGAGGAGACGGCCCGTCCGGACTTTTGGAACGACGCGGCGACGGCCCAGGCGGTCTCGAAGAAGGCGGCGGGGCTTCGCGCCACCATCGAGGACTACGAGCGGGCCTGCGGTCTTCTGGACGACGCGTCGGCGGCGTGCGAGCTGGCCGGCGACGATGCGGCCTTCGCCGAGGAGGCCGAGCACACGGTCGCCGAGCTGACGGCGCTTCTCGACCAGCTGGAGATCGAGTCCTGGTTCTCCGGCGAGTTCGACGAGGGCGACGCCATCCTCACGGTGAACCCCGGGCAGGGCGGCCTCGAGGCCCAAGACTGGACCCGCATGCTCTACCAGATGTACGTCCACTACGCCGAGGACAAGGGTTGGAAGGTGACGGTGCTCGATCTGGTGCCCGGCGAGGGCATAGGGCTCGATCGGGCCACCATCCAGATCGAGGGCCGCTACGCCTACGGCATGCTGCGCAGCGAGATCGGCATCCACCGTCTCGTGCGCATCAGCCCCACCGACGCCAAGAAGCGCCGCCAGACCACCTTCGCCTCGGTGGAGGTGCTGCCGGTCATCGCCGACGACATCGAGGTCGACTTGAACCCCGCCGACGTGCGGGTGGACGTGTACCGCTCCAGCGGTCCGGGTGGCCAGTGCGTGAATACCACCGACTCGGCCGTGCGCCTTACCCACGAGCCCACGGGCATCGTGGTGACCTGCCAGAACGAGAAGAGCCAGCTGCAGAACAAGGAGGCCGCCTTCCGCGTGCTGCGCGCCAAGCTCTACGAGCTGGAGGAGCGCAAGCGGGCCGAGGAGCTGGACGAGCTGCGCGGCGAGCGCATGGATAACTCCTTCGGCAGCCAGATTCGCAACTACGTGCTCTTCCCGTACCAGCTCGTGAAGGATCTCCGAAGCGGCGTTGAGACGGGAAATGTGGACGCCGTCCTTTCCGGCGCCCTGGAACCTTTCGTCATCGGGTATCATACGTGGAGAGTAGCCAACTCCTAGCAGCGAACGGGAAAGGGAAGCTTATGGATACTGCCGCCTTGCAGGCGAAGGCCACCGACATTCGCAAGGATATTCTGACCATGATCACGGAAGCGGGCAGCGGGCACCCGGGCGGGTCGCTCTCCTGCACCGATATCCTCACGGCGCTGTACTTCGGCGGCGTCATGGACTACAACCCGGCCGACCCGCACAAGCCCGGCCGCGACCGGTTCATCCTGGCCAAGGGGCACGCGGCCCCGGCGCTCTACGCGACGCTGGCCCACGCCGGCTTCTTCCCGACCGACGAGCTGCACACCCTGCGCAAGCTCGGCACGCGCCTGCAGGGGCATCCCGATTCCAACCTGCTGCCCGGCGTGGAGGTGTCCACCGGCTCGCTCGGCCAGGGGCTTTCCGTGGCCGCGGGCCTTGCGGCCGGCCTGCGCCTGACCGGCGAGGACGGCCTCGTCTTCACGGTGCTCGGTGACGGCGAGTGCGAGGAGGGCCAGGTGTGGGAGGCGGCCATGTTCGCCGCCCATCAGAAGCTCGGGCGCCTCGTGGCCATCATCGACAACAACGAGCTGCAGATCGACGGCTGCATCCACGACGTGTGCGATCCGGGGGATTTGGGCGAGAAGTTCGCCGCCTTCGGCTGGGACGTGCGGGCACGACATCCCCGCGCTCGTCGAGCTTTTCGGCCGCATCAAGGCCGAGGCGGCCGATACGGCCCGTCCGGTGTGCGTGATCGCGCGCACGGTGAAGGGCAAGGGCGTCTCCTTCATGGAGAACCAGGCCGGCTGGCACGGCAAGGCGCCGAAGTCCGAGGAACTTGAGAAGGCTCTGGCGGAGCTGTCCGCCGACGCGGAATAGGAGGCCCGTCATGGTGAAACTCGCAAACACCGAGACCGCTGCCCAGAAGAAGGCCACGCGCGCCGCGTACGGCGCCACGCTCGCGGAGCTCGCCACCGAGGGCGTGCCCGTCGTGGCCGTGGACGCCGACCTGACCGGCTCGACCACCACCAAGAAGCTCGCCGACGCGGGATACGCCGGGCGCCTGTTCAACTGCGGCATCGCCGAGCAGAACATGATCGACGTGGCCGCGGGCCTCTCGCTGGCCGGCAACATCGCGTTCACGGGCTCCTTCGCCGTGTTCGGCACCGGGCGCGCCTACGACCAGATTCGCAACACCGTGTGCTACTCGAACCTGAACGTGAAGATCGCCCCCACCCATGCGGGCATCTCCGTGGGCCCCGACGGCGGCTCGCACCAGATGCTCGAGGACGTCTCCCTCATGCGCGGCCTTCCCGGCATGCGGGTGCTCGTGCCCGCCGACTACGCCGCCGCCCGCGCCGCCCTGCGCCTCGCTGCCGCCACGCCGGGCCCCGTCTACGTGCGCATGGGCCGCGCCGCCGTGCCCTGCGTCTACGACGACGAGGTGGAGCTGGAAATCGGGCGCGCCTACGTGCTGCGCGAGGGGAGCGATGTCACCATCGTGGCCAACGGCGTGGAGATCCGCGAGGCGCTCGCCGCCGCCGACGCGCTGGCCGCCGACGGCATCTCCGCCGAGGTCATCGATGCGTTCTCGGTGAAGCCGCTCGATGGGGCGACCATTCTCGAATCGGTGGCGAAGACCCGTTGCGTCGTGACGGCCGAGGAGCATTCCGTCATCGGAGGCTTGGGCTCGGCGGTCTGCGAGCTTCTGGCCGGCGCCGACCCCGTGTGCGTGGAATGCGTGGCCGTGCGCGACCGTTTCGGCAAGTCCGGCGAGTTCGAGGAACTGCTCGGCTATTTCAACATTGACGCTACGGCCATTGTTGAAGCTGTGAAAAAGGTTCGTGAGCGCGCGGGCCTTTGCTAAAATACTTCAGTCTCAGTAACGAACAACCTGAACGGAGCAAGCTGTGACGAACGAACGGAACCAGGGAATTCCTGGTCATGCCGGCCGTCACGCCGGCGCGCCGGCCCAGGGCAACAACCCGCGCGCCCGCGCGGCGGCGCCCCAGCCCGGCCACGCCCAGAAGGCGTCGATGACCTCCCAGCTGTCCCAGGCTTTGCCCATGCTCGAAGTGGACGAGATGGCCGCCCCCATGGGCGCGCCGGTCATCACCTTCGATCATGTGACCAAGACCTACCCGGCCCAGCCGAAGAAGCCCGCCTTAAGCGATGTGACCCTGCAGATCTTCGCCGGCGAGTTCATCTTCCTCGTGGGCCACTCCGGATCTGGCAAATCCACCTTCATCCGCCTGCTCACCCGCGAGATCAAGCCCACCTCGGGCAAGATCTACGTGGCTGACGAGGATCTGACCACCATGCGCAACTGGCGCGTGCCCTACCTGCGGCGCAACATCGGCTGCGTGTTCCAGGACTTCAAGCTCCTGCCGAACAAGACGGTCTTCGAGAACGTCGCCTTCGCCCTGGAGGTTATCGGCAAGAGCCGGCACGTCATCAAGACGCAAGTGCCCGAGGTGCTGCGCCTCGTGGGCCTCTCCGACAAGCTGAACAGCTATCCCGATCAGCTTTCCGGCGGCCAGCAGCAGCGCGTCTCCATTGCGCGCGCCATCGTGAACCGGCCGCCTCTGCTCATCTGCGACGAGCCCACGGGAAATCTGGATCCGCAGACCTCCCGCGGCATTATGGATCTGCTCGAGCGCATCAACCGCACGGGCACCACGGTGCTCGTGGCCACTCACGATCGCGAGATGGTCGACAACATGCGCCGTCGCGTCATCGCGCTCGACCGCGGGCATCTCACCCGCGACCAGGACCGGGGGGTGTACGGCTTCGATGTCTAGTCTCTTCTACTTCTTCAAGGAGTCGCTCCAGGGCTTCGCGCGCAACCTCTCCACGACGCTCGGCTCCATCATCACCATCTTCCTGTCGCTGCTCATCATCGGCGTGTTCCTCGTGGGCGGCACCATTGTGGAGCGCCTCGTGTCCTCCATCGAGGACGAGGTCTCCATCACCGCCTACGTGGCCGACGATGCGCCACAGGAGTCCATCGACGCCGTCACCGCGATGATCCAGGGCATGGACGGCGTGGAAAGCGTCGGCTTCACCACCAAGGAGCAGGCGCTGGAGAACTTCAGCAACTCCATGACCACCAACCCCGAGATCATCGAGCAGCTGGACGGAACGAACCCGCTGCCCGCCTCCATCGACGTGAGCCTCGCCGACCCGCAGAAGGTCGACGAGATCGCCGCCGCCATCGAGGCCGACGAGACGTTCCGCTCCATCTGCGACGAGCCCGACAACCCGGCCGATTCGCTGAAGTACGGCCAGAAGACGGTGGACCGCCTGTTCTCGGTGACCAAGTACGTGCGCTATTTGGGCGTGGCCCTGGTGCTGCTGCTCGTGTTCATCGCGCTCGTGTTCATCAACAACACCATTCGTCTGGCCATCATGGCCCGGCGCAAGGAGATCGCCATCATGCGTCTGGTGGGCGCGTCCAACGGGTTCATCCGCGGGCCCTTCCTCATGGAGGGCGCCCTGCACGCCCTTATCGGCTCGCTTCTGGCCGTGGGCGTCCTGCAGGTGCTGCGCATGTACGGCATCCCGAAGCTGCAAAGCGCCCTGTCCTTCCTCTCGCTGGACGTCTCGGGCAACACCTACATCATGATCTACATCGTGCTGGTGGTAGCCGGTCTCGTAATCGGCCTTCTCGGCTCCGCTTTCGCCATGAGGCGGTACCTGAAGGTGTAGAATCTTGTCTTAAAGGTTTGGAACGTCGGCGCGACCCCCGCGGCACTGATGAGCCGAGGGGGGCGCGCTTTTCAGATTGACGGAGTCACGTGCAAGGAGCGGCCATGGCCAAAGAACGCAACGGGCGGCATCTCACCCCCAACCCCCGGGCCCGCAGCGAGCGGCGGGTCGATCAGGCGACGAGCCACGGTCTGCTCCGCGTGTTCCTCGCGGTCATCCTCGTCGCCGTCTCCTTCGTCGGGGGCTTCGCCCTGCGCAGCCAGACCGAGCTGGTGGCGAGTTGGGGCATCCCGGTTTCCGATGGCGAGCGGGAGGCGCTTGCGGCTGCGGCGGCCAACAACACCTTCGAGTCCGTCTCGGCCCGGGTGGGCGATGTGGAGGACATCCTCTCCACGTACTCCATGGACGAGATCGACCTTACGGCGGCCACCTATTCCATGCTCGACGACTTGATGAAGTCCACGGGCGACCCCTACGCCACCTACTACAACCCCGATCTGTACAACACCTACATCAAGGAGACCACCGAGCGCAGCTACGCCGGCATCGGCGTGGTGTTCGCCGACTACAACGGGCGCGCCTACGTGTCGGATGTCTTCGAGGGCTCCGAGGCCGAGGCCAAAGGCGTGCAGCAGGGCGACTTCCTCACCTCCATCGACAGCGAGGACGTATCGGCCTGGTCGATGACCGAGGTGGTGAACGCGCTGGCCAAAGACGAGGGCGCGACGGTGTCGGTGACCTGGATGCGCCCGGTGAGCCTGGACGCCCAGACCGGCGAGCAGTTCACCACGACGCTCACTTGCAAGGTCTACGAGGAGGCGAACCTCTCAACCGCGCTTTCCGACGGCGTGGGCGTCGTGAAGGTGCGCCAGATCTCGAGCAACGCCGCGGAGCTGGTGGACCAGGCGACGAAATCGCTCATCGAGCAGGGGGCCGGGGCCATCGTGCTCGATCTGCGGGACAACGCCGGCGGATACCTCACCCAGGCCGTCGATATCGCGAGTCTGTTCGTGAACTCCGGCGTCCTCGTGCAGATTCAGGGCAACGATGGGCCGGCCACCACCAAATCGGCCGCGGGCGACGCGCCGTACAAGGACGTGCCGCTTGTCGTGGTGGTGAACCGCTACACGGCCGCCGCCGCCGAGGTGCTCGCCGCGTCGCTGCAGGACAACGAGCGGGCCGACGTGGTGGGGGAGACGAGCATGGGCAAGGGCTCGGTGCAGGTGGTGCGCGAGCTGGACTTCGGCGGGGCTGTGCGCTACACCGCCGCCTACTACCTCACGCCCCAGGGCGAGCCTATCGACAACGTGGGTATCGTGCCCCAGGTGGGGGTGGTAAACGGCGAGGGGGAGGATGGAGCGGACTCCCAGCTGGCCACCGGCATCGACATCGCCCGCTCGCTCATTCCGGCGGCCTAGGATCGGCCGCGCAACGTGCACGGGCGCCTTCGCGTCTCGTAAGGGAAGGGAGATAGGGTGAGCCGCAACAGGAAGCACACGCGCCGCCGCCCCAAGGCGAATCCCCGGGGCGTTCTCACCGTGAGCGCCGGCGGCTTCGGTTTCGTGCAGACGGCCGAGGGGGAGTACTTCATCCCCGCCTCGGGCCTCGTCGGCGCCTTCGACGGCGATCTGGTGGAAATCGCGCCTCTGCGGGCCGGGGCATCGAAGGGGCGGCGAGTCACGGATGACGACGGGGATATGACGGGTCGTCCCGCCGCCCGGGTGCTCTCGGTCGTCGACCGAGCCCACGACACGCTGGTGGGGCGCTACGAGGTGGCCGAGCCCTTCGGGGTGGTGGTCCCCGCAGATCCGCGCATTCCCTACGACGTGTTCACCATGCGCGCCGAGTCGCCCGAGGTGCCCGACGGGGCGCTCGTGCGCGTGCGCATCGCCCAGTTCCCGACGCGCCGCAGCGCCGCCACGGGCTTTGTGGAAGAGGTGCTCGCCGATACCTCCGACGCGCCGGGGGCCGGCATCGACCTCATCGTCGGCCGCCACAAGCTGGAGACGGTGTTCTCGGAGGGGGCTCTGGCTGACGCGGCCGCGGCGACCTTGGATGCGGAGGGGGCCCTGGCCGCCGGCTACCGCGATTTGCGCGACCGCTTCACCTTCACCATCGATCCGGCCGACGCCAAAGATTTCGACGATGCGCTGTCCTTGGATTATCTGGAAGGGGAGGGGCTGTGGCGGCTCGGCGTGCACATCGCCGACGTGAGCCACTACGTGCCCTGGGGCTCCTCGGTCGATTTGGACGCGCGTCGGCGCGCCACGAGCGTGTATCTGGCCGACCGCGTCATCCCCATGCTGCCCCCGGCTCTTTCCGACGAGCTGTGCTCGCTCGCGCCCGGCGCCGAGCGGCGTTCCATGACGGCCGACCTGTTCCTGAACGATGAGGGAGAGCTCGTGCGCTTCTCGCTGTACCCGGCCCTCATCCGCTCGGACGCGCGCCTTTCCTACGGCGAGGCCGACGACATCCTCGTCGACTACAAGGCCGCCATCGCCGCCGGGGGCGATATTGCCTGGCGGCTCGTGGAATGCTCGCGGCTCGCCCGCGCCCGGGAGGCGGCCCGCGCCCGGGCCGGCGGCATCGACTTCGCCACGACCGAGGCCAAGGTGATCCTCGATGCGGAGGGACGGCCGACCGACATCGCGCTGCGCCGCAAGACCGACGCCACGCGCCTGGTGGAGGAGGCCATGATCCTGGCCAACGAGACCGTGGCCGGCTACCTGGAGCGGCGCGGCTTTCCCTGCCTGTACCGCGTCCACGAACCTCCGGCCTCCGATGCCTTGGGCTCGCTCATTCCCGTGTTCCAGGAGTTCGATTGGTTCGAAAGGCCCATGGAGGCGCGGCTGGTGGCGGGGGATCCGAAGGTCATCCAGGAGATTTTGGCGGCAAGCGCGCCCCGCAGCGAGGGGGAGCTTGTCAGCTCGCTTCTGCTGCGGGCCATGAAAAGGGCCGACTACCGGCCCGAGAACCAGGGCCATTACGGGCTTGCCAGCGAGGTGTACTGCCATTTCACGAGTCCCATCCGCCGCTACCCCGATTTGGTGGTGCACCGTATGCTGCGCGCCGCGCTCACGCGCCGTCCGGAGAAATTCGACCAGGAGGTGGCGGCGCTTCCCTGGATCGCCGAGCACTCCTCGGCCATGGAACGGGTGGCCGAGGCGGCGGCCCGCGAGTCCCAGGAGCTGAAGATGGTCGAGTACCTGGCCGCATTCGTGGGACAGTCCTTCTCGGCCGTGATCTCCGGCGTGGCGGCCTGGGGACTCTACGTGCGCCTCGATTGCACGGCCGAGGGCATCCTTCCCGTGCGGGCCTTGGGCGACGAGTACTTCGTCTTCGACCCGGTGCGCTACACGCTTGTGGGCGACGAGTCGGGAAAGGTCTACCGGCTGGGCCAGCGCGTCGCCGTCACGCTGAAGAGCGCCGACGCGACCACCGCCTCCCTGGAGTTCGTGCTGGCCGGTAGCCGTTAAGGGCCGAGGAGCCGGCCTCGCAGGGCGCCTGCCGCAGATGACCGCAGCTTAACAGGTCGTCAAGGGGTCATCGTCGGATGGGCTCATCGCGAGGCGGCGACGGCTGCGGCACGGTATGGTGGATGCACGCGCAAGACCCGATGAAGGGAGATTCACCATGAGTTTCATCGATAAGATGAAGGAAGCCGGCGAGGACATCAAGGAGGCGTTCCAGGACGGCGCCCACGATTTGGCCGATAAGGCGGGCGACCTGAAGGACGCCGCTGCCGAGAAGGCCGCCGACTTGAAGGATGCTGCCGCCGAGAAGGCCGGCGATCTGAAGGACGCCGCCGCCGACGCCGCCGCCAAGGCCAAGGACGCCGCCGCCGACGCCGCCGAAAAGGCCAAGGATGCGGCTGATACCGCCAAGGAGAAGGCTGCCGATGCCGCCGATGCCGCCAAGGACAAGGCTGACGACGCCAAGAAGGCCGCCGAGGACAAGTAACGCGCCGGACGCTCCGGGCCACAGTGTTCGGGGCGCTTGGATGGAAAAGGGAAAGCCCGCTGCTTGGAAATCCCCGAGCAGCGGGCTTCTCTGTTCTGTTAGCATGATCTCTCGTGAAAAATCAGCGGTCGTGCTCGTCGGGGCGCGGCTCGTTTAAAGGAGACGTTATTGGAACGTGAGCGATTCGGCAGCCGTCTGGGGTTCATCCTCATCTCCGCTGGCTGCGCCATAGGCCTCGGCAACGTCTGGCGCTTCCCCTACATCACCGGCGAGTACGGAGGCGCGGCCTTCCTCGTCATGTACCTGGTCTTTCTGGTGGTCTTGGGCCTGCCCATCATGGTCATGGAGTTCGCTGTGGGCCGCGGTTCCCAGCGCTCCATCGCCCGCGCCTTCAACGTGCTGGAGCCGGCGGGCACTCACTGGCACAAGTACAAGTGGGTGGGCATCGCCGGGTGCTATCTGCTCATGATGTTCTACACCACGGTGGCCGGGTGGATGCTTGCCTACGTGCCGAAGTTCGCCTCCGGGCAGTTCGTGGGGGCCGACTCGCAGGCCACCTCGGCCGTCTTCGACGCGATGCTGGCCTCGCCGGTGGAATGCGTCTTCTGGATGGTAGTGGTGTGCGTCGTCTCCATCCTCATCTGCTCGCTGGGGGTGCAAAAGGGCGTGGAACGCATCACCAAGGCCATGATGCTCGCCCTGCTCGCCATCTTGGGGGTGCTCGTGGTGCGCGCGCTCACCCTTCCGGGGGCGGCCGACGGCGTGGCCTTCTACCTGCTGCCGGACTTCTCGAAGATCTTCGGCAGCCCGGATATGTTCTTCGAGGCGGCCTACGCGGCCATGGGCCAGGCCTTCTTCACCCTGTCCATCGGCATGGGCTCCATGACCATTTTCGGCAGCTATATCGACAAGCATCGCTCGCTCATGGGCGAGGCGGCCACCATCGGCGTGCTCGACACCGGCGTGGCTCTGGCCACGGGGCTCATCATCTTCCCGGCCTGCTTCGCCTTCGGCGTGGCGCCGGACTCGGGCCCCGGCCTTGTGTTCATCACGCTGCCGAGCGTGTTCGAGCAGATGTGGGGCGGACAGGTGTGGGGCACGCTGTTCTTCGTGTTCATGTCCTTCGCGGCGCTCTCCACGGTCATCGCCGTGTTCGAGGGCATCCTGCGATTCTCCATGGACCAGTGGGGTTGGTCGCGCCGGCGGGCCGTTACGGTGAACCTCATCGCCATCCCGCTTTTGTCGCTGCCCTGCGCGCTCGGGTTCAATGTGCTTTCGGATGTGGTCATGCCCGGGGTGGGCGACATCCAGACCGTGGAGGACTTCCTTGTGTCCAGCAACATCATGCCCTTGGGCTCGCTCGTCTTCGTGATGTTCTGCGTCTCGCGGCGCGGCTGGGGCTGGAAGAGGTTCCTTGCCGAGGCCAACGAGGGGGAGGGGCTCAAGTTCCCTGCGTGGCTGCTCCCCTGGATGCGCTTCGGTGTGCCGGTGCTTGTGGTCATCATCCTCATCATGGGCTGGGTTCCCATCGTCAGCTCGTGGTTGTGATTTGTCGCCTGGCCGCCGTGCGTCTCGCCCGGCCCTCGATGGGGTAAACTGGGGAAAACGTCATTTTGATTTTTGAAGGAGTGCCCGATGGGCTTTTTCGATCGCATCAGCGAGGGGCTTTCCCGCTCGCGCGACAAGTTCAAGGAGTCGATGAACGTCCTTTTGGACCGTGGACCCGATTTGGACGAGGAGTTCTGGGAGGGCTTGGAAGAGACGCTCATCCTGTCGGATGTGGGCGGGGCGGCGGCCAGCGACATCGTGGAGAACCTGCGCGACCAAGCCACCCGCAAGGCGCTGCCCGACGCCTATGCGGTGCTCGACCTCTTGAACGACGAGATCGCCGGTGCCTTCACGGAGCCCGGGGCCGACATCTTCGGCGGCGATGAGGCGGTCGTGCTATTCGTGGGCATCAACGGCACGGGCAAGACCACCACCGTGGGCAAGCTCGCCAAGGCGGAAACCGATGCGGGTCGCGCGGTCATCCTGGGCTCGGCCGACACCTTCCGCGCCGCCGCCATCGAGCAGCTTGAGGTGTGGGCGCGCCGCGCCGGGGTGGAGATGGTCACCCGCGAGCGCGGAGCCGATCCGGCGAGCGTGTGCTACGACACGCTGGAGCGCGCCGAAGCGACCGGTGCCGAGCTCGTGCTCATCGACACGGCCGGGCGCCTGCACACCTCCGCCGATCTGATGCGCGAGCTGGAGAAAGTAGTGAACGTGGTGCGCAAGCGCTCGAAGCTACCGGTGTACACGGTGCTCGTCATCGACGCCACCACGGGCCAGAACGGCCTGCAGCAGGCCCGCGAGTTCAACCGCGCGCTGGATTTGGACGCCCTTATCGTCACGAAGCTCGATGGCACGGCCAAAGGCGGCATCGCGCTGGCCGTGAGCCACGAGCTGGGGCTGCCCATCGTGAAGATCGGCGTGGGCGAGGGCATCGACGACTTGCGCGACTTCGACGCCCGCGAGTTCGCCTCGGCGCTCGTCGGCACTTTCGACGAGCGCTTCGATGCGGACGAGGACGGCCTGCGCGGCGAGAACGCCAAGGAGGCGGCCGTCACGGCCGGCGAGCGCCGTCGGGACGTGCTGGAGGGCGCGCCGGCGTGCGCGGCCGAGGCCGAGAAGGCGGTCGAGGGGTCTGCCGGGGAGACGGTCGAGGACGCGACCGTGGAGGCCCTCGCGGAGATTGAGGATGGCGAAGCGCCCGTGGTGGACGCGCAGGGCGATGCGGAAGAGGCCTTCGCCGATGCCGCGGAGGAGGCGGCAGCCGAGCCCGACAATGCCGATCTGCTGGAAGCCGCTTTGGGCCGGCGCACCCACGACACCCTCGTCCTGGAAACCGAGGAGGATACCTCCGCCGGTCTTGAGGCCGCCGAGCTGACGGAGCTCGACCGCAACGCCGAGGCCGTTGCGGAGGCGGCCGAGGAAGGCGTCTTCGATGATGTCCCCTTCACCGACGACGAGCTGGCCGAGCTCGCCATGGCTGCCGCTGATGAAAACGCCGAGGGCGAGCCTGAGCCCGAGCCCGAGCCGGCCCCCGAACCTGAAAAGAAAAGCTTCTGGAAGCGCCTGTTTGAATAGATAAGGAACCCCCATGCTCGAGAACCTCTCCGAACGCCTTCAGGGCATCTTCTCCGGCCTGCGCAGCAAGGGCCGCCTGACCGAGGACGACATCAACGCTGCCATGCGCGAGATCCGCCTGGCACTCTTGGAGGCCGATGTCAACTTCAAGGTAGTGAAGAACTTCGTCGCCCGCACCAAGGAGCGCTGCCTTTCCGCCGACGTGCTGGACTCGCTCACCCCGGCCCAGAACGTCGTGAAGATCGTGCTCGACGAGCTGACCGAGCTGCTCGGCCGCACCGATTCCCGGCTCGTGCTCTCAAGCCGCATCCCCAATGTCATCATGCTCGTGGGCCTGCAGGGCTCCGGCAAGACCACGGCGGCGGCCAAGCTCGCCTACCGGCTGAAGCAGGAGAATCACTCGCCGCTGCTCATCGCCGGCGACGTGTACCGTCCCGCGGCGGCCGACCAGCTACAGACGCTCGGCGACGAGATCGGCGTGCGGGGCTACCGCGGCGACGGGCGCGATCCGGTGGCCATCGCGCGCGAGGGCATCCAGGACGCCATCGACAACCTGCGCGACGTGGTCATCATCGACACGGCGGGCCGTCTGCACGTGGACGCCGACATGATGGAGGAGGCCCAGGCCATCAAGGACGCCACGCACCCCGATCAGATCCTCATGGTGGTGGATGCCATGACCGGCCAGGACGTCGTGAACGTCGTGGAGGCCTTCGCCGAGTCGGTCGACTTCGACGGCGTCATCATGTCGAAGATGGACGGCGACGCCCGCGGCGGCGGCGCCCTTTCCATCCGCGAGGTTACCGGCAAACCCATCAAGTTCATCTCCTCGGGCGAGAAGCCCGATTCCCTGGAGGTCTTCCACCCCGACCGCATGGCCAAGCGCATCCTCGGCATGGGCGACGTCGTCTCGCTCATCGAGAACGCCGTGCGCGTGCAGCAGGCCGAAGAGGAGGAGCTGGAGGCCGAGCGCATGATGCGCGGCCAGCTCACCTTGGACGACTTCCTCATGATGAACAAGCAGGTGCGCAAGATGGGCGGCGTTTCCAAGCTCATCAGCGCGCTGCCCGGCGGCGACAAAGCGCTCGGCTCGGGTCAGGTTGATGAAGGGGCACTCGACGCCATGGAGGTCATCATCAACTCCATGACCAAGGCCGAGCGCGCCAAACCGGAGCTTCTGAACGGCAGCCGCCGCGCCCGTATCGCCAAGGGCGCCGGCGTCACCGTCACCGACGTGAACCAGATGATGAAGAAGTTCAACGAGACGAAGAAAATGGTGAAGCAGGCCACCGCCGGCATGGAGCAGCAGGCCTCGCGCAAGGGCAAGAAGGGGAAGAAGGGCAAGCGCCGCCGCGGCCTGGGTATTCCGGGCATGGGCGGCATGTCCATGAGCGACCTCAAGAAGATCCAAGATATGATGGGACAGTAGTTTCTCCGCTGTTGACGGCCGAGACGCCCCTCTGGACGCTGTCGCGGGGTGGGGCTCCGTGCTCAAACAGCAATGGGGTGCACCGTATCGCCGCGGTTTGGAAGGTGATGCGCGCACTCCATTGAACTGCGCGCGGAACCCCGCCCCGCGACAGCGTCCCGCATTGGCGGGGTGCCGGCTATTTACCTTTCGCATCGGCCGTTCGTCTTACGAATCGAAATTCCGTAACACTGGTGGCTCGCCTATGGTATTGTTACGCATTGAAGAGACGTAACACCAACAGGAGGAGAAGCCATGGCCCTGACGAGAAGGAACTTCGTGCGTGCAGCGGGACTTGCCGGAGCGGCGGGGAGCGTCGCGCTTTTGGCGGGGTGCGCACGGGGAGCGGCAGACTCGGGCGCGAACGAACCTGTGGCTGCCGGC
>OLSC01001647.1_pt1 | contig 19290 bp, 15 predicted proteins | sample 1672881 | NCBI WGS metagenome assembly OLSC01 (sample SAMEA3136733, study PRJEB25190) | human gut metagenome | biome: human gut; feature: human-associated habitat; material: faeces | place: Austria | collected 2013
GACGAGTCGATGCGCAAGCGCATCGGCTAGAAAGGCCAGTGAAGACGGGGGCGCCGGATGCCCCGGTGCCCCCGTTAGCACGTGGCAGCCCTGCGCGGTACGGTGTGGCAGCTAAGCGTGGAACGCTGTGGCAATCGGCCCGCAATAATCAGTCGCTGTCGGCAGCCCATGCTCTACACTTTCCATTAGGTCATCGCCTTTCTCTTGAATCCATCAATCTCGACAATTGAAGATTCTAGGCGATGACCGTTTCCTGTCTCTCAAGCGAAACGGCTCTTACACCAACATTAGGAACACGATCCCCTTTTCCACCAGAATGGCCCCATGCGTCAGGAGACGCTTTCAAATAGGGGCCTGCCGAGGCCCCACATGAGGATCGGGCGCATAGAATGCTTTGTGCAGGGTTTTTGGAGCAAGCGTTTATGGTTGCGGCTGGTTGAGCGGCCAAAAAACAGAGCGGGCGTCGTCCGAAAGTGGTTCGTCTCGTTCGATATCATCATGTATCATCAGAGACTTGTAGCCGAGGCTAATGAGTCCTTTTTGCTCAAGCGCATGGAGGGTCCGCGTGACGGAAACTCGATCGGACATAACCAAGAAAGCGATGTCGCTGTGCGTGAGGCTGATAGTTGATAAATCGCGGTTTTCGCGGGCGGCCAGATATCGTAGATAGATGAGAAGCATGGTAACCCTATCGGTTAACAGCTTTTTCGACAGGATTTTCTGCTGGGTGTGCGAAGACGAGATGAGATTCAAGTAAGAGCTGCTGAGTATCTGGTGGGATAGCTTCTGAGGAATGTTTTCCAGGTGGTAGCGCAGGGTTTTGATGGGAATTGAGCAAATACTCCCTGAAGTCAAAGCGCGAAGATAGTAGGAGCTTGATGCTTCTCTCGGGGTGTAGAGCTCAGCTATTCCGAATCCGATGCCACAGCCAAACAGCCCGAAAGGCATCTCTTGCTCTTGCTCGTCAGCGACAACGCATGCGTAAACCCCCGACTTGAAGAAGAATCCTTTTTGCTCGAATCTCAGATCAGCCCAAACCATATCGCCAGGCTTGACATCGATGATTGTGGGGAATAGCGGAGCGTGGCCTTCCTTACGAACGGTTCCGCATAAAGACCCAATGGGGCACATATCCCGAGTCGGACAGTGCTTGATGGCTAAAGCCTCGCATTTGTTGAGAGTATCGATCTGCTTCATGGGAGATCCCCCTTCTTCCTGAAGGGAATCTTCAGGCTTTCTGCCAAGCATAGTGCCGAAGTTGTGGAGGCGCAATGCGGCGTTCTCGGCGCCAATGATGCGAGGGCGTCTCGGCTGATTAAGACGAAGTTGATTGATGTGTTGCTGATGGTTTGCCTGGTCGCTTTGTATCGTTTGCTACAAAGTGGGCGAATTCTTTTGTAGCGGCAGCTACTACTTGGCGCTTCTGCGTCTCCTAAACTGAGGGCGATTGCTCCAAGTCCGTCGAGGGTCGCATAGTAAGGGGGTGCGGTAAGGCTTCGGTGTGCGGCTAATTGTTTGGAGCGTTTCAAGTGCGGTTCGTTGCACGACCCGATAAAGGAGATGAGGAGATATGAGCGTAAAGAGCGAAGTTGCAGTTCGTTGCGAAGACGAGAGGGGGCGAGAGGGCCTATCGCGACGCCAATTTTTCACGGGGGCCGGACTTCTGACGGGAGGTGCTTTTGCCGGCAGCATCCTCGCCGGGTGTTCTCCCACGAAGAATGCGCCAATGGCGGACAGCGGTACGCCCAAAGCTATAGGCCATGTGACTCATATGTCAGAAATATGTTCGGGATGCAGAACATGCGAGATTGCCTGTTCGTTGACCCACGAGGGCGTGATAAATCCCGAGCGTGCCAGAAACTCTGTTTCTAAGGATATTTACAAGGGGCACATCGTTGATGTTCTCTATTGCCAACAATGCGATGACCCGAAATGCTTGCTGGCTTGTCCGACGGGGGCTCTCCATGTCGACGAATCGACAGGAGCGAGGGTGATCGATCAGGAAACTTGTGTCGGCTGCCAAACCTGTCTCAAAGCCTGCGTATTCAGCTCTCGGACTTCGGACGTCTACCAGTCGTCGCGCATCAAATACAATCCCGACACGAACACGTGCTTTAAGTGCGACCTATGCGGAGGGGATCCTCAGTGTGTAGTCCACTGTCCCATTGGGGCGTCCATGCTGTCCTGGAAAACGTATACGATCAACAAGCCTGGAGACGACTACGACCCCGGGGCAGAGGTGGCGGCTGATCCCAATGCGCTGGATATTCCCATCAACAGAGATTTCTCGGGGCCCTATGGCGGCCGTGTCATTCTTCGGGACGACTGGCTCGTGGGTAAAACCGACGAAGGCGTCGAGGTCAAAGGCTCATGGGATGCTGCCGAGGGGGGATCGCTCAAGGTCGCGTTCCATTGCGAGTTCTTCGATTCCGACGGAAATCCTCTCGGTAGCAGCGAGGAGCGAGTCTATCGGCAGACGTTGCACCATGTCATGGACATCAGTGCGCCATTCGCCATTGATGACCCTTCGAAAATCGGAAGCGTTACTTTGGTCGCCTATGTTGACTACTGGCTGGAGGGCACCGACGAGGAAAAGTAGCCAACGCTGGATGTTGCGAGAAAACTGCAACCGTTATCAGGAGCAAAGATAGGAGAGTCATGGCCGAAGAGCTTTATGGTTATGTTGGAACCATACTGAAAATAGATCTGACAAATGGAGCGATCGACAGAATTCCAACGACAGATTACGACCTCGAGAAATGGATAGGCGGAAGAGGACTGGGAGCGTACATCCACTGGACGGAGTGTCCTCCTACCGCCGGTGCGCTTGATCCCGAAAATGTGCTTACATTCTTGACTGGTCCCTTAACGGGAACGATGTTGGATGGAGGGAGGACGGTTGTCCAGGGCGTTTCGCCTGTGGGGTATCCCGATCAAGGCTCCTACGCTCGCAGCAGTTTCGGGGGCGCCTTTGCACCCGAGCTGAAGTTCGCCGGTTACGATGGCATTATCTTCAAGGGGAAGGCCCCGAATCCCGTGTATCTCGTGATAAACAACGACACGGTCGAGATAAGGGACGCCCGAAGTTTGTGGGGGCAGGATAACTTCCAGGTTCAGCAAGAGCTTTGGAAGCGCCATGGGGATAAAGCGCGCATTGCCTCGATCGGGCCCGCTGGCGAGCATTTGACGATACACTCGACCATCCTCACCGATGACTCGAGTGTTACTGGAATGGGATCGTTCGGGGCCGTAATGGGCTCAAAGAATCTTAAGGCCATCGTGGTGCGTGGAACGGGGTCGGTGAAGGTTGCTGATCCCGAGGGTCTTCTCGAGCTCGTGAGGTACACCCAAGACCTTACCACGCGAAAGCTTTACAACGAAGAAGGTTTGCCGCCCAGTGCGCTGCTCGGCTCCTATATTGGTGTGTTGCCGCTGCGGGACACGGCCCTGTACAAGGAATCGAAGCAGGAAAACGCCACTACTCATGTTGGCTATTCCTCCTGCTACTCGTGCCCTATCGGAGGCTGCGGGTATTCGGTGCACTTCAGCGACGGATTCAGGATGGGCATGGGCAACCTGAAATGCACCGAGACGATCGCTCTTGCTGCCGAGGTGGCAAAAACGGGCGAGTCGGTTGGTCGTACCCATTACGCTCGATTAAATCTGCAAGAGCGGCTCGGTCTCAGCGATTCGACGATGTGGTTTGCCGGACTCGATCCGTTGTACGCCACGGAAATCTTGACGGAGGAGAACACCGGCATCGATTGGAGCGAGATGGGGACGGAGGCTTTTACCGAAAGCTTGCTGACCCAGATTGCTTATCGCTCGACACCGGTGGGAGACGCCATTGCCAACGGCTGGAGATACTTCCTCGAGGATTTCGTGGGAACGCCGGAATCTATCTATCATTATCGGGCGATTCGCGGGATTCGAAAGAGCCCTCGCCACAATGGAGGTGGAAGTGCAGGCTGGTATTTGCCGGGAGCCTATCTCGTGCCAGGATTTCTGCGTGTGGCAACTTCGAACCTCTGCGCAGTGGACGCGCGGTGTCCAGGCGGCGACACGTTTTTGCTTTTTGGAATCGACCCCAGCATTATGGAGAACCAGTCCCCTGAGTATTTCGACCTCATCGATGCGAACTCTATGACCCTTTTCGGTAATACAGAAACTATTCAAGATATCATGAATTGGAAGTGGGACAGCGAAACGACGGCTCCGTTTGTGAAATGGAGCAACGCGTATAAATGTATGGAGGACAGCCTCATCTACTGCTATATTGCCTGGCTTAACGTGGGCAATTACAGCAATTATGCCGAGAACCACCAGGGTGACTACTTTGTCAATTGGAAACTGATGAAGGCGGTGACGGGGCGTGAGATCACCAAAGAGATCGAGGAAGAGTTCGGTCAGCGCATGTACCTGCTCGAGCGGTCGATCCTGACGCGGCAGGGCGTAACCCGTGAAGACGATGCGCTCTTCGACGAAGTGTATCAGGAATACAGCGACGAGAACGTGAATGACAGTTTCTATAAAATCGAAACCGGTTTAACCAAGGAACGCTTCGAGAATTTGCTCATGTCGTTCTACGATGAGATGGGACTTGATCGTGAAACCGGAATCCCCAAGAGATCCTCTTTGGATGCCTTTGGGCTCTCCGACGTTGCTGATCGACTGGAATCCGAGTATGGCATAGCGTTGCCAGCTTAGCTCGTTAAGAGAGGCGGAGACGCGTTATGAAATGCATGTTGGAGAACAGCGCGGATGTTATGGCGGTCGAAAATGAAGGAGATCGAGATCGGCTGGGCCAAAGGATAGGGAGCGACGTGTTCCCTCGCGCCTCCGCTTCGGTGTTTTGCTATCGAAATGGGATGTTTTGTCGAGAGCAGCGCGACGCAATATGCGAGCGGGCTTTTGACATAATGGTTAATGGCAAACCATTGGTGTCGCTCTTGTGCTCAAGCAACGCGCTGGAGGAGCTTGCCTATGGGTTTTTATATAGCGAGGGTGTGATAGGTTCTCTAGCTGATGTCGCATCCTGCTCTCTGGATACGCGAGAGATGACGGCTTCTTTTCGTCTGGCTGGGCCGTTCGATGTGCCTGGTGTTGCCGTCTTGTCTTCCGGCTTTGGTGGAAAGACGCTGAACTGTCCGGTTCTCTCTTTGGAGCGATGCTGTAATAGCTTCCGACGGGAGGGATTGCGCCCAGGGGTTCTTAACGACAGCCTGCACATCGTCGAGGAAGTCACGGCCGCCATGAAGACTATGCGCTCATTCGCACGCGAATATGCTGCTACGCGAGGTATTCATTGCTCCGCGCTTTTTAGAGAAGGAAAACTTCTGGCGTGTTTTGAGGATATCGGGCGCCACAATACGTTAGACAAGCTGGCCGGTCATTGTCTGCTTAGTGGGTGCGGTGCTCAGGGAGCGCTTTTGACTACAACGGGCCGGATCAGCGGTGAAATGTTCTCGAAGGCGTTGCGTCTGGGCGTCCGCTGCGTTGCCTCCTTGTCAGGACCGACGGATGTCGCCATCGCTTCAGCGCATGATTCCGGCATGCTGCTAATGGGGTATGTTGCGGGATCGTCTGCAACAATTTATGCAGGATTGGACACCTAGCTGTTGGGGATGCGCTATTTTCGATTGACGTTTACGATATCCCTCCCTTCGCGGCGGCTCCATGTGGGCCGCCGCTTCGCGTTTCTGCCCGTGGAAATGCCGTGCGCCCAACAACGGGTTGGGCTTTCCGCGCTGCCGTTCGCTAGAATGGATCAAGACAAGGCCGGCGGTATGAGACGGAGTGGCATGGGTGCGCGATACGAGATGGGGGAGTTGGAGTACGCCTCCGGCTACGAGAAGATGTGCGGCGTGACCGACGAGCAGCTGGCATTTCTCTCTCGGCATCAGGACAATCTCCGTCGTTTCGAGCTGCAGCCGACCTATGACGCCGCGCTCGAGCCCGATCTCGAGCGCCTGATGCGGAAGCGCGACGAGCTCGCGCGTCACGGCTTCAATGCGGCCCGCGAGACGGGGAGCGCCTCCGAGGCGTTCCGTGTGGAATTCGCCCATACGACGACGGCGCTGGAGGGCAATGGCCTCACCCTCGCCGAGACGGCCATGGTGCTTGAGCGTGACCTCACCATTCCCGGCAAGCCGCTGCACGACCATCTGGAGGTGATGGACGCCGACGCCGCTTTTGCCCGAGCGCGCAAGCTCGCGGCGGATGGCGCGCCCCTTTCCGAGGAGGTCGTCTTCGACGTACACCGCCTCATTGCCGCTCATTTGGAAGAGGCCGATCCGGGGGAGTACCGCTGGGACATGCGCTACGTCACCTCGTCTTCCATCTACCCGCCCCCTTCCGCCCGCGTGCCGGAATTGATGGGCGCGCTGCTCGTATCGCCTTTGGCGCGCCCGGGCGTGGCGACGGCGGCGCTGTTCCACCTGGTGTTCGAGGATATCCACCCTTTCGGCGACGGTAACGGCCGCACGGGTCGTGCCCTTCTCAACCTCATGCTCATGGAAGCGGGTTTCCCGCCCGTCGCCTTCAAGGCCGACCGCGAGAATGCTCGACGCTACTACGACGCCATCGCCGCCTTCGTGGGCGACGTGGAGCACCGCGACGGTACGGCCCTTCTGCGGCTCGTCATCGAGCTGGAGGACCAGGAGCTCGGCAAACGCCTGGCGCTGCTGGGATAGCCGCCAAGTAAGTGGCAATATTTTGCACATTAAGGGTTTCTGCAGCACATAAGATGCAACATGTTGCATCTTAAACTACGGGGGATACCCCTTTTGGGGAATGTGGGGAAGGGTCGGGCGGTTTAGACTCCTCTTGACGATGAGAGGAGGTGCGCCATGGCGTTTTCCAAAATAGGCGTGGCGGTGCTGGCGGCCGGCGCTTCCCGGCGCTTCGGGGCGCCGAAGCTTTTGGCCCCGTTTGCGGATGCGACGCTGCTTGATCGGGCGCTTGACGCGGCCCTTGGGTGCGCCGCCGATTGCGCGGTCGTGGTGACGGGCGCCTACCACAACGAGATGCTGCCCCGGCTCGTTAGGCGCGGCGCGTGCTTAGGAGGAGGCGGCGATGCGGGTGCCGGCGCTTCCCCTGCGATCGTCGAAGCCGAAGACAGCGTTCCGTTCGCTGTGGTGCGCAACCGGAAGTGGGAGAGCGGCCAGGCCTCCTCGGTGCGCGCGGCGGTTCGTTTCGCTCGCAGCCAGGATTGCACGGCGCTTCTTGTCATGGTGGCCGATCAGCCTCGGGTGACGGCGGCTCATCTGAACGCGCTTGTCTGGGAGTACGATCAGGGCCGCGCTCAGGCCTACCTGTCCGCCAACGACCGGGCCCACGGTAATCCCTGCCTGTTCGATCGCTCGCTGTACGATGATTTGCTGGCCCTGGAAGGCGACGAGGGAGCGCGGGCGCTCTTCCGCTCCCGACGCGAGGTGGTTGCGCGCCACGTGTACTTCGACGACCCCCGTCTGTTCGAGGATGTGGACACTCGTGCCGACTTGGCCCGAGCGGAGGAGATGGTGCTCTGTGGCTGATCCGAGAAAGACCCCGCTCGACCGGGGCCGTTATCCCATTCTGGAGCGGAAGGTGGGACGGGGCGGCGCGCGTCCTCTCGTCTACCTGGACAGCGCCGCCACCTCGCTCGTGTCCGAGCGCGTAACCGAGGCTTGCGCGGCGTTTCTCCGCACTAGCTGCGCGAACATCCATCGGGGCGCCCATACCCTGGCCGAAGAGGCCACCGATGCCTACGAGGGGGCCCGCGAGCAACTGGCGCGCTTCTTCGGCGTGGAAGATGCCGCTCGCCTCGTATTCACCCGCGGGGCCACGGAGTCGCTGAACCTGGCCGCCCTCGGGTGGGCCGACCATCGGTTGCACCCGGGGGATGTGGTGGCCGTGGCCGAGGACAACCATCACGCGAACATCGTGCCGTGGCAGATGCTCGCCGAGCGCCGTGGGGTGCGCATCGAATGGATTCCCGTGAGCAGCGCGGGCCTGCTCGACTACGGCGCCTGGTGCCGCATCGCCGAGGCGCGCCCGCGTCTTGTGGCCCTCTGCCAGCAGTCCAACGTGCTCGGCGCCCCGCAACCCCATGGCCTGCGCATCGCGCGGGAGGCGCAGGAAATCGGTGCCCTGGTGGCATTGGACGGCGCCCAGGGCGCCGGGCACGGACCGATGGCCGTCGACGAGCTGCCCTGCGACTTCTACAGTTGCTCGGCCCACAAGATGGGCGGCCTCACCGGCATTGGAGCCCTGATGCTCTCCGAGAGGGCGGCGGCCGAGATGGGCCCCGTCTACGGCGGAGGCGGCATGATCTCGCGCGTGGAGCGCGGAGGCTTCGAGCTGGCGCCGATGCCGGCGGCCCTGGAGGCCGGCACGCCGCCCATCGCCGCCGCTGTGGCCTGGGCCGCGGCCACAAGCGAGCTGGAGGAGGCAGGGCTTGCCGCCATCGCGACTCACACCTCGCGCCTGGTCGAGCGCGCCCGGCGCGGCCTGGCCGCGCTGCCCGGCGTCGCGGTGCTCGGGAGCGGCATGCCCGGCCCGTTCACCTCGCTGGCAAGCTTCACGGTGGCGGGGCTGCACCCCCACGACGTGAGCCAGGCCCTGGACGACGCCGGCGTCATGGTGCGGGCCGGCCATCACTGCGCCCAGCCTCTGCACCGGGCCCTCGGCGTGCGAGCCAGCCTGCGCGCGAGTTTTGCCGGCTATTCCACCGAAGAAGACGTCGATGCGCTCGTGGACGCCCTGTCCCGGGCCTTGGAGAACGCGAGATAGAAAGGGGAGACCCGTGCCCGTAACCGTAACCGACCCCTCCATCGGCCAGCGCGCCCGCGCCGCCGCCCATCGCGGCTTCGAGGGCATGGGAGCCGCCGACGGCGAGCGCCGCGTCCTTTCCGCCCGGGGCGACAACCCGTTTTGCGGCGACGAGCTGGAAGTGCGCGCGGTGGTGCGCCGCGATCCCGCGCGCGGGTGGGTGGTGCAGCGAGCCGCCTTCGACGGCTACGCCTGCACGCTGTGCCTCGCGGCCTCCGATGCCCTCATGGAAGCGGCCGAAGGGCAGCCTGTCGCTCTCGTTCGCGCGACGACCTTCGACGACGTCTGCTGCCTGCTCGGCGGCCTGGAAGTGGGCCGCACCCGCAAGGGCTGCGTCGAGCTGCCTCTGACCGTGCTCGGCCGCGCGCTGGCGACCGTGGTAGAATGACCGCGGATTGAATGTGACGGATCGTCAACGGATCGCGTGACGAGTCGTCGTCGAATCACCTGGCGAAGGGGGAGCGATGGGGGCGAGGGAAGGTATCGTCGGTCGCGAGGGCGGCTTCGTGCTCTTGCCGGCGAAGGTGAGCGCGCCGGATCCGGATGCGTTCGCGGTCGCCCGTCCGCGGGCACAGGCTCGCTTCGCCGGGGCCTGGGAGCGCCCTCTCACTACCGTGGTGGCCCCTGCCGGTTTCGGCAAGACCACGGCCTGCGCCGCCTGGGCCGCCGGAGCGGAACACCCCGTTGCCTGGTGCTCGTTGGATGAGGATGACGCCGAGCCGTCCCGCTTCTGGTCGGTGATACTCGCAGCGCTGGAAGGTGCCGGCGCGCTGCGCGGCGCGCCTTTCGACCCGCTCGATGTCGCTTGGGCGGACGGTGCCGAGGCTCATCGCGCCATCTCGCTGCTCGTGCTGGCGCTCTCCGATGGGGGCGAGCCGGCGGCTTTGGTGCTTGAGGATGTCCACGAGGTTCAAGATGCGCCGCTCGTGTCCGAGGGTCTCGTCTTTTTCGTGCGCCACCTTCCCGCCAACGCGCATGTGGTCGCGACGTCCCGAGTGCCGCTGCGCCTGCCCTTGGCGAAGCTGCGCGCGGCGGGCAAGCTGGGGGAAGTGACCGAGGCGGATCTGCGCCTGACCCCGGATGAGCAAGCGGCGCTGCTGGCGGCCGAGGGGGTTGAGCTCGGGCCCGAGGACGTCCGCCGTCTTGGCGAGGCAACCCAGGGCTGGCCCGCCGCCTGCCGCCTCGTGGGCCTGCGCTGCACCAGCGGCGACGTGCGCGATGTGGCCTCGGCGTTGGCCGGGGCGCAGGAGAGCGTACAGGAATACCTGTTCGAGGAAGTGCTCGACGCTCTTCCCGCCGAGCTGCTCGACTTCATGGTGGCCACGAGCACGGTGGACTCTTTCTCGGTGGCCCTGGCCGCCGCGCTGACCGATCTTGCCGTCACAGAGGCGAGGAAACATCTGGATGCCGCCATCGATCGGGGGCTGTTCATCCAGCGCACGGTTGGCGCTGACGGCGAGGGCTGGTACCGCTATCATTCCCTGCTCCGCGAGGCGCTTCTATCGCGCTTGAAGCGGCTGCCCGACGACGGCGCGCGCAGGCTGGCGCTGCGGGCCCGATCCTGGTACCTGGAGCACGGCTACGACGATGCGGCGGTGGGGCAGTCTTATCAGCTGCGCGATTGGGACGGTATCTGCGAGATCATCCAGGCGCGTTGGAAGGCGCTCTTCATGAACGACGACAACGGGACGGTGCTGCGCTGGGCTTCGCTGCTGCCGTCTCATGTGCTGGAAGAGCGTCCGTTCATCTGCGCCGTGGCGGCCATGCCCTCGGCCGCCGCCGGCGACGAGGCGCGGGCCCGCGAACTTCTGCAGAAGGCCATGCTCGCCCTGCGCGGCGACGAGGACTTTCTCTTCGCCTTCTGCGTCAGCCAGAAGGCCCTCATCAGCGCCATGGCGGGCAAGCGCGATGAGACCATTGCCTGCGCCGATAAGGCGTTGCGCTTTTTGCCCGAGGACGAGGATTACCTGCGGGCCATGATGATCCAGGTCATGGCAGGGGCGCTGTGGCGCACCGACCCTTTGGCAGCGAAGGCGGGTTTCGCGGAGGCGCTGCCTCTCCAGGAATCGCTCGGCAACCGCAACGTGTTGTGCTCGGCTTTGGCGAACCTGTCGGCGCTGTCGGCCGATGTGGGCCAGCTAGGCGAGGCGGAGCGCTACGGACGTCGGGCCGAAGAGCTCTACGACGAGGCTGTCCGCCCGTTGAAGCCCATGCTTTCCTTTGTTTATCGCGCTCGGGCGCTTTGTGCCTACGAGCGCGGCGACGACGAGGCGTTCGAGGCGGCGCGGATGGCCTTCGAGGCCACCGGATCGTCGGGATCGATGAGCGCCCGCAAAGCCGAGCTGTTGGCCGTTCGGGCCAAGATGGCCTATCGTCGGGGCAACCGCGAGGAGGGGCGCGCGCTGCTCGCCGAGGCCATGGCCGTCGATTTCGGCGGCGCCGCCTCCATGGCGCCGTCGCTGCCCATGGTGCGCGACTGGTGCGACGGCGGCTGCGACCGGGCCGCCGCGTTCTCGCCGACGGCCGCCTCAGGTCTTGCCGATCGCCTGTTCGATCTGAGCATCGCCTACGTTCTCAACAACGTGGGCCGCTTCGAGGAGGTGCGCGATCTTGCCGATGCCGTCGATTCGCGCTACTTCTCGCTGCGCATCCGCGCGCTCACCCTCGGTGCGGCCTTCGCCGACAAAGTGGCCCGGCGCTCCGACGCTCTGCGCTGGGTTCGCGAGGCCTACCACGTTGCTAAGGCCCAAGGACTCGAAGTGGCGTTTCTCGAGAACGCGGCGTTCCTCCAGGGCCTGTGCGGCCCCCTGCGCCAAGGGGGGCTCACGTCAGGTCTCCGCGATGCGGAGGAGGCCGCCCTCGACGGCGCCATCGCCGCCGCTATCGAAGGCGCCTGCCGTCCGGCGGCCACGGCGGCCGATGCCCTCACCGAGCGCGAGCTGGACGTGCTGCGGGCCGTGGCCGATGGCGCGTCGGTTGCCGAGGCGGCGCGCGTGCTCGTCGTATCGCGCGAGACGGTGAAGAAGCACCTCGGGAACATCTACACCAAGCTCGGCGTCCACTCCAAGATGGCCGCCGTGGCCCTTCTGCGCGAAGAGGGCACGCTCTAGAACATCGCCGTTCCGAAGATCCCTGCCGTCGCGCAGCGTCTTCGGACGCCCCGGCTGCCGCGCAGCGCCCGTTTACGGCGCTTCTACCCCAAAATACCCCGTGAGCCTACCCCCTTTGCGTAATGTGTCTGCCCCTCCTTCTTCTTATTCTGATAAGCGCCAACAAGGATTATCGAGAAGAAGGAGGAGGAGAATGGCGATGACCGATGTATCTCGTCGCGATTTCTTCAAGGTCGGCGGTATCGCCGGCCTGGCCGCCGGTGTGGCGGGCCTCGGGATCGGCAGCGTGCTGGGCGTGCCGGAGGAGGCCGTGGCGGAAACCGTCACGGTGACGGATTTCGTCTACACCTGTCCGGTATGCGGTCAGAAGACGGCCGACTACGAGAGTCTCGTCGCCCACTTCGAGGAGGCCCATCCCGACGCGAACTGCGGCATTCCCCAGTGCGCCACGCTCAACATCAACGGCAACGAGTTGAAGGTGCAGGTGGAGCCCCAGTGGACCCTGCGCGAGACGCTGCTGAAGGCTTGCGGGCTGCACGGCGGCGCCCGCGAGATGTGCGATCGCGGCGGCTGCGGCAGCTGCACGGTGCTCATCGACGGGGTGCCGGCTCTGGCCTGTACCACCCTGGCCGTCGAGTGCGAGGGCAAGGCCATCGAGACCTCCGAGGGCATCGCCGCCGACGAGTGCTACCGCCCCTTGGTGGAGGCCTACGCCAAGCACGATGCGGCGCAGTGCGGCTACTGCACCCCCGGCCAGTTCACCGTGGCCAAGTACATCATCGAGAAGTGCGGCGAGCCCACCGAGGAGCAGATTCGCGAGGAGCTGGCCGGCAACATCTGCCGCTGCGGTACCTACAGCCGCCATGTGAAGGCCATCACCGAAGCTGCCGCCGCCATCAAGGGAGGTAACTAATGGGAGAGCGCTGCGAGTCCATCCTGTCGGGCGTCAACGACGACCGCACCGACTTCAAGTACGTCGGCACGTGGGATCATCCGGGGCGCCAGTCCTGGGACATGATCTCCGGCGCCGCGCTGTACCCCACCGACATCTGGGAGGAGGGGACGCTTGTGGCCATGGCCCTGCGCAGCCCCTACGGCCACGCGAAGGTGAAGAGCCTGGATGTCTCTGGGGCCGAGAAGGTGGAGGGCGTCAAGCTCGTGCTCACCTACGAGGACGAGGAGCTGGCCGCCATGCCGAAGAGCCGCCCCTCCTACTACGAGTTCGGCGCGAGCCCCTTGCTCGGCGACGAGGCCGAGTTCGAGGGCGACGAGGTGGGGGCCGTGGTCGTCGCCATCAACGAGGAGACCTGCAAGCGGGCGCTGGACGCCATCAAGGTCGAATGGGAGGTGCTGCCCTTCATTCTGGACGCCCGCGAGGCCGCCAAGCCCGGCGCCCCCATCCTGCGTCCCGAGATGAACCCCGACTCCAACATGACCGGCAACACCTTCGGCGCGCCGGTGGAATGGGAGAACGGCAACGTGGAGGAGGGGCTCAAGGCTGCCGACCATGTGGAGACCTTCGAGTACGGCCGCCCCATGTGGAGCCAGTTCCGTTCCATGCCCGCGGCCTACTTCAGCTACTGGGCCGACGATCCGTGGGGCAATCCCGACGGCGAGAAGATGTGCTACGTCACCAACCACGCCCACTTCCCGAGCAACGGCCCCATCGTGTCGGCCTGGATGGGGCTCGGCTCCTACGCCGACAAGTTCCGCGCCCTCACGCCGTACATGGCCTCCCGCTACTGCGATTTCGTCGAGAAGCGCGGCGCCCAGTTCGCGCCGGTGCTCTCCAAGCGCTTGGGCGGGGTGCCCGTGCGGTTCGTCTACACGCGCCGCCAGGCCTTCGACGCGGCGGTTCCCCAGACCTACATCTCCGGTCGCATCGGCTTCAACGACGACGGCACGCTCGTGGCCGTCCAGCAGAGAAACGTGCACCAGTCCGGCGCTCGCGGCGGCTACGGCGACAAGACCCAGGGGCATCTGGTGCTTCCGCCCAACGCCCAGGCGTTCAAATCCACGGTCTGCCCGAACATCTACTCCGACATGGCCTACTACGTCACCAACGGGGCCTGCACCACGGCCGATCCGGGCAAGGACATGTGGGAGCCGGTGAACCTCGCCTTCGCGAAGATCGGCAACGCGCTGGACATGCCCATCACCGACGTCATCATGAAGAACGTAAAGGTGACCGATCCGTCGCTCTCCGCCTGCATGGATGCTGGCAAGGCGGCCTTCAAGTGGGACGAGAAGTGGCATGCGGCTGGCGAGAAGACGCTGGAGGACGGACGGCTCCACGGTGTTGCGGCCCGCGCCTGCTGGTCGATGACCTGGGGCATGATCTCCTACAATATCAACCTACGCATGGGGGTGGACGGCAAGATCTACATGCCCTACGCCGAGGCGCTCATCGGCACCTACTGGCCCGACGCGGTGCAGCTGGTCATCGCCGAGGAGATGGGCATGAAGCTGGAGGATGTCATCGTCTACTACGCTCCCAACTACAACAACTGGCAGCAGGGCGACGCCGCCGACCGCGGATCCACGGCCACCTGGGCGGCCAAGGAGGCGGCCCATCAGCTGAAGGCCCAGATCCTCGCTACGGGCGCGGCCCTGTTCGGTGTGACCGCCGACGAGGTCGATCTGGTGGATTCCATGATTACCCTGAAGGCCGATCCCTCCCAGCAGATGCCCATCGTGGGCATCGGTCAGCTGGCGACCGGGTTCTGCGGCAAGCCCATGACCCCGTTCCAAAATGACGTGGTCCGCACCATGAACGTCGATTTCTGCGAGGTGGCGGTTGATCCGGAGACGGGCCTCGTGGAGATTCTCGACTACGTGGCCGCCCACGACTTCGGCAAGGTCATCCGCCCCTCCTCGGCCTTGGGACAGCTGGAGATGGCGCTCACCATGGCGGAGGGCCGCGCCCTGCGCGAGGAGGTCATCTGGGACGAGGCCACGGGTGTTCTTTTGAACGGCAACATGTACGACTACAAGGTGCCCACCTCTCTCGACCAGCCGATCATCGAGCCGGTGCCGGTGGAGACCCGCATGGGCGGGGGCGCCTACGGCTCGACCGGCGTCGCCCACGCCCACACCAACGCGGGGCTCGTGGGGCTCGCCATCCAGAACGCCACGGGCGGCGACTTCATCACCATGCAGCCCTTCACGCCCGACAAGGTGCTCGCGGTGCTCGCCGCGAAGGGCCAGAACTAAGCGCAAGGAGGACGGATCATGAAGCATTTCAAGCACATGCAGGCGAAAAGCGCCGACGAGGCGGCCAACGAGGCAGCAGACGGCGAAGCCTGGGTGATGGCCGGCGGCACCGATCTTCTGGGAACCCTGAAAGACGAGATCTTCCCCGAGTATCCCAAGACGGTAGTCGATTTGAAGACCATCTCCGGTATGGACGGTATCTCCGAGGACGGCGACGCGCTGCGCATCGGCGCTCTAGCGAAGCTGTCCGATGTGGCCGAGAACGACCTGGTGAAAGCTCATGCTGCCGCGCTCGCTCAAGCGGCGGGGCGCGTGGCGTCGCCGACCATCCGGCATATGGGCACGCTCGGCGGCAACGTCTGCCAGATGCACCGCTGCTGGTACTTCCGCGTGCCCGATGACCGCTTCCACTGCAAGCGCAAGGGCGGCACGGTGTGCCCCGCCCGCGTCGGCGACAACCGCTACCACTCCATCTTTGGTGATGACGGCGGCTGCTTCGCGGCGAGCTCCCATGACACGGCCCCGGCGCTCGTGGCTTTGGGGGCGACCGTGGTGACCACCAAGCGTGAAGTGCCGGCCGAGGAGTTCTTCGGCGCCCGAGGCCATCGCTCCAATGTTTTGGAAGACGGCGAGGTGGTGCGCGAGTTCGTCGTGCCGAAGGCCTCCAAGAGCGCCTTTGAGAAGTTCGCCCTGCGCAAGTCCATCGATTTTCCGGTGGTGAACTGCGCTGTGGCCCAAGATGCCGACGGCGCCACTCGCGTGGTGCTCGGCGGCGTGTACCCGGCGCCCTGGCGCTCGAAGGAGGCCGAGGAGGCTGTGGCCGGCGGCGTCACCGCCGACAGCGCCGCCAAGGCCGGGGAGGCCGCCGTTTCGGTGGCCAAGCCTCTAGGCAAGAACGCCTATAAGGTTGATATCGCTCGCACAATGGTGAAGCGCACGCTGATGGATATCGCCGGCTAGCCCGGCGCGGACGGAAGGTGAGGCTATGAGTGAGACGCAGGGCGCCTCCTGGCTCGAGGGTTTAAGCGAGCTGCGGGCGTGGACGGCCGGCCACGAGGCCATCGTCGTCGCACCGGGCTCCCTCTCCGTGCTCGCGCTGGTGCGCGAGGAGTTCTACGGACGCGTGGACGCGGTGCAGCGGCGTCTGGCCGAGATGGTGCTCGCCGAGCGTGTGGATGAGGCCTGCGCGGTGGCGCGGGCCTGCGCCGAGGTACGTGATGAGGTGCGCCGTGCCGGGGGACTCGCCTCTCTCACCCTGGCGGCCAAGCTGGAGAGTTTCTTGTCGGACCCTCAGGCGGCCTTGGCGGCGCCTGCCTTCTCGCCGGTGCTCGACGCTCTGTCCGGGCGGCTGACCGAGGCCGAGGCCGAGCAGGAAGCGGCCCGAGCGCTGGCCCGCAGCTGCGAGAGCCTCGTGCGCAACGCCTACGAGGCCTGGGCCTACTACGGCGTGATCGCCGAGCTTCGCCCGCGCCGGTTCTGGGCCGTCGCCTCCTTCGACGGGGACGATGTTCGGGCCGTGGAGACCGACGAGGTGGTGGTCGGGTGGCAGGCCGCCTCGCCGGATCGGCGCGTGCCCGAGGCCGTGTTCCAGACTGAGGACGGGCGCCTGTTCGCCATGAAGAGCGAGGCTGCCCGCGAGTTGGACTATTACGGCTTCGCCGCCACCCGCGGGCGCGACACCTCGGCCGGCGGCAACACGCGCGACCTTTTGGGCCATCGCGTGCTGCTCATCTACGAGATGCGCAGCTTGGACGAGGTGCCCGTCATGGTGGATCGGCAGAAGCACATCCAGCGCCCGTGTGATTTGGCCTGCACGGTGCTCGATCCGGCCCAGATGCGCAACCCCGCCTATTACGGCACCTTCCTCTCACGGCTTCGCGGTCTTCGCTGCCGCCGTCCCGTGCAGGTGGTGCCCTTCGGCAGCGAGTCCTTCTCCGAGGAGACCATATCCGATCTCGGCGAGGCCGTTGAATTTCGCGGCCACGGGCTCAACCGCGAGGTGCTGGCGCCCATCGCTCAGTGCCTCGCCAGCTAGAACGACGACAACGGCCGCGGCAGTTCTCAGTGTGGGCGCCGCGGCGGGAAAAGGAGTGATCATGAGCAAGGGAACGAACAAGGGGGCCTTGGGCTGCGCCGTCGCTCTCGCGGGGCTTCTGGCCCTGGGGGCGGCTGGCTGCGCGCCCAGGCAGCAGGCGGTGGAGGCCACGGGTGCGCCCACCAACGACGCGGCGGTGAAGGGGGAGTACACCCCCTATGATCCGAGCGTGGAGGCTGCGGCCACGAGCGGCGCGGCCATCGAGGGCTCCGAGGAGGAGCAGCTGCAGCAGGAGCGCATCGCCGGCGGTGCCGCCGGAGCGGTGCAATCCCAGAATTTGGAGCCCCTCACGGGCGTGATTGACTACTCCGAGGGCGAGTACGTGCCGGTCTACGGCATCGAGGAAGGGGCTGCCGAGGTGGTGCATGGCGACGCCAATGGCACCATGTGCACCACCTGCCACGGCGAGGAGCCTCAAGGCGCCGCGACGCCGATGCCCCAGGGCCACGTCGGTCAGAATCTCACTGATGACGACTGCGTCACGTGCCACGAGATCTAGAAGACGGCGGTCGCGGCTGTCGGGCAATTGCCTTGATGGCGGCCGGGACTTTCCGAAAGACCCAAATGAGCGGTGATGCGGGGGTACCAAAGCGGAGTTTTTGCCATGCTGCCAGGATCTGTGGACAATAACACCCAAGTAAACGAAGGAGGAGAGCATGAGGGAGATCGTTGAGAGCGTCAACCGGTGGTTCGACGAAGGGTGTGAGGTGGTGCTGGCCTGTGTGGTGCGCACCTGGGGTTCCTCGCCGCGCCCGGCCGGCTCCCTTATGGCCATCTCCTCTGACGGCCGCATCGCCGGCTCGGTGTCGGGCGGATGCATCGAGGGTGCCGTGGTGCAATCCGCCCTGGCCGCCATGGAGGACGGTTCGTGGTCAGTGGAGCAGTTCCATGCCGACACGGCCCGCGCCCAAGAGGTGGGGCTTTCCTGCGGCGGCAACGTGGATGTGGCCGTGATGCCCTACGATCCGGCTCTCGCTCGGCTCGAGCAGGCGTTCCTTTCCGCCGACCGCACCTACGTGCGGCTAGTTGGCCTGCTGGATGGCGGCGATGCCGGCACGGGCGCCATGGGCACGACGAAACCCCTCCTCGTCGTGCCCACCGCCCCCGCATGCGATCAAGACACCCGCGGCCTGCGCCTCGTGCCCGTTCCCGGCGAGGAGGCGTGGTCGGTGGCGATCGCGGCGAACGCCGCGGACGCGGCGGGGGAGATCGGCATCCTGAAGGCGGCCAGCGAGGCCCTCGCTGCGAGCGAGGGCCGCGATACGGGCCTGCTCGCTTGCGGCGGCGCCTCGTACTTCTTCCAGCGCATGAAGGGGCGCCCCACGGTGGTCTGCGTCGGCGGCACCCATGTGGCCGTGCACCTGGCGGCGCTGGCCCGGGTGCTGGGCTACCGCACCGTGGTCATCGATCCCCGCGGCATCTTCGCCGGCGCCGAGCGCTTCGAGGGCGTCGACGAGCTGGTGCGGGCGTGGCCCCAGGCCTACTTCGCCGAGCACCCCCTCCACGAGGGATGCGCGGTGTGCGCGCTGACCCATGATCCGAAGATCGACGTGCCCGCCGTGGCGGCCGCTCTGGACTCCGACGCCTTCTACATCGGCTCCCTCGGGCGCATCACCACCCAGAAGGCCCGCTGCGACGCCCTGCGCGAGCTGGGCTACGCGCAAGGGGAGATCTCCCGGGTGTTCGGGCCCATCGGGCTCGATCTGGCCGGGCGCGAGCCGGCCGAGATAGCCCTCGCCATCATGGCCGAGATCACCGCCGTGCGCCATCGCGCGAATTTCGAGAGCTCCACCATGTTGGAGTCCGCCTGGCGCGTGGAAGAGGAGGAGCGACGGGAGGCCGAGCGCCATCAGCTCGAAGCGGTGGCGCTGGCGTAAGAGTTGGGAGGAACGATCATGCGGCTTGAGGATTGGACGGAATACGTCATCCACTTTCAGAGAGCCCTGCGGCTTCGCAGTATCCCCTTCCACGCCGAGGTGCTTGACCTTGAGATCGGTCAACCTTTGGCCGACCTTGAAGAGGCTCGACGGTTCTTCGGTCTCTGACGCACGCTCGATTTTT
>OLSC01001652.1_pt1 | contig 19240 bp, 13 predicted proteins | sample 1672881 | NCBI WGS metagenome assembly OLSC01 (sample SAMEA3136733, study PRJEB25190) | human gut metagenome | biome: human gut; feature: human-associated habitat; material: faeces | place: Austria | collected 2013
CTTGTTTGCGTTGTTATTGTTCTGTATCGTTTTCAAGGTTCGTACCGGTCTCGCAAGCAGCTTTGAGGCGGCTCGCGCAACCAGCTTTGTTATCTTATCACAATTTCAGCCCTGCGTCAACCCTTTTTTCTTTTGTTTTTGGGCTTTTTTCAAGACTTTTTAGAAAGACGAACGAATATGCCTGATTTAGCAATCCATTGTTCGTCGCTTTTGGGCGAACCTTTTCCGTCCATCATTTGCCTTTTGTCCGCCAAAAGAGTAGGGGCATCCGCAGCCTTTCTCCGCCACGGATGCCCGATCCGCTCATTATCGCCAAGAAATGTGGCTGCCGCGGTCGTCCTTTTTCACAATCAGCTGATTTTCAATCTCGTCCTTCAGCTCCGAAACGTGCGAAATGATGCCAATCTGCCGTTGCTTGCCCGCCATTTCCTTCAATATATTGACTGCCTCGTTGCGCGCGTTGTCGCTCAGCGAACCAAAGCCCTCGTCGATGAACATCACATCCAGATGAATCGCCGCCGTCGCCGCCTGAATCTGGTCAGCCATGCCGAGCGCCAGCGACAGTGCCGCCATAAACGACTCGCCGCCGGACAGCGTGTTGACGGAGCGTGTCTTGCCCGTTACGATGGAATACACTTCCAAGTCTAACCCCTTGTTTTTGCCCTCGCCCGCGTCCTCGACGTTAATTAGCTTCAGTTCAAACTGCCCGTTCGACATATCGCGGAAGCGCCGGTTCGCGTCGCGCAGAATTTTTTCCATATAATTGCGCTGCACGAACGTCTCCAGATTCATCCGGTTGCCGCTTTCGGTGCCCGCCATCACGTCCGAAAGGTGCTGCGCGGTGTTTGCTGCCTTGCACGCATTCGCCAACGGTTCGCGTCCATCGCGCAGGTCTTTCAGCACCCTTGCATTGTCCGAATGCAGGTGTTTCGCGGTTTCCAGGGCATCCGATACTTCCTTAAGCGCCGATTCTGCCGCCTTGGATGCCGCCTCCAACTTCGCCATATCCGGCTTTTCCCGCCCGGCAATAGCGTTCTGCGCCGTCGCACACTGCCCCTCTGCCTTGGATTTCCTCTGGTCAAAGTCGCTGACTTCCTTCTGCAAGCGATCAGGCTCTTCTGCGTCGTAGTCTGCCGTCAGCTGCCGCCACTGCGCTTCATCCAGCGACTTTTCCGCCATCGTCTGCTGATACTGCTGGTTAAATTCTTCCGCATTTGCCTGTTTCTGCGGCATCTCCTCGTTCAGCCGCCGAATCTGCGTTTCGCAGTCCGTTTCCGCTTTCTGCGCCTGCCGTTCTTTTTCCGCAGCCTGACTTGCCGCTGCTTCCGCCTTCTGCTTTGCTTCCTGCGCCTGTGTGCGCTGTGCCACCGCATCCTCGCGCGTGCGGTATGCGCTGCTGGACAGTTCTTCCTGATGCAGAGTCCACGTTTTTTCTGCTTCAGCTTTTTTCACTGCGGTGGATTTTGCCATCTCCTGCGCGGCGGATGCTGCCTTTTCCAGCTTTTCGCGCTCTGCCTTCGCCCCATCGAGATTTTTCCGCACGTCGTCCAGCGCCTTCACCTTCGCCTGAACCGACTTCGACGCGCTTTGCAGTTCCGGCAGCCACGCCGTCAGCATCGCTTCCACATCCGCCGCCGTCGCCATCGGCACATTTTCGCGGATGTTCTTCGCGTTCTCTACCAGCTTTTTTTCCGCTTCTTCAGCAGCTTTTTGCCGCTCTGTCAGCTTGACCTGCGCCGATTCCGATTCTTTTGCTTTCTCTTCCTGCGCTTTCGCCGCGTCATCCGCCGCCTTGCGCAGCTTCTCCAGCTGCTCGCGGTTCAGCTGCTGATTTTCCTGCGTCAGCTGGCACGGCGCGGGATGCTCCAGCGCGCCGCAGACCGGGCAAGGCTTTCCGGACACAAGTTCACGCGCCAATAGACCCGCCTGTGCGTTCAGGAACGCCAAGCGATAATCATCATATTCATTCTGTGCCCGCTGATATTTTTGCGTTGCGCTGGCATACGCGTCCTTCGCCGCCGCTTCTGCTTGCCGTGCTTTCTCCTGCACGTCTTTCTGGCTGCCGTGCAATTCCTCCAGCGATTTTTTCAGGTCGCGATACTGCTGATTCTGCTGCTTGCAGACCTCATAAGCGGCTTCTGCGCCCTGCAATTCCGCCTCCTGCTTCCGCCATGCGTCTTCCTGCTTCTTGAAATCATCCAGTGCTTTCTTGGCTGATTCCGCATTCGCCTTTGCCTTCGCATCCGCTTCTTCCGCCTGACGCAGCGCCTTTTCCGCCTTTTCCAGCGCAACAAAGGTTTCCAGTGCCTTTTCGACCTTTGTTTCAACCTCCGCGCATTGCGTTGTTGCCGCATCCTTCGTCTTTTCCATCTGCTGATGAAGCGCCGCCGCATCCGCCGCCGTCTGCTTCAGCTTCGGAAGTTCCTGCTGCTTCGCTGCCAATTCCCGCTGTGCATCCGTCAATGCCTTCTGTGCATCCTTCATGCGCTGATACTTCGGTTCGATTGCCCACGCATCGCGGATTTTGCCAATCAGCCCGCGCTTTTTCTCGATTTCATCCGCCTGTGCCGCGCATTCTTGCAGTGCCTTTTCCGCGCTCTCCAGCTCTTCAAAGCGCTTCATCAGCGGCTGTGCGGCTTCGATTCGCTTCATGCACTCGTCGCGGTCGTTCTGCGCCGCCGTCTGCTGCTGCGCCAATTCGCCCTGCTGCAGCTGCAAGCGTGCACACACGCCGGACAGCACCTCCGCCAGCGTATCCACCTGTTCAGGCTGCAATTCTTTTGCAGTGATAACCGTGCCTTTCGCCGCTTCCAGCGCCTGCGCATCTTCCTCCGGCAGCCCTTCCGTCACCGCTCTCCCCGCAAAAAAGGACATATTCGCCCGCTGGGTCTTCGCCGCGGTGTTCTTCTCCTTCGCCAGCGTCTTCAGGCGTTCGCTCAACTGATAATAGTAGTCCGTTTTCAGCAAATCGCGCAGCAGTTCCGTCTTTTCCTTGCTGCCCGCGCGCAGGAAGTCCATAAATTCGCCCTGCGCAATCATCACCACTTTGCGGAACTGGTCTGCCGTCAAGCCCACAATCTCTTCGATTTTGCGGTTCGTGTCCGACAGCTTGCTCGGATACTGCGAGCCGTCCGGCATCAGCAGCTCCGCCGTTTCGCCCTCTTCCTGCTGCTTTGCACCTGTTCGCTTGGCGGGGCGGATGTGCCGCGGCGTGCGCGTAATCTTGTACGTTTCCTCCTGCCCATGCTGATGCGCCGTAAAGACAAGCGACACAAGCGGCTTGTCATTCCGCACGTCCACAAACTGGCTCAGCAGCTCGTTTTCCTTGCCGCTGCCGTTTGTGCTCACTTCGCCGTAGAGTGCGAACATCATTGCATCGAAAATGGTGGATTTGCCCGACCCCGTGTCGCCGCTGATGAGGAAAAAATCGCCGCCCTTTTGGAAGTCAATCTCCGTTTTCTCGCCGTAAGAGCCAAAGGCCTGCATCGTCAAAAGAATCGGTTTCATGCGTTTTCCTCCTTCATGGCGTTCATGACCTCCGTCAGCAGCGCCTTTTCCTCGGCGTTCAGCCGCTCGCCTGCAAATTGTAGGCACAGTTCGTAGGGGGTCAGCGTTTCCGTGCGCTCCTGCAGGGCTGCCAGCTCCACCGTTTCCTCGCGCTCGCGCCGAAGCTCCAGCAGATTCGGGTACCTCTCCCGCAGCAGCTCGCGCAGACCCACCATCTCCGCCGCCTCCGCGCCTATCACGCAGATGGACACGAAATCCTCGCTCGCGCCGGACAGCAGCGTTTCCCGCGTCGCGCGCAGCTTCCGCACCTGATGGACTGGGTGCAGCGGCAAAACCGTCGTCTGCACGTCGCCTTTCGCGCCCATTTCCACCATCAAGATACCCTTCTGCTGATTTTCCTCGCTGAGGGAGTAGGGCATCGGCGTGCCGCAGTAACGCAGCGTTTCACTGCCGACTTTCATCGGCTTGTGGATGTGTCCCAGCGCGGCATAGTCAAAATCCGCAATCAACGACGCGGGAATTGCATCCAGATTGCCGACCTGCTTCACCTCGTTCTCCGCGCGCTCGATGTTCTCCGCGTCGCCGCCATCGGGCAGGAAGAACTGATGGCTGACCAGCACGTTCCGCTCGTCGGGGTTCAGCGGCGACAGCGCCAGCAGACGCGAAAATGCTTCGGGATAGCTCAAATTGTCGCCGTTCTCCTTCGTCCCGGTCACAAGGCGCACCATGCCCGGCCGCACGAACGGCAGCAGGTAGAAATTCACCGCACCGAAATCGTCCGTCAGGGTGACGCGCTCGATGGTTTCGCCCTTCTGCATGGGCGGATTGCCAATCATGTGGATGCCGCGATCAGACAGTTCGCTGCGGAAGACATCGAGCCGCTGCGCGCTGTCGTGGTTGCCGGAAATCAGCATGATTTCGCCGTTCGGGAGCGCCGCGCGGAGCTGCGTCATGAAGTCGTCGAACAGCGCAACCGCTTCGACAGGCGGCACGGAACGATCGTAAATATCCCCCGCGAAAACAACGGCGTCGGGCTGATACTGCTGGGTCAGCGCGACGATTTCATCAAGAATTGCCTTCTGATCTTTCAGCAGGTCATGCTCGTAGAGTTTGATGCCCAGATGGAGGTCGGACAGGTGGAAAAAGCGCATAGACTGCCTCCTTTTGAAATTACGAACTTCTGCTGACGGCGTGTAATTCACCATTTTTCGTGCTTGTCAGCATCTTTTTTTGTTTCCATTATACAACAATACAGGAATTTGTCAACTTCATTTTCCTTTTTGCTTTTCGCGCATGAAAAAAGGCTGTGAAAGAACGGTTTGTCCTTCCGCAGCCTCTTGCGCAATTATACTATTTCCAGATAAAGCAGTATGATTAGTCACCGAACGAGATGCCGATATTCCGGGCGGTCGTAATCATCGTGTTGTCCGGCGGAACCAGCTTCGGCACGCCGGCAATGTCGGACAGCTTGTTGTGGGTGATTTCGTTGCCCTTCAGCGCCACGGTTACGCCGTACACGCCGTCGCGGATAAGTTCCGCCGCGTGCACGCCAAACTGCGTGGACAGCACGCGGTCGTAGGCATTCGGGCTGCCGCCGCGCTGGATGTGACCCGGCACAACCGCACGCGCTTCCACGCCCACGAGGTCGCGAAGCTGCTGCGCCACATACGCGCTGGACGAGAAATGTTCCGCCGCGCGCTTGGCTTCGCGTTCCTTCTTGCCCATCTTCGCTTCTTCGGGGGTCATTGCGCCCTCCGCCACCGCGATAATCGTGAAGCCCTTGTTGCTCTTGGCGCGGCTTTCGACAACCTTGGCAACCTTTTCAATTTTATAGGGGATTTCGGGAATCAGGATGGCATCCGCGCCGCCCGCCACGCCGGAATACAGCGTCAGCCAGCCCGCCTTGTTGCCCATGATTTCCACTACCATGCAGCGCCCATGCGACGCCGCCGTGGTGTGGATGCGGTCGATGACCTCCGTCGCAATGTCCATCGCTGTGTGGAAGCCGAACGTGAAGTCCGTGCCGTACAGGTCGTTGTCAATCGTTTTGGGCAGACCGATGACGTTCAGCCCTTCCTTGGAAAGGAGGTTCGCCGTCTTGTGCGTGCCATTGCCGCCGAGGGTGACAAGGCAGTCAAGTTTCAAATCCTTGTAGGTCTTTTTCATCGCGGCAACCTTGTCCACGTTGTCTTCGCCAATCTTGCGCATATCGCGGAAGGGCGTGCGCGCCGTGCCAAGAATCGTGCCGCCAAGGGTCAGGATGCCGGAGAACTGGCTGCGCTTCATCTCCTGATAGTCGCCCGTGATGAGACCCCGATAGCCGTCATGGATGCCGACAATCTCCGCGTCAAACAATTCATACGCCGCGCGGGTCACGCCGCGGATTGCCGCGTTCAAGCCGGGGCAGTCGCCGCCGCTGGTCAGAATACCGATTCTTCTCTTCATTGCCAAACCTGACCTCCTCTTGATTTTTGCTGGATTCAAGCGTATTATAGCATGGTTGCAGGCAAATTTCCACCGTCATTTTGACGAAATTGCCCGTTCTGTGTCTAGCGTGTGTTTCTAAAATGAGACCGATGCAGTTTCGAGCAGATTTTCTTGCAATTCAAGGATGAAAACCGAAGGTTTACTGGCGGTAAATCGAGGTTTGAAGACGCGGAAGTGCAAGAAAAGATGCCGAAAATGCTGCCGGGCGAATTTAGAAACACACGCAAATTGCGGCGTTTTTCTCCATCCATCACGCCGAAAAAGGAGGATTTTGCCCATGTCGAACAAAGCGCGCGTCCTCAATCACCTGCAGGCGCTTAGCATTCCCTGCGAAGTTTACGAGCATCCCGCGGTTTTCACCATGGAGGAGTGCCTCGCGCTGCCCTACGCCGCGCCGGATGTCACCTTCTGCAAGAACATTCTCTTGTGCAACCGCCAGCAGACGGCGTTCTATCTGTATGTGACCCTGCCGGACAAGCCTTTCCGCACGGCGGACACGAGCAAGCTGCTGCATTCCTCGCGATTGTCGTTTGCACCGCCAAAGTGCCTGACGACGATGCTGGGGCTGGAATCAGGGAGCTTGTCGCCGCTGGGACTGTGGTTTGACGAGGAGAAGCGGATTCAGCTGGTCTTTGACCATGATGTGAAGCGGGAAGGACGGATTGCGTTCCATCCATGCGATAATACGGCGACGGTGGTGTTTGCGCAGGAGGTTTTCTGGACGCAGGTCGTGCCGACATTGGGGCATGAACCGATTTGGCTGTAAGGGAAAAAAGCTGCAAAAGCATATAGCTGTGGAAATGCACTCAAGCTGGGGCGCAAAAAAAGGGTCAAGGGGGAATCCCCCTTGCGGGGTCAAGGGGCGGAGCTCCCTTGTGGGGGGTGGGGCAACGCCCCAACTGTTTTTCGGGCGCTCAACTCCAAGGAAGCCCCCAACAAAGGTGCAGGCAGCGAAGCGTCCCTGCCAGTAACTCTGCGCTCCCGCAGGAGCGCCCCCAAGCTGCTCTTCCCCAAGATTCCGTGAAGAACCGAAAAAATCCACATGAAAAGAACCGGCATGTCCCGCCCTTGACGCGGATGTGCCGGTTCTTATTTTGGGCATAGTTTGCCCGTCGGATACCATTGACTGCTCTGCGAACCTCAGCGGCGGCGGCGCATCACGTCATCCGCCACTTCCAGCGTTGCCGCCAGTGCGTTGTTGACGCGCTTCATCTCGCTCAGGTTATAGTCGCGCGGCCAGCTCATCATTTGGTCGCGTATTGCGCCACGAATGCGCTCTACCATTGCCTCGCCTTCCGGCATCAGCCCGACAAGCACCTTGCGCCGGTCTTTGTCGCTGCGCTGGCGTGAAATCAGCCCCCGCGCGCAGAGTGTTTCCACCAGCGGCGTCACGTTCGGCTTGGCAATGCACAGCCGTTCACTGATTTCCCCAATGCTGATTTTCCCCTCGCGCAGCACGCAGAGTACCAGCAGACTGGAAATCGGCATCTCCAGCGAATGCGCAATGTCATCAATGCGCAGGAAATACTTCGGCATTTTGTAGAGCGCCTCGAAGAGATTGTCTGTCATTCCCTCCATGAGCGCGGTATCGTCCGTCCAGACCTTTGGCATTCGTAAATCCCTCCAGTTTTCGTGAATCTCGGATAAATGATAATTCAATCCACGCTCCCCGCCCAGGGAGTGACACCTTGCAGCTTGCGGAGGACAAAACGCTTGCGATTGAAACGAAGGGTCGCAAGAAACATCCCGCGTTTTCATGTCGTTGCGCGATGCCGCTATTTCTCGTTTTCCCTCATCATCTGTATAATAGCATACTTATTTTCAGCGTGCAAGCGTGGTTGTACACGCTTTTTTGTGTTTTGCGAATTCTTACCTGTACTTTTTTTGTACTTTGCAGGCAGCCGTTGTTATACTATTTCCAGATAAGAATGCGCCAAGATGCGCCGCGAATTTTTCATTCTGGCTAACGTGAATGAAACGCAGCGTAGCAGCGCTACGCTAAGTGGAATGAGCGGACGCCAGAAGGGAAAAGGCGCAAGCAGATGGCGCAGGTGAATCTGGAAATAGTATTAGGTTCTTATTGTCCTGATAATTTTTCCTGTTCGTTTCCCGCGTTCCCTTTTTGCCCCTCCCGAATCATTTTTTCACACCGCCGTACCAGTTCTTCCAGCTGATTCAGGGATTCCGTCTGCGTGTCTGCCAGTCGGGCAACGACGGTATTCATGTAAAACTGCTTGTATGCGCGCAGAACAAACGGATGGGTAATGCAGCTTTCCCGGTGGTCAGTGCGCAGGTCGTATCCGCTGCCGGATGACATGGTGATGAGCGCGCGCCCGTCATACAGCGCGACTTCGCCCATGGTGTACGGCAGCTTCTCCTGCGCAAAATAGAGGTGGAAAAACGGATTCTCGCGCGCCTGCTGCACCAGCACATCGAGGATTTGCTTGCGTTCCTTCGGCGTGAAATTGCGCAGGAAGTGCAGGTGGTCGCTCTGCCGCCCGGTGCGGACAAACTCCTCCATTGCCGCCTTGTTCAGCACAATGTATGTCGGGCGGCGGCGGCGCATCATGTTTGTCATCCGCGCCTGATGGATTTCCGCCAGTGCCGCCACATTCGGCTCGTACTCCTCGCGCGTCATCCCCATCCGCGCAAAGCCCTCCCGCACAACCGGGTAGAGCACCTCCAGCGGGATATACTGGAACGGCACGTCCGGGCGAATGTAGTAAATCGCCGCGCCATGCTCCATTTTGCAATACTGCTGCGTGTAGACAATGAAGTCCGAATTTTCATCGTTCAGCTGCCATAGCAGGCGTATGGGGGAAAAGCGCTCACGGTCGCAAAGCACCTTCCGGCTCATCCACAAATCCTGCGTCGACATGACCGTTGCGGTAAATTCGTTCTTTCCCAGCAGAAACAGCGCTACGGTGCTTTCCGAGCCATCCTGATGCATCACATGGAAGGTCATCTGTCCCGTCCTGTAATGTGCCAGCCGCTCCTGTGGACAGTTTTCCGCATCCACCAGATAGGCATGATAGCACGGCTGATCCACCATCGGCTGAATGCCCACGAGGTTCGAGACAATTTCGTCCTCCCCCGCGTAGATGAAGTGGTCGATACGCACGATCACCCGCTGCGCAACAGGGTGGATTGCCTCCTGCAATTGCCGGAACAGCCCCAAATCACAGCAGCCGAAAAGCAGTGCGTTCACCTTGAGCGCGCCGCAGAACAGCACTTGCAGATAATGCAGGAAGCTGTCCTCCTTTTCTGCACCAAGCGCGTCCAGATAGCAGACCTTCGCGGGGGAAATCGGCTCACTGAATGCGCCGACGAGCTGCATCAGCGCCTGACGGCTCTTGTACTCGACCGCTCCGACAGCATCCATCTCCAGCGCACGATTCAGCGCCGCCCACTGCGCCTCCGTCAGCTGCTCCCCCATATGCTTGTGGAAGCTCTCCAGAAAACGGCGGTTCAGCTGCGGCGACGTTTTCCCCTTGAGGATGCGGAAGATGCTGTTCCGGCTGCGCATTTCCAGTCGGCGTGCAACCTCTGTCGCCGTCAGTTCCGTTTCGTTCAGCACCCGCTGGAGGCACTGCGCAAAAGCAAGATGCTCGTTCACGCGCCGCCTCCTTCTGCCGCCATCCGCGCTTTAACAGGATGGTCTGCGTTTCTGCCTTCTTTGACCCACAATTTTATTTTATCACTTGCCAACAAATTGTCAAGCATTTTGGCAACAGATTTCTACTTCCGATAAATCAGTGCGCACTTTTATTCTCATTCTGTTTAATAATGTACACTACCAGTCCAATTTCGCAGTTTTCATGCAGTATATAAATAAAGCAGTAAGTTTTCTTTGCAGATTTCCTGTCCTTATGCTATAATAAAGCCAGCGCTCCCAAAGGAGGAATTTCCCCCATGCAGAAAAAACATATGGAACGTTGCCTATTCGCGCTGATTGTTCTGCTGATTTTCGCGCTGACCATCTTGGGGCTATATCGCGTGACAAAGCACTCCGCTGCGCCTGCCTCGACCACCATACCAGCCGTGTCCCCCGCGGCATCCCCCGCCGATGATCCGACTGCGACCTCCTCGCCCACACCCAAACCGTCGCCGACGCCCGCACCGCCCGACCGCGTGGATTCCTATGCTGTGCAAGGCATAGAAGTCGCGTCGCATCAGTCGGATACGATGCACTGGCGGATTGAGCGCATCGAGCAGGAGGGCGCCGTCTGCTATCTCACAAAAATCTATCTGCTTGACCCCGGCACGCAGATTCGTAAAGCCACCGCGAATTGGGAGCGCGACATCCAGTATCCTGTCGACATGGCGGCGAAAATTCCCGACGCGACGCTGTTCATCAACGGCAGCGGCTATGTCAGCCCCACTTTTCCCGAAATTCCGTCGAATTACCCCGGCAGCAGCCCGGATTACTACTATACGCCGCTGGGCAGCGTCACCGTCACAGATGGGCAGTTGTTCCGCCGCCTGACCGGCGTGCCGTACTACGGGCTTTCCCTCACCCGCGACGGGCTGCATATGCACGTCGGCGATGACCCGGCGGATGTGCTCGCCGCCAATCCCACGCAGACGTGGTCATTTTACATCGAGTGTCCGGTCATCCGCGACCATCAGTCCATCCTCGACCCAAACTGGCGCTTCACAACCGCGCCCGCCATGCGCACCATCATCAGCTGCATCGACGAGCACAATTTCATCCTGCTGACGGTCACGCGCGACGGCAGCAGCGCCCTGACCATGCGCCAGTGCGTTGACTACCTGCAATCCGCCTTCGATCCGCTTTGGACATACAATCTGGACGGCGGACCGTCGATTGCGCTGTACTACCGCCTTTCGCCGGATGATGACTGGGTTCGCGTTGCGGGCGGCACAAGCAAGGATGCGGACATTATGGCGTTCGCGGACTAAAGGCACCACCGCACAATTCGGCGGCGCATCTGGCGATGTCTTTTCCGCCATCTGCATCATGCAAATTTCTCGATTTACCGCCAGTAAACCTTCGAAATTTGCATTTGCATCTGACGAAAAATCCATTCGCCAGCCGACCACCTCATTTGTGCGGTGTTACCTAAAATCAGTGTAGCGGATACACCTTCAGCCCCTCCGCGCCAGCGATGCTGATCGTTTTCGTCAGCAAATCCCCTTCCGCTTCCAGCGCCGCCCAGAATGTGCCGCCGTTCGCGAACACCTCGATGACACCGCGGTCGAGAATCACGCGAATCGGCTCATTGACGTCCAGATGCGCGTCTGCCGCATCCTGCCCCAGCACAGGCTGAATGTGCAGACGTGCATTCTCCGCCGTCAGCACCGTACCGCCGAGGGTCAGCGTCAGCGGCTGATTCGGCTTGCAGCGGAAAAGCAGCTCACACGGCGTGTCCGCCAGCGGGAATTCTGCCGAATCGCTCCTGCGCGGCAGGAAGAGCGGCTCGCCGCGCACAGCATCCAGTTCCCGCACGGGCTGGAAGGCAAGGCGGATGCCATCCGGCGTGCGGCGCAGGGAAAGCTCCGCCGGAATCGCCATCATGCTGTGGAAACCACGCGTGTCATCCTTCGTCCGCAGCCATGCGACGCTGATGACGCGCTCAGGCACGTTCGCGTAGGTCTGCGCAGCGTAGGGGAGGCGGGTCGCATATGCCATCAGGACGGGCGTTTCGGGCGTGAAGCGGAATCCGTCAAATGCACCGAGCATGTAGTAACCATCCGCAGACCAGAACACCCACTTGTCAGCGCCGTCGATGGGCAGGCGGAACAGGTCGGGGCACTCCCACATGCCGTTGGCGTTCAAACGGCTGGCTTCCGTCCAGTGGAGCAGGTCAGGGGAGCGGAAAATCGCGAATTCGCTGCCATCGAGGTACAGCACCATGATGTACGCGGCGGATTCGGGATGATAGAAAACCTTCGGGTCGCGGTTTCCCCCGGCGATGTGCGGCAGAAGGAACGCATCGGAGCGGGTGAGCGTTTCGCCGCCGTCGCGGGAAATCATCAGGCGCTGCGTGTGCAGATTCCCTGCCTGCTTTGACCATTCGTTCGATCCGCCCGCCGCGGTGTAGTAGAACAGCAGCGTGTTTTTTCCCAACCCGGACGCATTTTCCGCGTCACAGAACGCGCTGCCCGAATAGACCGTGCCGGTGTCATCGGGCGCGGCAGCGACGGGGCGGTGCGTCCAGTGCAGCAAATCGCGGCTGACGGCGTGCCCCCAGTGCATATTCCCCCAATTCAGCCCGAACGGATTCCACTGGTAGAACAGGTGGTATGCCTCGCCGACGCGAATCAGACCGTTCGGGTCGTTGTGCCAGCCGAACGGGGGCGTGAAGTGCAGCAGCGGGCGGTTATCCGGCGCGTACACCGGGGGTTCGTCGGAGACAGAAATGCCGGACAGCAGGGCATCCTCCGCATCACTGGAGAGAACTTCCAGCGTCTGGCGGAACCACGCGGACGCATCCATGCAGCCGACGAAATCAGCGTCATCCGGCGCGCAGAGGCGAACATCCGCCTCCTGAACTTTCCGCCCGGCAAGCAAGAAATGCAGCTTGCAGAGGGGCGCATCGCGGCGCGTCGGGAAGAGCAGAAACGGGGCAGTAAGCGAAATCATCATCGGAAAAACGACCTCCTTACAGCAGATTGTAAAGGCGAAAAGGGCGGATGTCAAGGCTTTATGCGTGCGGTTTGCATTTTTGTTCTGAAATTTTCCCGAAACGTCTCTTGACGAAAGCGCACGAAACAGCTACAATAAAGTGTCTTAATGTGTTCTGACGGAGCGAAAGGGGTTAGGGACATGAGCACGAAGTTTATTTTTGTCACTGGCGGCGTTGTTTCCTCGCTGGGCAAGGGCATCACGGCGGCGTCACTGGGGCGTCTGCTGAAATGCCGCGGTCTGCGCGTTTCCATCCAAAAATTTGACCCGTATATCAACGTTGACCCCGGTACGATGAGTCCGTATCAGCACGGCGAAGTGTTCGTGACGGACGACGGCGCGGAAACTGACCTCGACCTTGGTCACTACGAGCGCTTTATTGACGAATCCCTGACGCAGGCGGCAAACGTGACCTCCGGCCGCGTCTACAAGACTGTTATCGACCGTGAGCGGCAGGGCGGCTACCTCGGTGCGACGATTCAGGTCATCCCGCACATCACCGACGAAATCAAGCGCAACATCCTCCTTGTCTCCAAGCAGGAAAACGCGCCGGACGTGGTAATTACCGAAATCGGCGGCACGGTCGGCGACATTGAGAGCCAGCCGTTCCTTGAGGCTATCCGCCAGATGCGCGCGGAAGTTGGCTTTGAAAACAGCCTGTATATTCACGTTACCCTCATCCCCTTCCTGAAGGCGGCAGGTGAGCTGAAAACGAAGCCCACGCAGCACTCCGTCAAGGAACTCGGCGGCATCGGCATCAGCCCGGACATTCTTGTTTGCCGCTGTGAGCACGAAGTGCCTGCTGAAGTGCGCGCGAAGATTGGCCTGTTCTGCAACTTGCCGGCGGACCGCGTGTTCCAGAACCTGAATGCCCGCTCCATCTATGAAGTGCCGCTGATGCTGCACAAGGAAGGGCTGGACGAGAAAGTCTGCCAGCTGCTGGGACTGACGGGCTTGAGCTGTGACTTGACCGAGTGGGAGACCATGGTTGAGCGCCAGCTGAACCCCATCCGCGAGACGACGATTGCCCTTGTCGGCAAGTACGTCGAGCTGCCGGATGCGTATCTGTCCATTGTCGAGGCGCTGACGCACGGCGGCATTGCGCATCAGGCGAAGGTACACATCAAGTGGGTGCAGTCGGCGGATTTGACGCAGGAAAACGTGGCGGAGGCGCTGGAAGGATGCCACGGCATCCTCGTGCCGGGCGGATTTGGTCAGCGCGGCTTGGAGGGCAAGATGATTGCCATCCAGTACGCCCGCGAGCACAAGATTCCGTTCCTTGGCATTTGCCTGGGGATGCAGATGGCGGTTATCGAATACGCCCGCAACGTGCTGAACCTGCGCGGCGCAAGCTCCACCGAGCTTGACCCCAACACGCTCTATCCGGTGATTGACCTGATGGCTGATCAGAACCTCGACATGCTGGGCCACACGATGCGTCTGGGCAAGTACCGCTGTGCGCTCAAGCATGACACGAACAGCTACAAGGCGTATGCGCAGGAGGAAATCTGGGAGCGCCATCGCCATCGCTATGAATTTAACAATGATTATCTGACCCGCTTTGAAGAGGGCGGAATGACCATTGCGGGCAAGAACCCTGACCGCAATCTGGTGGAGATTGTTGAGATTCCCGACCATCCGTGGTATGTGGCGGTGCAGTTCCATCCGGAATTGAAGAGCCGTCCGAACCGTCCGCATCCGCTGTTCCGCGATTTCGTCGGTGCGGCGATCAAGCATCAGGAGCAGGTTTAACAAGCAAAAGCGGCGTTTCCAGCAAGGTGGCTGGGAGCGCCGCTCTTTTGGGATTACGGGGTCGGTTTTACCGCGATAAATTCCAGTAACATAGTTGGCGAAGGGCGAAGGGGTCAAGGGGGCGACCGCAAAGCCCCCTTGTCGCGCTCGCAGGCGCGAAATCCCTGCAACAAGAAAAATCAAGCCGCTTAGATGTGGATGCGAAGCAGTCCAGAGGGCGACCGCAAAGCCCTCTGGTCGCCTCCGCAGAGGCGAAACCCCTGCTAAACATGCGGAAAAAAGTATGAAGACGCGCGCAACTCAATCGCGCGGAAGGGTCAAGGGGCAATGCCCCTTAGAAAGAAGGAATGACGATGGGACTGTTCGCAAAACTGCGTGAAGGATTGACCAAGACGCGTGATTCGCTGATGGGGCGCGTCGATACGCTGGTGAAGGAAACAAGGAAGATTGATGAGGATTTCTATGAGGAACTCGAAGATATCCTGCTCATGTCCGACTGCGGCATGAAGGCGACAACCGCCATTATGGATGAACTGCGCCGCCGCGTGAGCGAAAACAAGGTCAAGGACGCCGATACCGCCAAGCAGATGCTCAAAGATATCATGATTGAGCAGATGGACATCCCGCGTCCGCCGCTGCGCTGGCCGATGGTCATGCTCGTTGTCGGCGTGAACGGCGCGGGCAAAACGACCACCATCGGCAAGCTCGCCCTGCGCTTTCAGAACATTGGCCGCCGGATTATCCTCTGCGCGGCAGATACTTTCCGTGCGGCGGCGGCTGACCAGCTGACTGTCTGGGCGGAACGCGCGCGTGTGCCGATTGTCAAGCACGCCGAGGGCGCTGACCCCGCGGCGGTCGTCTATGACGGCATCCAGTCCGCCAAGGCACAGGGCGCAGATCTGCTGATTGTCGATACCGCCGGCCGCCTGCACAACAAGAAGAACCTGATGGATGAGCTAAACAAGATGCGCCGCGTGATTGACCGCGAGTTCCCGGAAGCGGATGTGCGCTGTATGCTCGTGCTGGACGCGACGACGGGTCAGAACGGTCTGGCGCAGGCGCGCGCGTTCAAGGAAGTCTGCGAAATCGGCGGCATCATCCTGACCAAACTCGACGGCACGGCGAAGGGCGGCATTGCGCTTGCCATCCGGCAGGAGCTGGAAGTGCCGGTGTGGTACATCGGCGTAGGCGAGGGCATCGACGACTTGCAGCCCTTCAATGCTAAGGACTTTGTGGAAGCGCTATTCTAATTAGGAGGGCAATTATGCCGTCTTTATCAACCTATTCGGCGGAGCTGGATTATGCCTACGCACCGGGGATGTTCCCGGCGATGGAATGCCTGCTGCACCGCCCGGAAAGCTGCCGCCGTGTGCTGCTGCATAGCCGAAGCGCCGGAACCGAGGGCGCACAGCGGCTTCGCGAGGAAGCGGAAAAGCACCATATCCGCGTGGAAGAGGCGGACAAGGCGCTTTCCCGCATTTCGGGGAAGGATAACTGCTTCGCGGCGGCGGTGTTCAGCAAGTTCGAGGATGACCTGCGCCCTGACAAGCCGCATATCGTCCTGCATCACCCGTCGGACAGCGGCAATGTCGGCACGATTTTCCGCACGGCGCTTGGCTTTGATGTGCAGGATATCGCCGTCATCCGCCCATGCGTGGATGTGTTTGATCCCAAGACTGTCCGCGCCAGCATGGGCAGCATCTTCCAGCTGCGGCTGCATGTCTATGATGATTTTTCGCAGTATCAGGCGCAGTTCCCGGAACACGCGCTCTATCCGTTCATGCTCGACGGGTCGAAGTCCCTGCCGGATGTGTTGGGCGACATTCCTGACCGCTGGACGCTGATTTTCGGCAACGAGGGCAGCGGTCTGCCGCCGGAGTTCAGCCGTCTGGGGCAGCCTGTGCGCATTCCAAGCAGCAATAAGGTGGATTCGCTGAATCTGTCCATTGCCGCGGCGATTGGGATTTACGCCTTTGCAAGGCGGTGACTTGTAAATTCTTCACCCACAGGCGAAATTTGCTTGACGCAGGGCTACGCTCTGCGCTACAATGAAAAATGCGGAATCCCTTTTTCGGAAATTGGTAGGAGGAAAGAACCATGAAGCAAAGCATGAAAAAGGCGGCGTTGGTGCTGATGCTGGCGCTGGTGGTGCTGCTTGTGCCGCAATGGAGCAATACAGCGCTGGCGGTCACAACGCCGTCGGATATCACCACGGGCAGTGACCTGCCGCCCGCGCCGCCGCTGCCTACGCCGCCCGCAGAAGGCGAAGTTGTTATTTCCGGCGCAAAGACGGTTCGCGGCGGCGAGAAGCTGACGTTCTCCGTCACCATCGACGGAAAAACCGTCCCGAACAGCGATTTGGAATGGACGCTGTACCCGGCGGATGCTTCGCTGGCGACCATCAAAAGCGGCGTTATTACCACCAAACGTGTGGCATACACGCACTATGTGCAGGTGTCGGCGGTGCTGAAAAGCGACCCGTCGCGCTATGCGAACTTCCGCCTGTGCATTGCGCCGGGCGTGAAAAAAATCACCGTCAGCGCGCCCACGACGTATGTTGATTTGAGCGGCAGCAAAACTTTGCAGCTGAAAGCGACGTGCGACCCGGAGGACGCGATTGCCGATGTCACATGGTCGAGCAGCAGCAGCAAAATTGCGACGGTGGATGCAAGCGGTCTGGTGACGGCGCGCAAAACCGGCAAAGTGACCATCACCGCCACGGCGAAGGACGGCAGCAAGGTCAGGGGCCGCATTACCCTGCGCGTCGTCAGCGGCGTGACGGGGCTGACCATCGAGGGCGCAGGCAGCGTCGCGGCGGGCAAGTCCATCACGCTTAAGGCAGTGATGACGCCGGCGGATGCGACGGAAAAAGGCGTCGTCTGGTCGGTGGACTGCGACAAGAGCATCGCCAGCATCAGCCAGAGCGGCAAGCTGACGACCAAGAAAATCAGCGCGATTACGACCATTACCGTGACGGCGGTGTCCAAGCAGAACAGCGCGATTCGCGCCACCCACACGGTTACGATTCGCCCGGTGACGACGGGACTTGCGATTTCCGCGCCGCGCCTGACGATTGACCTCGCTTCCCCGACGCTTCAGCTGACGGCAAAATGCATCCCGGAGGACGCCTCCCAGCAGGTGACGTGGTCGACCAGCAACAAGCGCATTGCGACGGTGGATGCAAACGGTCTGGTGACGGCGAAGAAGGTCGGCAAGGTGACGATTACCGCCAAGGCGACGGATGGTTCGGGCCGCTCGGCGAAAATCACCCTGACGGTCGGCAGCGCGGTCGGCACGCTGGAAATCCGCGGCGCAAGTGCTGTCGCGCAGGGCAAGACCATCACGCTGAACGCCGTCATCACCCCCGCTACGGCGACGAACCAGAAGGTTATCTGGTCGGTGGATTGCGGCAAAGACATTGCGACCATTGACCGGCATGGGCGCTTGAAGGCTGGCAAGGGGTTCACCGCGCCTGTGACCATCACGGTAACGGCGGTCAGCGCGGAGAACAGCGCGATTTCCGCGACGCGCACCGTCCAGATTCTGCCCCCGGTAACGACGGTTGCCATTTCCGCGCCGAGAAACTACATCGACGTGGACGGCGAAGACAAGACGCTTCAGCTGACGGCGCGCGTTTTGCCGGAAGATGCCGCGCAGAGCGTCACTTGGTCGACCAGCAACAAGCGCATTGCGACGGTGGATGCAAATGGCGTTGTGACCGCGCTCAAGGCGGGTACGGTGACGATTACCGCGACGGCGACGGACGGCACGGGTGTCCGCGCGAAGTTCACCGTCAAGGTACAGAAAACGGTCAAGTCGCTGACCATCAGCGGCGCGGAAAAACTCGGCGGCGGGCAGTCCACGACCATCAAGGCGACGATTCTGCCCAAGGATGCCGCGAATCAGAAGGTTATCTACTCGCTCAACTGCCCCGCGAGCGTCGCGACGATTTCGACCAGCGGCGTGCTGACCACGAAGAACGTGACAGAAATCACGACGGTAACGGTGAACGCCGTCAGCGCGGAGAACAGCACAATTTCCGCAACGTGGACGCTTGTCATTTACCCCAAGACGACGAAACTCACCTTGACGGCAGCCAGCAGCTGGATTAACGTTGGCGCGTCGGTGCAGCTGCATGTGTCGGCAACACCCGAAACGGCGCAGATGCCCATCCGCTGGCGCAGCAGCAACACCCGCGTTGCGACGGTGGATGCAAACGGCGTTGTGCGCGGCTTGAAGGCAGGCACAGCGACGATTACCGCCCGCACGACCGACGGCTCGAACAAGCGCGCGTCCGTGCGCGTGACGGTCGGCATTCCGGCGACGGGCGTGGTGATTACAGGCAACCGCATCGTCCGCGCGGGTGCGACGCTCCGGCTGATGGCGACGGTGCAGCCCGCGAACGCCACGGTGAAGCGTGTGACGTGGGCGGTCAACTGCCCCGCGAGCGTTGCGACGATTTCTGGCGACGGGAAGCTGCGCGTGTCCGCAAACGCGGAAACACAGATTATCCTCGTCACCGCGACGGTGAATGACGGTCAGCGGGTGAGCGCGGCATACCCGGTGTACATTCAGGGCAAAGCCCCGGTGCCGCCCACGCCGACCACCCCGGATGCGCCGGAAAAGTAAGCAGAATAAAGAACAGACCAGCATGGTGTGATGCCGTGCTGGTCTGTTTTTGGTGATGGATTGAAGAGGATGTTCGGGGAAAACAGACAGAAACGGAAGTCAAGCAATTCGGTCGCGCCCATTTGGCGCGACAATGCGCAAGTAGTTGGTAGAGCAGCTTGGGGGGCGCTCCTGCGGGAGCGCGAAGTTACTGGCAGGGACGCTTCGCTGCCTGCG
>OLSC01001660.1_pt1 | contig 19163 bp, 18 predicted proteins | sample 1672881 | NCBI WGS metagenome assembly OLSC01 (sample SAMEA3136733, study PRJEB25190) | human gut metagenome | biome: human gut; feature: human-associated habitat; material: faeces | place: Austria | collected 2013
TTACCGGACGTGTATGTCCGGCACTCTGTGAGAATGCCTGTACATGTGGATTAAATGGGAATCCTGTATGTTCCAAACAAAATGAATTAAGTATCATCGAGTATGGATACAAACATGGATTAGCTAAAGCCAGACCACCAAAATTCCGTACAGGAAAGAAAGTTGCAGTGATCGGTTCTGGACCTTCTGGATTATCTGCAGCCAACTCTTTAAACAAACGTGGACATGAAGTTACAGTGTACGAACGTTCTGACCGTCTTGGTGGATTGTTAATGTATGGAATTCCAAATATGAAATTGGAAAAACATATCGTAGAACGTAAGATTGCGATCATGAAAGAAGAAGGAATTCACTTTGTGACTAATGCAAACGTTGGAAAAGATATCAAACCAGAACAGTTAAAGAAAGATTACGATGCAGTAGTTTTAGCTTGTGGATCATCAAATCCAAGAAATATCGAAGTTCCTGGACGTGAAGCAAAAGGAATTTATTTTGCGGTTGATTTCTTAAAATCCACAACAAAGAGTCTGTTAGATTCTGGATTAAAAGATAAGAAATATATATCTGCTAAAGGAAAGAATGTTATTGTTATCGGTGGTGGAGATACAGGAAATGACTGCGTTGGTACATCCATTCGTCATGGAGCGAAGAGTGTTACTCAGCTAGAGATGATGCCAAAACTTCCAGATGAACGTGCAGAGAACAATCCATGGCCAGAATGGCCAAGAATCTGTAAAACAGATTATGGACAGGAAGAAGCGATCGCGGTTTTTGGACATGATCCACGTATCTACCAGACAACAGTCAAAGAATTCAAAATGAATAAAAAAGGCGAAGTCACAAAAGCTGTTTTAGTAAATCTTGAAAGCAAAAAAGATGAAAAGACAGGAAGAATGATGATGGTTCCAGTGGAAGGATCTGAAAAAGAAATTCCAGCAGATCTTGTACTGATCGCAGCAGGATTCTTAGGAAGTGAAGCTTATGTCACAGAAGCTTTTGGGGTTAAAGTTAACCAGAGAACAAATGTAGAAACAAAACCAGATAGTTTTGCGACAAATGTAGAAAATGTCTTTACTGCAGGAGATATGCATAGAGGACAATCACTTGTTGTATGGGCGATTCGTGAAGGAAGAGATGCAGCTCGTGAAGTTGACAAACAATTAATGGGATATACAAATCTTTAAGTTATAAAAATTGAAAAATGATGTCAGAAATACAAATATCGTCTGACATCATTTTTCGTTTGTAAAAAACAAAACTATTTTTGATAAGTTTTCGAGAAAGTCTTTTCAAAAGAGATTGTTTTTGCTATGATAATCCGTGGAGAAAAATTCTTGATAAAAGAGAGAAGTATGAGGGAGCAGATTGGATTATGCATTTTATTGGTCACTTTAAAACGATTACAAGACATAAGATCCTGGTGGCAAAAGGCTGTTTTAAACTGGGTCTTTATTATCAGGGAATTATGCACGATATGTCCAAATATTCCCCAACGGAATTTCTGGTAGGAGTGAAATATTATCAGGGAACAGCAAGTCCGAATAATGCGGAACGTATGGAGAAAGGGATTTCAATGTCATGGCTGCATCATAAAGGACGGAACAAACATCATTTTGAATATTGGATTGATTACAGCATTGATAAAGACCATCCAGGATTGGTTGGGATGAAGATTCCAAAGAAATATATGGCAGAGATGTTTGTTGATCGTGTCAGTGCAGGAAAGATTTATAATGGAGATGAATTCGATCAGAAGAGCCCGTTGGAATATTTTGAACACGGAATTGGAGCATCGATCATGTGTGAAGCATCGAGAGATTATCTGTTAAACTTGCTTAGAATGTATGCAGAAAAAGGTGAAAAATATACGTTTGCCTACTTGAAGAATGACTTGAAGAATGACATGAGTGGATATGATAAGATCTCACCATTTCAACAATGTAAAAAAAATATTAAGATTGGATAGAATTTCATGTATCTGTGACTTGAAATATTACCATACTTACAGTATAATATGTAATGTAAATCAGATAAGAAGCCTGGGGTGTACGATAACTTGCTATTTTGAACCTACATTTATTTATCATGGGACTTCGTATAATCGACCGGATGTCAAGCCCTGATACCGGGGGACGGCAGAACGTTGATCGAGAAAACCCACCTAGCTCTGCTAGGCGTCAAAATCGCGAGACCGGCATTCTGGGTATATGATATGCAAAAGATAACAAGAGGGACTGTTAGTTTTAACAGTCCCTTTTAACATAACAAACCTATAAAGGAGTTAAAGTTTTGAAATTTTTTAAAGAGAATGATAAAATGCCATTTATCTTAGTGGCGTTTGGGATTATCTTATATCTTGTGTTAAGTAATCTTCCAGTTGTATTTTCAGGAATATCTTATGTAAGCTCAGTGGCATTTCCGTTTATTTTAGGAAGTTGTGTTGCCTTTATCATCAATGTTCCAATGAGTTTCTTTGAAAGGAAATTGTTTTATAAGTTAAAAAAAGGAAAGCGTTCATTGAGCCTTATTATGGCAATCGTTAGTATTGTGGGTGTGATCTTGTTAGTATCACGATTGATCATTCCAGAATTGGTAGATACAATATTTAAGTTATCAAACAATATTCCTGAATATGTAAAAGAGATACAAGCCCTATTAGAGAAAACATCAATGAATAAACCAATGGTACATAAATATGTGAATCAGATCACGTTTGACTGGGATAAGATCAGTGGAGAGTTGATCACATTTTTACAAGACGGCGCAACAAGTATGCTAAATTCAACGGTAAGTGCGATTACGGATGTTGTGCAATTTATTGTAAGTTTTGCATTGGGATTTGTATTTGCACTCAATGCATTGCTTCAGAAAGAAAAATTATCAATGCAGGTGAAAAAGGTATTGGTCGCTTTTTTACCGGAACGGGTTGCGAAGTATATTGTACGAGTTGGAAGACTATCAAATAATGCATTTTCAAGCTTTTTATCAGGGCAGTGCTTAGAAGCTGTGATCTTAGGCTGTCTGATTTTTGCATCAATGAAACTATTAGGACTTCCATATGCGGTACTGATCGCAGTTTTTATCGGTGTGATGTCATTAATTCCGATCATTGGCGGCTTTATTGGATGCTGGGTCGGGGTCTTATTGATCTTTATGGTAGATTGGAAACAGGCTATCATTTTTATCATCATGTTCGTTGTTGTACAACAATTTGAAGGAAATGTTATCTACCCACATGTTGTAGGAAACTCTGTAGGACTTCCGGCAATATGGGTGTTAGTAGCTGTAACGATCGGTGGAAATATCGCTGGAATCGTAGGAATGATTTTTAGTATTCCGTTTTGTTCTGTCTTATATCAGCTGTTTTCTGAGATTGTGAACAAACAGATAAAGAAAAAGAATGTGGATATACCTTAATGAAAATGCACATAATACTTCTATAAAATAAAAATGGAGGTATTTGTTATGAATCGAGATCAGATCATCTGTCCATGCCTTGATATCACAGCAGGGCAGATTATGGATGCATACAAAGAAGGAGCGAAGAGTGTTGAAGCGATCAAAGAGGTAACGGGAGCAGGAACAGCTTGCGGAGCTTGCTTGGATGAAATTGAAGAATTAATACAGAGTTTGTAATTATAAAGAGATGTTGTTCGATGTTTTTGAGCAGCATCTTATTTATTGCATAGGGGATTTCGTTGAAATTTCCTATGCAATAAAAAAAGAACCCCTTCTCAGAGATTCTCATCAAATGCCGATGGTGGGACTCGAACCCACACGTCCATAAGAACAACAGATTTTGAGTCTGTCTCGTCTGCCAGTTCCGACACATCGGCTGATTCAATTGTTCGACCTAAAATATATTATCATTTCTTAATTATAATGTCAATGATTTTTGCAAAAAATTATATGGATTGTATCTATCCCTGTGACAGCAAAAGTGCATTACCTACACCTGATAAGTTGTAACGAGCCGCAGGGATAGACATAATTGTTTTTTAGTCTAGTTTCAAAAATGCGAAAGGATCGGAAGGATCACTTTGTATAAAGTGTAACAACAGATAGTATGCCTTTACAGAAAGATTTTCTTCTCTTAAAATACGCTTTGCTTCATTTTTATCTACTAATTCAACGGATAAATCTTCATTTGGTTCTAAATGGTCAAGATTTGGCATTCCAGTAGAAATTCCATAAACTGTACAATTAGTTTCATCTGTCATTCCGGCAGAAGAAAAATGAGGACGGCTTAAGAAGTCATCGAATGTGGCAGGAGTGAAAGTAAGTCCTGTTTCTTCCATCATCTCACGGATTGCAGTTTCTTTCACAGATTCCCCCGGATCAATGAGACCTGCCGGTAGTTCATATGTATAATCGTTTAAAGGGTAACGGAACTGTTTCACCATGATGAGTTTATCAGCTTTTTCGCCAAACAGACTATAAATCACAACTCCGTCTGGAATGACTTTTTTTGTGGCAGCCATCATTGTTTCCTCATCTTTTCGGCTGGCAACATAGTATGGATGTGTGTCTCCGAATTTATTTTCAGCTTCTAATTCATAAAGATTTAGAAATTTTACATGCGTTAAAGGTGTAATCTTATTTATTTTACTCATGGGTTCTACCTCCTATATGTTTCCATTGTAAAACATCATGACAAGATTGACAATAGAGAGAAAAACAAGTATTATATACTAAAGCGATATGAAATAGGGAAATTATAGGAGGGTAAGTCGGATGAGAAGAAAAATCATGGTGGCTGGAATGAGTGTGATGATACTTATGGCAGCAGTTTCATTGTCTGGATGCGGGAAGTCAGCAAAAGAGACGAAAGAAGCGAAAACGACTACTGCACAGGAAAAGAAAACCACAACTGCACAGGAAAAGAAAAGCAAAAAAGAGAAGAAAATTGATATAAAAATACTTTCAAAATATGATGAGATCAAAGATCTTCTCGCAAAATATCCAAAAGACCTGACAGCCGAACAAGCAAAATATCAGGGAATGGTGACAATCGAACAAGAAGCCTTTGATAAGAAAAGCAAGAAGCTGTGGAATCAGTTTTTAAAGAGTAAGATCGAACGTAAGAAAAATTCTGCAATTATCATCTGCCAGTTTACCACAGAGGGAGATGCGATTCTTCAATATGTCTCCTATATCGATGGGAAGTTCTATTATGTAGAAGATTCTACAAGAGATACTTATAGCAGTGAAAAATACATACAATACAGCTATGGTTACCAACAGATTTATCGTCAGGATGGACACTATATCGTACTTCTGACAACAGATAACAAACTAACATTTGACGAGGCACAGGATGTTCGCAGCTTAAAGACAGCGGTACAGCTGCTGGATGTCAAAGAATAATTAAGAAAATGGAGTAGACAATTTATGAAAATTTCAACAAAGGGAAGATATGCAGTCCGTTTAATGTATGATCTTGCAATGCATCATACAGGTGACTGGATCGCATTAAAAGACATATCAAGAAGACAGGAGATATCCGTAAAATATTTAGAACAGATTGTAAGACAGTTAAGTATCAGAGGATACTTAAAGAGCCTTCGAGGGCCAAAGGGAGGATACCAGCTTTCAAGAGATCCAAAGGATTATACGATTTATGAGATCTTAAAGATAACGGAAGGAAGCTTACAGCCAGTAGCGTGTCTTGATGATGATGTAAATCAATGCGATCGTTACCATGAATGCCCAACGATTGAAATCTGGGAAGGATTAGGACAGGTAATTGAAGAATATCTAAGTGGAATTACACTGGAAGACATCGTAAATAAAGCAAGAATCAAAGGTGGAAATGACTATGTGATCTAAGGATCACATGGTCTTTTTCTTGTTTGCTGCGATAAAAATAAAATGATGCAGAGGTCATAAGTATTATACAGGATAAAATGATTGACAATATTTTAGAATCTGTTATACTAATAACATATTAAAAAGATAGGAAATATATGAAATAAAAATAGAAGGAGAAAAACAATGTCAAATATATATAAAAATGTCACAGAACTAATCGGAAGAACACCACTCGTAGAAATTGAAAATGTAGAGAAGAGATTTAAACTACAGGCAAGATTATTAGTAAAACTAGATGGCTACAATCCAGCAGGAAGTGCAAAAGACCGTATTGCATATCAGATGATCACAGATGCAGAAGAAGCAGGAAAATTAAAAGAAGGATCAGTGATCATTGAACCAACATCAGGAAACACAGGAATCGGTCTTGCAGCAATCGGAGCATCCAAAGGATACAGAGTCATCCTTACAATGCCAGAGACAATGAGTGTGGAACGAAGAAATCTGTTAAAAGCATATGGAGCAGAAATCGTTCTGACAGATGGTGCATTGGGAATGAAAGGAGCGATCGCTAAAGCAGAAGAACTGGCAGAAGAGATCGAGGACTCCTTCATCGCGGGACAGTTCATCAACCCATCCAACCCAAAAGTCCACCGCCTGACAACAGGACCAGAAATCTGGGAAGACACAGACGGAGATGTTGATATCTTCATCGCAGGAGTCGGAACAGGAGGAACGGTAACAGGAGTTGGAGAGTATTTAAAATCAAAGAAAGAAGACGTGCAGGTCATTGCAGTCGAACCAGCAACCTCCCCAATGCTCTCAAGAGGCCAGGCAGGACCACACAAGATTCAGGGAATCGGAGCCGGATTTGTACCAGAAGTATTAAACACAGACATTTATGATGAAATTATTCCTGTGGAAAATGAAGATGCTTTTGATTATGGAAAGGTGATCGCGGTTGAAGAAGGAATCTTAGTTGGAATTTCCTCTGGGGCAGCATTATATGCGGCAATTCAGGTGGCAAAACGTAAGGAAAATAAAGGGAAGACGATAGTGGCATTTCTTCCTGATAATGGGGATCGATATTTGTCAACACCACTGTTTTCGTAAATTGTAGTTTGTAAGGTAGTATTCTGTTGTATGAAATAGTAATAAGATAAGAACCAATATTTATAATAAGCCGATGGCAACACGCATATTTTAAGAGCGTTTTTTACAAATCGCTTATACGCGCCTGTTCCTTTGATAACTCACTGGCTGCGAGCCAAAATGCCCGCAGCTGCGTTCAGACAATCAACCACAGGGCGCTGCGAATTTGTAAAAAACGCACTTAAAATCTGCTAATCGTTGCCACCGATATATGATAAATATTTGTTCTTATCTTATTTCTGTCACATAAAGCGGAAGACTATTCAAATCACCACACGGTGTGTATGGAGAACGGTATTGGCTGATGATTTTTGTATTCGTGAACGGAAGGTCAAAGAAACTTATGATCACCGATTTGACGAGATGTTTGAGAAAGCTTTTTAAATTCACCTGCAAGCTTTGAAAACTAAGATTCATAAACTTCCGATTATGAATACAAGAATTAATAGCCAATACCGTTTAACATACACACCCGTAGTGGTTTGAATAGCCTTCTATGTTATTATTTCGTTTTTCTCATATGCACATTAACGACTACCCTTCAAACCACAAAATTAAAATTCAGGTGTGCAACTTTTGTAAAAAAAACTTCTTTTTCTTTTATCTTATGTAAATCTCCGTACGGAGTTAAGATATAACTGTCAAAAGGAACAGGAAACAAAAAACAAAGACATTGGCCAAAAGTCTTATAAGTTGATTTAAGAGCAAAAAGGAGTTAAAATCATGAAAAAACAGGTAAGTATCACAAAAGCAGTTAAATATGTTATCAATTCAACAGATGAAAAACACACATTACTTGGAATCGGACCAATGTCTGAAAACTTCTTAAGAGCATCATTAGAGATTTCTAAAGAAAAAGACTTCCCACTGATGTACATCGCAAGCCGTAATCAGGTAGATGCTTACAAATTTGGTGGTGGTTATGTATTCCATGCAGATCAGAAGAAATTCAGAGATAAGATCGAAGCAATCTGTGAAGAGATCGGATATGACAATGCATACTATCTGTGCAGAGATCATGGTGGACCATGGCAGAGAGATAAAGAAAGAAATGATCATCTTCCAGAAGCTGAAGCAATGGAAATCGCAAAAGAATCTTACAAAGAAGATATCTTAAACGGATTCGATTTATTACATATTGACCCAACAAAAGATCCAGACGAAATGTGCAAAGTCGTAGACATCGACGTAGTATTCAACAGAACAGTTGAACTGATCGAATATTGCGAGCAGGTAAGAAAAGAATATGGAATCGAAAAAGAAATTGCTTATGAAGTAGGAACAGAAGAAACAAGCGGTGGTCTTACATCCTTAGATACTTATGAAGGATTTATCAAACGAATCAAAGAATATACAGAAGAACACAACCTGCCAATGCCAATCTTCATCGTTGGACAGACAGGAACATTAACAAGACTTACAAAGAACGTAGGACACTTTAACTATGAAAACTCTAAGACATTAAGTGAAGTAGCTAAGAAATACGGAGTTGGATTAAAAGAACATAATGGAGATTATTTAAGCGAAGCAAAATTACTTGCACATTTACCATTAGGAATCACAGCTATGAACGTAGCACCAGCATTTGGAACAATCGAGACAAGAGCATTATTAGAATTATTAGATGTGGAAGACAAATTTGCTGAACTTGGACAGATCAAAGATCCATCTAACTTAAGAGAAGCATTAACACATGATTCTATCTATTCAATGAAATGGAAGAAATGGTTAACAGATGAAGTTGACATGTCTAACCTGGAAGCATTAGATGATGCTACAAAATTACAGATCACAGAATTATGTGGACATTATACATTCTCAAATGATGATGTAGCAAAAGAAATTGACAAATTATATGAGAATCTTGCAGCACTCAAGATCGATGGAAAACGTTTTGTCATTGAAAAATTAAAAGAAGAAATGGAAAAACACGTAAGATGCTTTAACATGGAAGGTCTTACAACAAAGATCATGAATGCAGAAGACTAATTAAGAAGGTCAAAACATACAAAGACAAGAGATCAGAGCAGGAGAATCATATGAGGAAGTTATGAAATCATAATCTAAGGAAGATTTCAGGGAGGGAAAATTCATATGGTAAAAGGAAGAATGCTGAACGTTATCAAATATCTGGAGAAACACAGAGAAACCGGATATCGTCAGATCGCAGAGGCAATGGATGAGACAACAAGAGCAATACGCTATGATATTGACAAGATCAATGACGAGCTGTCTCTGCAGAAACTTCCATTGATAGAAAAATTACCAAAAGGGAAGCTTGAAGTACCGGAAAATCTTGATTTATCCATATTTCTTGAGGACAATGAATTTGTTTTCTCCTCAAAAGAACGAATCAAGATTCTCTGCTTGATGATCCTATTTGATACAACAAATCTGAATATTAGAAAATTAAGTGAAATCTTACAGGTTTCCAGAAGATCAATACAAAATGACATCGAAGAAATACAAAAAGAATTAGAAGAAGATGACATTTATCTTGAATATAAAAATGGATTTTATCTTATAGAAAAATCAGATAAATCTTACGAAATCCGAAGCCGGGAGATCAGAAGTCATGTCAAAACATTATACAAAACACGCTTAACAACTACATACGAAGCATATATAAAGAATCTGATCTATAAAATATTTTTACCGGTCGATCTAAATGAATTGTTTTTATGGATTGATGGATTATTGAAGAAAACAGGGTGGATCTTCAGTGATCAGTCATTTAAATGGTATGTTGCCAATATCTGCACATTCACATGGTATATGATCAAAGATAAAAAATTACCGGAAAAAGAATGGGGTAAAACGGGCGAAATTGGTGATAGTCTCAAAGATTATGAAAAGTGTATTGGAAAAATTCTTGATCATAAACAAAGTGAGATTCTGGCAGGTTTTGAGAAATATACAAACAAATATGTCCATCTTGAAGTTACAGATAATCTGATGAATATCGAAGATCTTGCAGAAATGCTGATCAGCAAAATGCAGGAATCTTTAAGAATCGAATTTGATCAGGATGGAATATTAATTAAAGGACTCTTGAATCATCTTGGGCCGATGATTGACAGAATCAAGGGAAATGTACAGTTACACGATGATGTAAGCCAGTTTATTCCAGACAAGTACCAATACGTCTATGTCGCATTAAAGAAAATATTGGTAAAAGACACACTGCTTTGTCATCTGACTGAAAATGAAGAAATTTATCTGGCAATTTATTTTATCGGAAGCTTGAGAAGAATGCAGAAGAATTCATATATGAATGTGCTTTTGATTTGTGGGTACGGCTATGGAACAACAGCAGTTGTGAAGGATGCATTATTAAACAGCTATCAGGTATTTGTGAAGAAATCAATATCCGCATATCAGGTGAAGCATTTTGCTGAGTGGGCAGACATAGATGTTGTCATCTCAACAGTGGATGTAGAACTTCCAGTAGATAAACCATTTGCCAAGGTAAATATCATTTTCAATAATGATGATTACATCAAATTAGATCTTTTGGGATTACAGAAAAGGAATGTATTAACAAATTATTTCGCAATAGAGAGAAGACTTGATTTTTTAAATGACGAAGACAAGCAAAGAGTTATGGCAGTTATCAAAGAAGAATTGGGATATAAAGAAGTCAGAATGCCGACAAAATTCAAGACATTAAGCGATCTTCTTACAGAAAATGATATCCAGTGTATTAAAAAGATTGATGACTGGAGAGATGCTGTCAGACAGTCAACACAGATTTTGAAACGTCATGGAAATGATGGAGAAATATACTGTAAAAATGTAATAGAAGGGATTGAAGTACGAGGATTTTATTCTGTTACAGACCAGGTATTTGCATTGCTTCATGGTAGTGAAAATGCGGGAATTCAGATTAGTTGTATGAGTTTACTGATTAGTGAAGAGCCAGTCAGATTTGGAGAAAAAGAAGTAAATCTTATTTTCTGCCTGGCAAGCCGGGATAAGAAAGAGCACATTCCGGTTGTTACAAGATTGATGCGGATGATCAGTACGACAGATTTTATTAAACGATTAAAAGAATGCAGAACGCCAAGCGATGCAATGTCTGTCATCCGGGATTGTGAAAAGGAGGTAGAACAACATGCAGCCAATCATTAAGAAAGAAAATATTTTGTTTGATGTTGACGCAAAGGACAAGGCAGACATGATCGAACAAATGGTTGAAGTGTTCGACAAAGAAGGATATTTAAGCGATAAAGAACAGTTCCATAAAGATGTTTTAGCAAGAGAAGAAGTATTTTCAACATATATTGGATTTGGAATCGGAATTCCACACGGAAAAAGCAGCGGAGCAATTGATGCAGGTCTTTGCGTGGCAAAACCAAAGAATCCAGTTGTATGGGCAGATGATGAAAAAGTAGATTTTATCATTATGATCGCAGTCAGTGATGAAGGAAAAGGAGAATTACATCTTCAGTTGTTATCAAAACTTTCCAGATTAATGATGCATGAAGATTTCCGTAATGAGTTAAAGAACGGAAGCAAAGAAGAAGTATATGAAACACTCATTAAGAATCTGGAGGTGGAATAAATGAAAAATGCATTAAAAGATGTTCAGAAACATTTGATGACAGCAACATCCTATATGATCTTATTCGTAGTACCTGGTGGTATCTTCTACGCATTATCGATTATGATGAATGGAAAAGCAGCTGTTCCAACGGAAGGATTAGCATTACAAATCAATCAGATCGGTGCCGCAGGACTTGCATTATTTATTCCAGCTCTAGGTGGTTATATCGCATTTAGTATCGCGGATAAGGCAGGTATCGGACCTGGATTTATCGGAGCTTATTTAGCAAGAGAAATCGGAGCAGGATTCTTAGGTGGAATCTTAGCAGGATTTATTGCAGGATACACTGTAAAAGCATTAAAGAAGATCAAATTACCAACAGCATATAAAGCACTTGGAAATATCTTTATTTATCCATTAGTAGGAACCTTAGTTTCAGGTGGAGTTATCGTATTTTTATTAGGACAGCCGATCGCAGCCTTTATGAATTGGATGACAGCAGCTTTAAATGGTATGTCAGGAGCAGCCAAAGCACCACTTGGAATGTTATTAGGAGCCATGGTCGGAGTTGACATGGGTGGACCAATCAACAAAGTAGCATACACATTTGCACAGACACAGGTTGATACATTGCCATATTTGATGGGTGGTGTAGGAGCAGCCGGAGCCGTTCCTCCAATCGGAATAGGACTAGCAACGATTCTATTTAAAAAGAAATTCTCAGAAGATGAAAGAGGATCAGGAAAAGCAGCCATCGTCATGGGATGCATGGGAATCACAGAAGGAGCAATCCCATTTGCAACAGCAGACCCTGTCCGCATGATTCCAATTTATACATTAGGATCAGCAATTGCATGTATGTCAGGTTTCTTATTCGGAGCAATCAACCATGTACCATGGGGCGGACTGATCGTTTTACCAGTCGCAGAACACAGACTTGGATATTTTGCAGCAGTTATGATCGGAGCACTTGTTGTTGCCATATTAACAGGACTGTTAAAGAAAGATTATGTACCAGAAGAACCAGCAGCAATCGACGAAGACATCGAATTATCATTTGAAGACTTTTAAACAAAAATATGAAACGTAAAATAAAATCAATTCACAAGATCAGGAGGTAAAATCATGAAAGTAGTAGGAGTTACAGCATGTCCATCAGGAGTTGCGCATACATATATGTCAGCAGAAGCATTAGTCTTAGCAGGAGAAAAATATGGAGTTGATGTAAAAATCGAAACACAGGGAAGTGGTGGAATTGAGAATACGTTAACACCAGAAGACATCAAAGAAGCAGCTTGCGTTATCCTTTCTACAGACGTAGCGATCCAGGGAGAAGAAAGATTCCATGGAAAGAAAGTCATGAGAATGGGAGTTCAGGATCTGATGAAAAAAGCAGAGCCTATCATGAAGAAGATCAAAGAAACATTTGACAAATAATAGAAAAGAAGACTGTGAAATTATTGCCATATCAACAGTTCTCAAATCAAATAAAATCAACTATAATAGGAACTATCAAGGAATGATGGTTCCTATTGTAGTATAAGGATAAAGACATCACAGACAGGAGATGGAAATATGAACGTAAGCTCAACATTTAAATTAAACAATGGAAATGAAATACCAGTCATAGCACTTGGAAGCTGGGACAGCCGCGGGGATGAAGCATATCATGCTTGTCTTGATGCATTATCATCAGGCTATCGTCATATAGACACAGCGGCTTATTACGAGAATGAATCCTTGGTTGGAGCAGCAGTCAGAGATTGCAAGATTCCAAGAGAAGAGATTTTTGTGACAAGCAAGATGTGGTACGAAGATATGGTAGAAGGCAGACAGGAAGCAGCATTCGAAAAGACATTAAAAGAATTAGGCCTTGAATATCTGGATATGTATTTATTACACTGGCCGATCAATGATGTGGCAGGTTCATGGAAAGTCCTTGAGAAATATTATGAACAGGGATTGATCAAGAATATCGGAGTCAGCAATTTCCGTCCAAAACATTTAAAACAATTAGAGGCAACGGCAAATATTGCACCAGCAGTTAACCAGATCGAGATTTGTCCATTTCTTGTACAGGAAGAGACTGTAAATTACTGTAAAGAACATGATATTATTGTGGAAGCATGGGGACCTCTGGGCAAAGGAAGACAGCTTTCAGAACCAGAAATCACAGCACTTGCACAGAAATACAATAAAACACCAGCACAGATCATCTTACGCTGGCATTTCCAGAGAGGGATCGTAAGCCTTCCAAAATCCGTCCATAAAGAAAGAATCGTTCAGAATGCAGATATCTTTGATTTTGAATTATCAAAGGAAGATATGCAGATCATGGCATCTATGGATTTGAGAGAATCAACAGGCAGAGGATATCCTGAACAATACGAGTATTAGGCTGGAAATTTTATAAAGTTATTTTTTAGAAGGGTGTAAGCCCTTCTTTTGTTATGCCATAATTTCTGTATAATAAAAACTGGCACCATTAAAAATAAAAAAACTGGCTATTTTAAAAATACCAACATTCGGATAAATTATAACACAATAAAGGAACGCAGCGTACTTGAAAAACTATATATAATCAAAGAAAACAGAAAGTGAGGAAAACAAAATGAAAGAAAATAAAGTACAGTTTATTGCAGTCACAGCAATGGCAGTTGCATTAACTTATGTATTTACAGCATTCGTTAACGTAAGATTACCAATCGCAGCTAACGGAGGTTTGATCCATTTAGGAAATGTACCTTTATTTATTATGGCAATCTTATTTGGAAAGAAAACAGGAGCAATCGCCGGTGGTGTTGGAATGGGATTATTTGACCTGTTATCCGGATGGACGGCATGGGCACCATTTACATTTGTTATCGTTGGTATCATGGGATATGTTGTAGGAGCTATGACAGAGAAACATGATCAGTATGGATGGAAAGTAGCAGCGATCTTCGCAGCATTTGTAATTAAGATCGTTGGATACTATATCGCAGAGATCATCCTTTATGGAAACTTTGTTGCACCGATGACTTCCGTACCTGGAAATGTCGTACAGATTGCAGTAGCAGCAGTTGTTGTACTGATCGTAATCGAACCAATCGAGATTGCAGTTAAGAAAATTGGAATTACACAGTTCGCATAGAAATTAAACATACCGGGGTTGCAGAAGCATTTTACAGTGCAGTGATCCCGGTATCTTAAATTATAAAAATAAAAAAGAAAGTGAGCGACGAATATGAGCAAATATAAGATCATGACACCCGGACCCGTTCAGGTACCGGAAAATGTAAGACTGGCAAGAAGCCTTTCTACAACAAATGCAGATTTAGATCCACAGTTTTATGATGAGTACAAAGAAACATGCGAGCTGATCAGCGAATTACTTCATACCAAAAATGAAACACTGATCTTAAGCGGAGAAGGAATTCTTGGATTAGAAGCAGCATGCGCCTCCATGACAGAACCAGGAGACAGAGTTTTAATCCTCGACAATGGAATTTACGGAGCAGGGTTTGCAGACTTCGTATCCATGTATGGCGGAACCCCTGTAATGTATACCAAAGATTATAAAAATGCATTTGATGTAAATGAATTAGATGCATATCTTAAGGAAGATCATGACTTTAAATACGCAACCGTTGTTCACTGCGATACACCAAGCGGAATGTTAAATGACATTCACAAAATCTGTCCATTATTAAAATCCTATGGAATTATGACAGTCGTTGATTCAGTATCCGGAATGTTTGGAAATGAAGTTGATGTTGACAAAGCACAGATCGACTTATTATGCGGCGGCTCACAAAAAGCCGTTTCAGCCCCTCCGGGACTTACATTCGTAACAATCAGTGATGAAGCAAAGAAAGCAATGGAAAACAGAAAAACACCAATTGCATCATTCTACTGCAATCTGACAATATTCAAAGACTACTATAAAAACCTCTGGTTCCCATATACAATGCCGATCAGCGATATCTATGGCCTAAAAGCAGCAATGGACAATATCGCCGCAGACAAAGACCTGATCAAACGCCATGCAAAGATTGCAAATGCAACAAGAGAAGCATTAAAAGAATTCGGAATCAAACTGCATTTAGAAAGCGGATTTTCAGATACCGTTACCGTATTCGACGTACCAGAAGGAATGACAGCAGACGATATTCTTAAGAGAATGCGCGAAGAACATGGCATCATGTTGGCAGGATCTTTCGGAGAACTAGCAGGAAAAGTCATCCGAATCGGACACATGGGCGCAAGCGCAAATGTCGGAGATATGCTGGAAGTTATGGCTGGGCTTGAGGAAACTCTGCGGTATTTTGGATGGGGAAGTGAAGAATCTTTGTTGAAGAGCTTCCATGATAAATTGTAATTTGAAAGGTAGTCGTGGGGATTGTATATGAGAAAAACGAAATAATAACATAGAGGATCCAGACCAGAAATTTTGCTCGCCGTTTTGAACGGTCGCTGATACGCGAACTTTCCTTCGATAACTCGCGTTCAAAGGTACTGAAACCAGTAGTCTTTGACGCTCAAACAATCGACCAAGTTCGCTGCGAACCGTTCAAAACGACGGCAAAATTTCAATGGTTCTGGATCTTCTATGTTATTATTTCGTTTTTCTCATATACACGGACGGCTATTCAAACCACTACGAGTGTGTATGGAGAACGTTATTGGTCGTCAATTTAGATACTTGCAGACGGAAGATTTGAGGATTTGAGAAATTAGGAAGTCACTATAGGAGGTTTCTTAAGACCTGCAGACATTAAGGGGATAAACACTGGTTACAATAAATTACATATAATAATACAAAGAATAGAAAAGGAAAAACATATGAATATAAGAACTGCAACAATTAAGGATTTAGAGGCAGTAACAGCTGTAGAAGCGGAATGCTTTCCACAAGCAGAAGCAGCGACGAAAGAGGAATTGGCAGAACGATTAAAATACTATGCGGATCACTTCTGGTTGATGTTTGATGGGGATAAATTAATTGCTTTTGTAGATGGATTTGTAACGGATGAAAAAGATCTAACAGATGAGATGTATGCAAAAGCAGACCTACACAACCCAAATGGTGCGTGGCAGATGATCTTTGGGGTGAATACGATACCTTCTTACAGAAGACACGGTTATGCAGGAGAACTGATCAAATGCGCAATCGAAGATGCGAAAGCACAGGGAAGAAAAGGGTTGGTACTTACCTGTAAGGATCATCTGGTGCATTATTATGCGAAATTTGGATTTGTGAATGAAGGCGTGTCTGGGTCTGAACATGGCGGGGTTGTTTGGAATCAGATGCGGTTAGAATTTTGATTTTGTGGGTAAATTGGCCAACTGAAGTCTTTCTGTATATGATAAAAAATAAATAATGCTGCTTTTCCAGACCATTATTTATTTTTTCTCATATACAATCCCCACGACTCCTATTCAAATTAGTACTGTCGGTACTGGCACTATGCCTTTTATTCACGCACAAGATCTATGCCTCGGAAAGCCAGCCGTCAAGTAAGAACTACACTTATCTATCAGACATTTCATACGACAAAGACAAATCATTTGCGGCAAGCGGCCACAGCATTCATATCGATGAAAATGATTCCAATCAAATGCTTACATTAAAAGTGAATGGAAAAAGCCAATCCTATATCAAAGGACTCTGCGCATGGGCGACTTCAGAGATTGTTTATGATCTAAAAGATTATGACTATGACTATTTTACAGCAGATCTTGGGGTTGATATCAGCGAACAGAGTAATTATTTTAACACAGGAGTAAGATTTTATATTTACACATCCGATGATGGGGAAAGTTGGACGGAGAAATATAAGTCTGATACACTTTATGGATGGAGTGAAGCAGATGCGGTTAAGATCGATATTAAAAATGCAAAATATTTAAAATTAACAGCAGATGATAACAGTGCGAACTGGTGGGCTGCATGGTATGATGAAGCTGTCTATGCGAATGCAAAACGGATTAAAGAAGACTATAAAGAAGACACTTCAGATATAGCAGTGATCAAAACTGTTGATACTTACGATAAAGAACTAAAACAACAAGCTATGGAACAAAGTACAGTGATCTTTACCGCAAGATGATATTATCTCTATCCCTAACAGCGTCAGGAAAGAATTATTTCTTTTTTGACGGGACACAGGTATCTGATTCAGTGACAAGATATCAGATTTACAAAGATCTTCATATGCACAAAGGACAAGATCAGGAACTGATTCAGAATCAGGTTTTTGAATCGCTGTCTGTGGAGGACTTTCTAAGACAGGAAGCTGTATCTGGGGAACCTACAAAGGACTTCCAATAGGTCTGTATGTGAATGATCTGGAAAATCAGTTAATCGGAAATCCAACAGGATTGGAATGGAAATACACAGAAGAAGATACATGGGCATCTTACACAGAAGAACAGCCGGATTTAAGCGGAGACAAAACACTGATCGTAAGAGCAGCAGCAACAGGAATTTATCAGGCAGATACCAAGACAACGACCTATCAGTTTACAAAAGATGGCACAGATGCTATACAGAAATATATTTCAATCAAACATTTGTCCATTGAAAAAGCATCTTCAGAACAAAGTAATAAAGGCGATTACGCCCAAAATGCGATTGATGGCAATATTAATACTTTATGGCATACTGTCTACGATGGATCTGACCAGGAAAAATCGATTACGATAAAATTAGATGAACCAGTTTATTTATCAGCATTTGAATACGTGCCAAGACAGATCGGAGTAAATGGACGAACAAGAGATGGAATCCTGTATGTAAGCAGCAACGGCGAAGATTGGACAGAAGCCGCCAGTGTTACAGAATGGGCAAACAATACACAATGGAAGAAGATTACGTTACAGGAATCTGTGAAAATCCAATATGTAAAATTCGTAACAACGAAAAACTGGGGAAATGGAAATTATGCCTCTGCAGCCATGATCAATCTGTACGAAGACGAAACAACAAAAGTAACTACGACAGCAAGTAAGAAAACTACAGAATGCAAAACAACATACACAAACAAACCAACGCAAATAACAATAAAAGCACCAGGAAGAGCAACGATCAAAACCATTAAAAAAGGTAAAAGAAAAGCCCAGTTGAAATGGAAAAAAGTCAGCAAGGCAAAAGGTTACATGATTCAGTACTCTACCTCCAAGAAGTTTAAACGCAGTCAGACAAAGAAAAAATATACAACAAAAACGAGTCTGACAGTGAAGAAGCTGAAATCCAAGAAGACTTATTACTTTAGAATTAAGGCTTATACGAAAGGTGCTGCGAATAAGAAGGTTTATTCAAAGAACTGGAGTAAGGTTAAGAAATGTAAAATTTGATTTTGTGTTGTTTACGCCGATAGGTTGTTGACGTATAAATCGGAACAGAAAAATTAATCGTAGGGATCTGAAAAACGAATTCCACTTAACGGAGTTTTGGCAGGTCGCTTATCCGCAAGCTTTCCATGTGAACTCGCTGCGCTCAAACAGCACACCAAGCTTGCTGCGAACCTGCCAAAGCTCCTATGGAATTCTATCATTTCAGCCCCCTACGATTAATTTTTCTGTCCCATCCACAATAAACCAACAACACCCGATATCCTTGAGTTTCCGCAAAATGTAATTCTAAAATAGTTAAATTCCCCCAAAGTGCCAA
>OLSC01001670.1_pt1 | contig 19112 bp, 16 predicted proteins | sample 1672881 | NCBI WGS metagenome assembly OLSC01 (sample SAMEA3136733, study PRJEB25190) | human gut metagenome | biome: human gut; feature: human-associated habitat; material: faeces | place: Austria | collected 2013
GGGGGTCATCCAGCGGTCGTAGTCCGGGAACTGGTCGGTCTGGAACTCCATGCGCCACTTGCGGTGGGGCATCACGCTGTGGGCCTTGCCCACCTCCGCACTGCCCCGGTACAGCAGCAGGGGCACGGTGGGGGTGTCGGCACCGCTTTTCTGCACATACAGCCCGGCGCGGGAATGCTCTGCTCCCTCCATGCGGGTGTTGACGGTGGCATCCAGCAGCACAAAAGCGCCGGAACAGCCGGTCTGGCGCAGACGGCGGCACAGCGGCTCGATCATTTTCTCCTCCAGTGCGTTCAGCACCTCGGGGGAGTCGTTCAGCTGGGCAAAGGACATCTGCCGCAGAGCAAGCTCCTTGTCCACCTCTGCGCTCATGTCCTCGGACAGGTTCACGCCCATGACCGCCAGCTGGTCAAAATAGCGCTCCATATCGTTCTGGAACACCGAAAACTGGATCTGCAGACTGCGGCTGATGTCCTTTTTGGTGTTGTGCAGGCTGGCAAACAGGAACAGTGCCGCACCAAAGGTCAACACCAGCAGCACCACCAGCAGCAGGCAGGCCCACAGCAGCCGGCTGCTCATGGGGCTTTGGCGGATCTTTTCACGGTGCCGGTCAACAAAGTGCATCAAAGTCCCTCCTTTCCGGCTGAGCGGCAGGCTCAGGCATTGTCACACAGCAGCTGCCATGTTTCCTCGGCAAGGGCTTCCAGCGTTTCGCCGTCCGCAAGGCGCTGGGGGTAGTCCTTCTGGCGCTGGCGCAGGCTGTCGTACAGGGCTTTGGCCTTGGCGTGGTACCCCACGATGCCCGGTTCGGACAGGGGGGTGTTCTGGATGCGCATCTCGTTGTAAACATCGTACAGCCGCTGATAGCTCTGCTGCTCAAAGGGATAGTCCGCAATGGCATCAAAGGCGGCGCTGGACACCGGCATGTAGCCGGTATCGGCGGCAAATTCCAGATTGCGCTGCTGCTCGGTGAGCCAGCGCAGGAACACGGCGGCGGCTTCGGCTTTCTGGTCGGTGGTCTTGAAGGCGCACAGGCCCACACCGGCCTGCGGCATCAGGGGCGTGGCGGTGCCTGCGGCGTGGGGCAAAGGAGCCAGCAGCAGGTCGGTGGGCTCGGTGGTGTTGTCCGGGTAGGTGACGAAATCATTGTAATAGAGGATGGCCGCAGAGCTGCCAAGGCCCGCCAGCGTCTCGCCGGTCATCACCTGCGTGTTGGAGTACAGGTCCGAGATCAGAATATCGCCCTGCACCAGCGCCCGGGCAAACTCCATCCACGAAGTGCGGAAGGTCTCGTTGGTCAGATCGTACCAGCTGCCCTTGTACAGCTCGCCGCTGCCCTGCTCCAGCGCATTCAGCTCCACCAGACGCAGGGGGTAATCCAGCGCACAGAAGGGCTTGCCCTGCGACCACTGCCGGTAGCTGCCCGCCATTTCAAAAAAGCCGTCCCATGTGGCAAGGGTGGAAAGCTGCGCCCCGGTGTCCGCCGCAAACCGGGCGTACTGGGAGCCGTTCAAAAAGATGAGCTGGGTGGATTTGGACACCGGGAACACCACCTGCCGCCCGTCAATGATGCCGTCCTGCACAAAGCCGGGCACATAGGCCGCCATGTCCTCGGCGGTGAACCAGTCGTTCCAGTCCACAAGGTTCTCAATGCCCAGAGCGCTGGCGTCTGCGGGGTGGGCCGAGAACAGGTCCGGCAGGTCCAGCGCGCCGGGCTTGCCGGCCTTGGCGTCCTGCAGCTGGCCGCCGATGGCGGCGCTGTTGGTCATGTTGGTCACGTTGAGCAGGATGCCCTTCTCCCTGCCCACCGTGTCGTTGAACTCGGTCAGCAGGCGGTTCATGGGCGAGTCAGCCTGTTCGCCGTACACATGCCAGATGCTGAGCATGGTGGGGTCCTTGGGAGAAAGCAGGGTCTTGCTGCCGCCGCAGCCCGCAAGAGCCAGACCGGGGACAAGCGCCGCAAGCTTTAAAAATGTCCTTCGTTCCATTTTTCATGATTCCTTTCCGCACATTGCAGCCAGAGGGGGAAACCGGTACAGGCAGGGCTGCAGCTGCCTGTTTTGGTGGGAAAAACCCCAAAATCCCCCCAATTTTGGGCTTTTGGGGGGATTTTTTGAGGGGGAACCCCCAAAGCCCCAAAAATTTTTTTGGAATTGCCCCCCAAAAACGGCTTTTCTGAGGGGGCAATTTTTTCCCGGGTATGGTACAGTACAACCAGAAAAAGTCCTGCGCCGGTGCAGAAAGCCTGTCGCTGTGCACAAAACGTGTCAACAGGCATCTGCGGATTCTATTCATAAGGATAGCATAAGATGGAGCGGACTGCAAGTGCAGAGAATACCAAAACCAGAGCCCCTTAAAAAGCAGAGGGGACCAACAGAAAGGAGCACCCCCATGAAAAAGATGAACCGACGCGAATTCCTCACCCTTACCGGCGCAGCCGTTGTGGCGCTCTCACTGGCAGGCTGCGGCGAGCCCTCCGCACCCGCAGCACCCACCGGCAAGGAAGCCGAGCTGCTGGCAGCTATCAACAAGGTCTGGAAGGAAAAGTACGAGGCAAAGGCGGTTGACCATGAGCAGCTGATTCTCAATCAGGAGGCGCAGGAAGCCATAAAAATCCAAGGAGGAATCTTCGAGAACGCACAAGAATCGGTGCATACGCTGACACCGGAAGACATGAAGAAACTGGGTGATATTACAGCGTGGGAATACACAATGAGGAACAAGTATGAACTTGGAGGAGCTGCCGGAGTCTCTGAACCGACTGGCGAGGAAGGAAGTATGGAGGTATCCTTGACGTATGCGTATTCCTGCGAGGATGCGGTGGTTCAGAAATTTGTGGATAAGATCATGGGGTATAGTCTCAGCCGGAAGGCAGAGTACATCAGCATCTACTGCCCGGTGGTTCAGAGCACGACCTACATGATCGCTACTGTGTTCTGGAACAAAACGGCATAAGATAACAAGACATCAAGACATCCCCCTGTTTGCCCCGGGCACACTCCCCCTGTGTCCGGGGCTTTATAGAAAGGAGCCCCCCCATGAAAGAGATGAACCGACGCGAATTCCTCACCCTTAGCGGCGCAGCCGTTGTGGCACTCTCGCTGGCAGGCTGCGGCGGTGCCCCCAGCGCACCAACGCCCCCCGATGACATCAGAGTCCAGCAGGCACTGGACGCCCTCAATCAGTTCCGCAGGGACAAGGGTCTGACGACGGAGCTGGTCTATGAGAAGGATCTGGAAGAACTTACCGACCTTCTCATCAGCCCCTTTGTAAAGGAGGGGAAGCCGGTCGTTGTCGCAACAAAGTTCGAAAACGATGTAAAGGTAAAGGAAGCGGAGATCAAACAGGCGCTGTTTAACAAGGGGTATCCCATCTATGATCGCCATTTTACTGCGGGCCTTGGACCGGAAGGAACGGACAAATTGGAGACCTTGAAATACCCCACCGACGAGGTGCAGAAACAGAACTGGCTGACTTATATGTCGGGAGGCATCAACATGGCGGTAGACAACCCACGCTGCTTTGCCATGTCGGTGCGCAGCATCGACGGTGAGGATTACTTCATCGCACTGGTGGTGGGCGAAAAGGTCTCCCATTGATCTTTGGAAATTTCCCGGCCCCGGGCACTGCCCATCCTCCTGTGTGCCCGGGGCTTTATCGAAAGGAGCACCCCCCATGAAACGATATGACCGACGGACTTTCCTGAAGCTCTCCGGCGCATCGGCGGTGATGCTGGCGCTGGCAGGCTGTGACGATAGCTGCTCCTCCGGCTCCACAAACTCCGGCTCCGCCACAGAAACGCCTCCCTCGCCGCCAATCCCTGTGATCCGGGACGGGCAAAAGATTTTGACCATCTTCAACGCAGAACTGGCCCGGCGAAAGGTGGAGAACATCAAGTTCGAGTACAGCAAGGGTCTGGAACACGCCATTCAGGCAGATGTGCAGATGTTTGTGGATAACGGCAGCCCGGAGTTCCCGTCGGACGAAGGGCTCAGGCTGCGGATGGAGGGCGACTATGCCGCAAAGATGTGGGAAGGTCTGAACGAAGCCGGTTACAGTGCCGGCTCCACAGCCATCTTCCATATGCTCGATCAGTACCGGGTAGGCGTGGATTTCGACCACGAAGGAAAGCACCTTTACAGCATGGATCGTCTCTACCCCGCCACCGAGGCCCAGTTCCAGCAATTGGTGGATGAACTGATCAAGGACTACGGCGGTGTGCCGGGGCTTCATGAGGACGACCCGGTGGTGAATAAGGTAGGCATCACTGTGGTGGATATCAACGACAAGACCTATTGGGCCGCCTACATCATCGACAAGTGGCAAGGCATAGGAGACGGCTGAGCCATACCATAGAAAAGGAGCCTACTATGAGATACCAACGCTTTGCGGCCCTTGTGCTGGCTGCGGCCCTGCTGCTGGCAGGGTGCGGCGGCACCCAGAGCAGCCCCAGCGCCGCTGCCGACCAAAGCTCCGACAGCAGCCGAAGCACCCCCAGCGCGGCGGTGCAGACGGCCCAGAAAGAACGCATCACCGACCAATGGAGCCTTGAAAAGACGGTGCGGGGCGAGATGATCGGCGTGATGAAGCTGAGCATCCATGTACCGCAGTTTGTGTGCGACAGTCCGGATGCCGCCGCTCTCAACGAAGAACTTGCCGCTATGTATGTGGCGGAATACAAGGATTATGAAAGCTACCCGGACGCTGAGGTGCCGCAGGGCGAAGAGAGCCCACAGACCGAGATCATCAACTGGGACGCCTACTGGTACGGCGACTGCGTCAGTCTGGTGATACGCCGCCGCGATTACGACGACGCCCCGTGGTATTACAGCGGGTGGTGCTTCGATTTTGCCACCGGCAGGCGGATTACCACAGCCGAGATGCTGCAGCGCATGGGGCTGGACCCGGACGAAGTACAGGCGCAGATGCAGCGGCAGGCCATGCAGACCTTTGACCGGGAGATGGCGCAGGGCGCGTATTACGAGGGCCTGCGCAGCGGCGGGAACCTGTCGGAAATGCGGATGCGCACGCTGGAATACAATGAACTGGAAAACCTGTGTCTGCTTTTGCCGGAACAGGACCGGCTGGTGCTCCGGGGCAAGTACTGCTCCGAGACCGACTGGGGCTGGCAGCAGCTGGATGTGGAGATCCCGCTGACCCCCGCCGCCCCCGCCGACACCCCGGTGCTGACCGATACCTACGACGGTGTGCAGGTGCAGCTGGAGGGAACACAGGCCACCATCACCCTGAGCCCCGCGCCAAGGATCAATCAGTGGGGCGACATTGGCATCCGGGTGGAACAGACGCGCACCTACCCCATCCTTGGCGCTTACAATGAATATGTGGACGTGTGCATCGGGGATCAGGATGACGGCTTCTTCCGCCCGGTGGTCTATCTGCTGACCAAGGACGGCGTGGTGGAGTACGTGGACGTGCTGCGCTGCCTGCTGTTCGGGGATGCCATGGCCATGATCTGCCAGGACCCCATCTACTTTGCCAACAACGGCACTGCGCTGGAACTCTGCGGCAGCGAGGTGAACCTGCGCCGGAAAGACGGCTCTGTGCTGGAGCTGGCTCCCCTGTCGGCAGAGTGGAGCGTGCAGGATATTCCCTATTCCGTCACCGGCTCCTACAACTATACCGGCGAAAACGGCTGGAACTGGATGGACCTTGGCAGTGACAGCATCGTTCAGCTGGGCGTGCAGGACAACAGCCGCATCTATCGGGGCAATGCCGCGTATCTGGGCGTGGTGCCGGAGGGCGTGGTGCTGGGCATCTATGCCAACGAGACCGAAGCCGGGCAGTCGTCCATCGAGTTTGTGGCGGCGTTCAAGCTGGACCTGTACTACGAAACCCTGACCATGACCATGATCGCCGGACAGAACCCCTTTGCCGAGGGCGAGACCCAGCTGCAGATGACCCGCAGCTACGGCTGAGAACACAGGAGAAAGACCATGAAACACAAACGCCTTGCCGCAGCGGTGCTGGCGGCGGCGGTGGTGCTGACCGGCTGCGGCGGCGCGGCGGCTCCCGCTGCCCCCGCAAGCTCCGGCGCAGCTTCCCAAAGCACTGCAGACACAGCGGTGCAAACAGCACAAAAAGACCGCATCACCGAGCAGTTTACACTGGAAAAGACCATCCGGAACGATCACAACATCACCTATAGGCTGAACATCCATGTGCCGCAGCTTGTGTGCGACGGCCCGGAAGCCGCTTATATCAACTATGAGCTTGCCGCCATGTATGCGGCAGACTTCCGAGAGTACGCGGACAGCCCGGAGATCGAGCCCCAGCAGGACGAGGGGCGCCCGGATACTTATATCAACTGGGACGCCTATTGGTACGGGGACTGCGTAAGCCTTGTGATGTTCCGCTACGACGGCGGCTCCGACCCGGGGTATTCCCGGGGCTGGTGCTTCGATTTTGCCACCGAAAAGCAGGTCTCCGTGACGGAAATGCTGCAGCGCATGGGGCTGGACCCGGACGCCGTGCAGCAGCAGATGCTGCGCGGGGCCATGCAGACCTTTGACCGGCACATGGCGCAGGGCGGCTACTACGAGGGCCTGCTCAGCGGCGGCAATCTGGCAAGCATGCGGATGAACACGCTGGAAAACAACCAGCTGGATGACCTGTGCCTGCTGCTGCCGGAGCAGGACCGGCTGGTGCTCCGGGGCGGGTGCAGCTCCCCCGCCGGGTCGGGCTGGCGGCAGCTGGATGTGGAGATCCCGCTGCAGGCTGCTGATCCGCAGCCGCAGACGGTGCTGACCGATACCTACGGCAGCGCTTCGGTGCAGCTGGAAGGAACGCAGGGCACCATCACCCTCCGCCGCACACCGGAGACCGCCGCATGGGACGCGGATTACGGCATCCGGCTGGAGCAGGACCGCACCTACCCCATCCTTGGCATCTACAATGAGTATGTGGATGTGTGCATCGGAGAACTGGGCGCGTCCTTCCACCCGGTGGTCTATCTGCTGACCAAGGACGGCGTGGTGGAGTATGTGGACGTGCTGCGCTGCCTTATATCCGGAAATGTTCTGGTCTGTCAGGACCCCATCTATATTGCAAACAACGGCGTGGCGCTGGAACGCAGCGGCAAAGAGGTAATTCTGCATCAGGAGGATGGCTCTGTGCTGGAGCTTGCTCCCCTGACGGCAGAGTGGAACGCGCAGGAGATTCCCTCGGAGGCCGTCGGTGCCTTCAACGACATGTCGGACAACCAGTTTGACTGGATGGACGTGGAAAGCAATGGTTCCGTCCAGATGGGCGTGCAGGACAACAACGTTTTCTATCAGGGCTACGCCGACTATCTGGGCGTGGTGCCGGAGGGCATGGTGCTGGGCGTCTGGACCAGCGAGACGGCAGACGGGATGCCGGGCATCACCTTTGTGGCGGCGGTGAAGTACGACCTGTTCAACGAGACCCTGAACCTTACCATGATCGACGGGCAAAACCCCTTTGCCGAGGGAAAGACCCAGCTGCAGCTGATCCGCTGCCCGGATTATTGACCCCGGCGGGAGCCGCTGAGGACACAGGAGAACCACCATGAAACACAAAGCGTTCCGCTGGATACCGGCAGTTTTGCTGGCGGCGCTGCTGGCGGGCTGCGGGGCAGAGACTGCAGCCTCTGCCCGCCCGGCTGGCCGCCGGGAGCTGAAATCGACCCCGCCGGATTCCATGCACGCCACCGCGGCGATCACCGAGCAGTACACCCTTGAAAAGGTGGTGCAGGCGGAAAACGGCGGCACCGTCCGGCTGAACATCCATCTGCCCCGGCTGGAAAGCGACAGCGCCGACGCCGCCCGCATCAACGCCGAGATCGCCCGATACTACGAATACGATGTGCAGGAGTACGCCGACTGCCCGGAGGCAGCCGACCCGGAATCGTGGGATATCTGCATTGAAATGAACTGGGAAGCAAGCTGGTATGACGATTGTGTCAGCCTTGTGGTTAGCAGCAGCTACGGAGGTACCGATGCACCCTTCTATCAGGGCTGGTGCTTCGACTTTGAAAGCGGAAACCAGCTCACCGCCACCCAGCTGCTGGAGCGTATGGGGGCAGACCCCGCCGCGCTGGAAGAAGCGCTGTACCGTGACGTGAAGCGCCGGGATGAACAGGACCGGCAGGCCGCCTGTGAGCGGGGGCTGCTGCCTCCCGACAGCCTGAAAGAGGGCAACACCGCATGGTGGACTACGCTGGACGAACTGCCTTTTTCGCTGGACGGCAAGGGAAACGTTTCCTTTGTGGTCAGAAGGTTCAGTGCAGACTGGGAGCAGTATGTGGACGACACACCGACCATTCCGCTGGACGCGCAGCCGCTGCCGCAGGACTGGGAGTGGCAGGTGCTGGCCGAGTGGATGGCAGTCACGGCGGTGACGCAGGGTGAAAGCTATGCCCCCGCCGACCGCAACGAAAGCTGCACCCTGCGGCTGGAAAAGGCCGAGATCACCGGCACGGTGACCGTCTCCTTCATCCGGGAAACATACGTCAGCCCGCAGATCCAGTCCGCTGCCGAGACCCGCACCGGAGAGCTGAATGCCGGCGCTGTGACCGGCTGGGACGGGGAAAAAAGTCAGGGCTGGAACCTGACATGCCTCAGCGAGGACGGCAGAAGCCGCTGGATTATCTCCATGATGGAGGACGGCTCTTTGCTGATGCAGTCCACCGGCCTGAAAAAGGGCAGCACCGTGTGGTATGTGTTCCGGCGTACAGGAGCGTGGGACGACATCGGCTACACCGCCATCCCCCGCAGGCTGTGGGGCACTTACCGCGCCGGAGACGAGGCCGCAAAGGGCATCCGCTGGATGACCTTCCTGCCGGACGGCAGCTGCTGTATGAGCGTGGAATGGGACGGGTGGAGCGGCATTCTGACCGGCACCGCCGATGGAACACAGGGCCGCACCGAGGACGGCACTGAGCTGCATTTTACATTGACCGATCAGAACGGCAAGCCGTGCGAGTTCTGGGCCATTCTGCTGAACGATGACGGCAGCCCCAGCGGCTGCAGCCTGAAATACCGCGCCGGAGAAGTGCTGTTTGACCGGGACACGCGTCCCGTTTACTGGAAAAACGACTCCCCGGAACTTACCCTTGAACCGTGACCAAAACCGGAAACCATGCGATAACAGGAAGTTATCGTTTGCACAAATAAAACATACAGGAGGAAATTACTATGGGTCTTATCAAAGCAGGTATGGGCGCACTGGGCGGAACTCTTGCAGACCAGTGGAAGGAATTTTTCTACTGCGATTCTCTGGACAAGGATGTGCTGATGGTCAAGGGCCAGAAGCGCACCTCCCGCCGCAGCTCCAACAACGGCGAGGACAACATCATCACCAACGGCAGCGGCATCGCCGTGGCAGACGGACAGTGCATGCTCATCGTGGAGCAGGGCCGTGTGGTGGAGGTGTGCGCCGAACCGGGCGAATTCACCTTTGACGCATCCACTGAGCCCAGCGTGTTCACCGGCAACTTCGGCGACAGTCTGGCAGCTACCTTCCAGACCGTGGCCAAGCGCTTTACCTACGGCGGCGACACCGGCAAGGATCAGCGGGTGTACTACATCAACACCAAGGAGCTGGGCGAGATCCTGTACGGCACCGCCACCCCCATCCCCTTCCGGGTGGTGGTCAGCGAGGAGCGGGGCTACAAGCTCTCGGTGAACCTGCGGTGCAACGGCAGCTTCACCTGCCGTATCTGCGACCCGCTGCTGTTTTACACCAACGTGTGCAGCAACGTCTCTACCCAGTATGACGCATCCGAGATCGCACCCCGGCTGAAGAGCGAGCTGATGAACGCCCTGCAGCCTGCCCTTGCCACCCTTTCGGCCAACAAGGTGCAGTATTACGAGATCCCCGCCCACACGCTGGAGATCTCCGAGGCGCTCAACGAGCAGCTGTCCAATGTCTGGCGCAAAAAGCGGGGCATTGAAGTGTTCTCCTTCAACATCAACTCCCTGTCCATCCCGGAGGAGCAGCAGAAGAAGATCACCGAGTGGGAAGAGAACGCCATGACCACCGATCCCACCACCGCTGCCGCCCGTCTGGTGGGTGGTCAGATCGATGCCATGAAGACCGCCGCCGGCAACACCGCCGGTGCCATGACCGGCTTTATGGGCATGGGCATGGCAGCCGGTGCAGGCGGTATGGGCGGCATGAGCGCCCAGAACCTGTTCGCTATGGGCCAGCAGGCCCGTCCGGACAGCGTGGATGCGCCCCAGCAGGTCAGCCGTCCCGCACCCGCCCCGGCGGACAGCTGGCAGTGCAGCTGCGGCGCTACCGTTACCGGCAAATTCTGCCCGGAATGCGGCAGCAAAAAGCCGGAGCCGAAGCCCGCTGCGGACAGCTGGACCTGCAGCTGCGGTGCCACCGTCACCGGCAAGTTCTGCCCGGAGTGCGGCAAGCCTCGCCCGGCGGCAGCAGAAGGCTGGAAGTGCAGCTGCGGCGCAGTGAACAAGGGCCGCTTCTGCTCCGAGTGCGGCAAACCAAAGCCCGCCGGTACGCCCAAATATAAGTGCGACAAATGCGGCTGGGAGCCGGCAGACCCCGCTCACCCGCCCAAGTTCTGCCCGGAGTGCGGCGACCCCTTTGACGACAGCGACCGGACCTGACCTGACAAATACAGAGCAATGAAAGGAGCATACCATGATGGGATTCTTTTCCAACCTGTTCGCAAAACAGAACTGTGCCGTCTGCGGCTCCGAGTGCGGCACCCTGCACCGCTCCAAGCTCCGGGACGGACAGTTCCTCTGCGATGACTGCGGCAACAAGTGCTCCAAATATATCCGGCTCAGCGAGCTGACGCTGGACGAGGCCAAGGAGCACATGGAGTATATGGCCCGGATGAAGCGGGTGTTCGACGAGGTGTTCGACAAGACCGAGTTCCGGGTCAACGCATACCCCTCCACCCCGACGCAAATGGGGCTGGTGTTCTGCGATGAGCTTGGAATGCTGTACATCGACGATCGCACCGGCGGACGGGGCAAGATGCCGGAGCTGATCCGCTACGACCAGATCGCCAGCTATGAGGAGTATCTGGACGAGACCCCCGCCAAGGAGCCGGGCCAGGAACCCACCCTCAACGGCGGCGGCCTGAAGCTGAAGCTGGTGCAGCCCCGCAGCATCACCGAGGCCCAGACCCAGCGGGGCATGCATCCCCACCCCTACATCAAGCAGGAGCTGGTCATCTGCTTCAGCAAGCGGGACCGGCGGGAGATCGGCTATGCCCACATCGCACGGCAGCATCTGGATCACATCTTCGGAGTCCACGACAACGAGACGAGCCTGTTCGGCCGCCGGATGTCCAAGGCCGAGGAACGGGAGCTGAAGGGCCAGATGGGCATGATCAGTGCCATGGGTGCCGTGGCATCCGCCGCCATGAAGGGCGGGCAGCTCTCTGAGCAGGAAAAGGCCTGCTTTGTGGAGAACATCAATCTGGCAAACGACGCCCAGACCGGCGGCATGGCAGTGTACAGCCGCCGTGCTGACGAAGCCTTTGCAAAAGTGCAGTGACCCCAAAAGGAGGAACGGATATGAAAAAGATCCAGCGCAGAGATTTCCTCAAGGCCATGGGCCTTACCGCCGCCGCCCTCGGGCTGACCGCCTGCGGCGGCTCCGGTGCTGCCAGCGCATCCAGCGTTTCCAGCGCACCGGCTTCCAGCAGCAGTGCCCCGTCCGCTTCGGCACAGCCGGAAGCTGCAGAGGACAAAGCCGCCCCTGCAGGGCCCCCTGTGACCCAGTTCCAGACCGGGGAACTGAAGATCGGCGACTACACCTTCAAGGCACAGTACATTTCCTTTGACGTCCGCCGCGAGGTATGCGGTGCCTATCATCTGATCAAAGCGGACAGCTACCGGGGCAATTACTTCTTCAGCTTCTACAACGAGGACAATGAAGAGCAGTCTGCCAAGATCTTCGAGTATGCCATCCAGGACGACCGGCTGACCCCGGTGGAAGAGTACAACATTGACGGCAGCGACGCCCTCAGCATCGACCGCAATGGCATCCTGTATGTCCTGGAAACCTTTGATGTCTACTGCTACGATCTGAACAGCAGCGACCCGGAGGAGCCCGGCGACGCACTGGACTACTGGGGCCGCTGCTATTCCTCCAAGGACCGGGATCTGACCGTGCTCTACCGGACCAACTCCGCGCCGGTGCTGGTGCAGGACGGCGAGTACACCGAGCTGACGCTGGAGGGTGATAACGAGATGGGCCCCTTCTACAGCATGTCCTCCCTGAACCTCAGCGGGGACGAGCTGCTGACGGTGGGCGAGCTGGAATCCAACGGCGATGATTACTTTGCTGCCTTTGATCTGGACGGCAATGAGCTGGCCCGCAGCTCGCAGCCGGTGGGCAGCTTTAACGCCGTGATGATGAAGCGCCCCAACGGCTATCTGCTGGACACGGGCTATATGTGGGAGCTGTACGCGCCGGACGGCACTTTTTTGGAAAAGTCCTTCCCCGTGGGCGAGCGCGAGACCCTGTGCCAGCTGTGCGGCGACTTCTGCATCTTTGATGTTTTCCTGCCGCTGGAAGAAAACGCTTTCCTGGCAGTGGGCCACCACGGCAAAGCCACCGAGCCGGATGAGCCGGTGGTGTTCCGCATCACTACGGATTTCTGAGCCGACCGCTTTGGCGGGAAGACCAACGCAAAAACAGCGGGGCCGGGGAAAAGCCCTCGGCCCCCTTTGAAACAACAGGAGGAAACGCTATGGCAGGAATGCTGGAATACAAGTGCCCCTGCTGCGATGGCGCCATCCAATTTGACAGCGCCACCCAGAAGATGAAATGCCCTTACTGTGACACCGAGTTCGACGTGGATACCCTCAAGGGCTACGACGAGGAGCTGAAGGACGAAAAGCCCAGCGAGATGGAGTGGACCACCCCCGGCGGCAGCTGGGCAGAAGGGGAGACCGCCGGTCTGCATACTTACAGCTGCAAGAGCTGCGGCGGCGAGATCGTGGGCGACGACACCATGGGTGCGTCCGCCTGCCCGTTCTGCGGCAACCCCATCGTCCTCACCGGACAGTTTGCCGGGGCCCTGCGGCCCGACCTCATCATCCCCTTCAAACTGGACAAAAAGGCCGCCAAGGCAAAGCTGCAGGAGCACCTCAAGGGCAAGACTCTGCTGCCCCGGGTGTTCCGCAGCCAGAACCACATCGACGAGATCAAGGGCGTGTATGTGCCTTTCTGGCTCTTTGACAGCGACGCCGACGCCCAGCTGCGCTTTACCGCCACCCGCACCCGCTGCTGGTCGGATGACGACTACGATTATACCGAGACCAACTACTACTCCGTCCGGCGGGACGGCACACTGGGCTTTGATGCCGTGCCGGTGGATGGCTCCTCCAAGATCGAGGACGACCTGATGGAGTCCATCGAGCCCTTCGCCATGCAGGACGCCATCCCCTTCCAGACGGCCTATCTGGCGGGCTATGTGGCGGACAAATACGATGTGAGCGCCGAGGACAGCATCGAGCGGGCCAACAAGCGCATCCGCCGCTCCACTGAGGAGACGTTCCAGCAGACCGTTACCGGCTACGATTCGGTCAAGGTGGATAACAGCAGCATCCAGCTGCACGGCGGCAAGGCAAAGTACGCTCTGTTCCCGGTCTGGCTGCTGAGCACCAGCTGGCGGGGTGAAAACTATCTGTTTGCCATGAATGGTCAGACCGGCAAATTCGTGGGTGACCTGCCCGTGGACAAGGGCGCTGCCCGCAAGTGGATGCTGGGCCTTACGGCTGCCCTTTCCGCCGCGTCCTACGGCGTGATGTGGCTGCTGTGGCTGGCACGGATCTTGTAAAGGAGGGACGAACGATGAAAAAGACTTCCAACCGACTGCACTCCCTCTTTGCGGCGCTGGCAGCACTGATTCTTGCGGCGGCGCTGGCTGTTCCGGCCTTTGCGGTGGAGGGCGGCTTTGCCGACCTGTACTACCGCATGAACGACAGCGCAGAAGTTCTGACCGAGGACGAGGATAATGAACTGGAGGCTTCGCTGGAGGAGCTGAGCGTCCGCCAGAGCTTCGATGTGGTCATTGCCACCATCGAGTCGCTGGAAAGCGTGGACTACGACAGCATGGAGGCCTATGCCGACGACCTGTATGACTTCTGCCAGTTCGGCTACGGCTCCGATATGGACGGCGTGCTTCTGCTGGTGAGCGTGGGCGACCGCAAATGGCACATCTCCACCTGCGGCTACGGCATCACCGCCTTTACGGATGCCGGCATCCAGTACCTTGGCGAGCAGATGACCCCCTTCATGGCCGATGGAGACTACGCCGGTGCCTTCCGCACCTTTGTCCAGTGGTCGGATACCTACATCGACGCTGCCCGGGCGGGCCACCCCTACGATGTGAATAACCTGCCCCGGGAGCCGCTGTCTCTCATGTACCTGTTCCTTGCGCTGGGCATCGGCCTTGCGCTGGCATGGGTCGTCGTCCATGTGATGAAAAGCCAGCTGCGCAGCGTGGCGTTCCAGGAGAATGCCGCCAGCTATGTGCGGGAGGGCAGCATGAAGCTGACCAACCAGCGGGATCTGTTCCTGTACCGTGACGTGCACCGCACCGAGCGGCCGAAGGAGTCCAGCTCCAGCGATTCCGGCGGCAGCTCCACCCACACCTCTTCCAGCGGCACCACCCACGGCGGCGGAGGCGGTTCGTTCTGAAAGGAGTATGTTTATGAACCCTTATCTTTCGGAAAAAGCCCGCGGCGAGATTCCCCGTGTCCTCAAATGGCTGCGGAACGCGGGGCTTGCCTTCTGCGTGTTCTGCTCCTTTGGTGGGCTGTATACCCTCTGCCTGAGTTTGCAGGATAAGGACTATTCCCACATCGGAGGCTATGTGTTCTGGATCGTGGTGGGCGCAGTGCCCCTTGTTCTGTTCGCACGCAACGAAAAACGCCGCTACCATGCAAGAACCATCGCCCGCAGGGTGGAGAGTTACTCCGGGCCGGAGGTGCCCCTGCGGTGGCTGTGCAACAGCGTTGGCATGGACCCCAAAGACCTTGCATGGTATTTTGAAAACGGTTATTTTGTAAACCTCAGTCTGGATCTGAACCAGAAGATGGTCCGCAGGCGGACCGTGCCCCGCCATGACCCGAACCGGAGCTGAACCCTTTACAGCTGAAACAGAAAGGAGTATTCTCATGGGACTTTTTGATAAGATGAAGCAGGCCACGGCTGCCACCGGCGGCAACCAGACCGTCACCTTTACCTTTCAGGCTCTGCCGGAAAGCCTTGCCCAGATGCAGGCGCTGCCGGAAGCAAGCCTGGACACCCCCTTCAAGACTGCAGCCCTCACCGTCTGTGCGCTGTGCGCCTACGGTGCCGACAAGAACATCGGAAAGGAGATGCTCAACTGGCTGCGGGGCCCCCGTCCGCTGAACGGGCAGGACATCTCCTTTTTGAACGACCGCTTCCGGGACGGCAAAAGCTACATCCCCTTCTCCTACTTTGTGGGTGCATCGCCGGAAAACGGCTATACCCCCCGCCAGCCCTTCACCCTTCTGGTGGGCAGCAACCACACCTCCTATGTGGAAGATGGCTATTGCAAGCTGTTCATCCCCTGCGGCGGTGCCGATGACCCCCGGCCCATCAAGCTGCGCCGCAAGGGCAACGGACAGTGGTTCTTGTGGGAGCAGTACCTGATGACCGGTATCCGCATCCCGACATCGGCCGACCCGTGGGCGTAAAACAAAGGGGCTGACATGAAAGCCATGAAAACTTTTGCAGCACTGCTTGCACTGGCTTTCAGTCTGGCAGGGTGTGGTGCGGTGGACGGCGACCCCGTCCGCCCCGCCCCCGGCAGCGCCGGGCAGGGCAGCAGCACAGCGGCTTCCGGTGCCGATTCCGCTGAGCCGGAGCAGCTTGCCGCGCTGCGGCAGCAGGCAGAGCAGAACGGCAGCCTTGCCGTGGTGCTCTATCTGGGCAGCGTCCCGGAGCGCACCACCGATGTGCACGCCGTGCTGGACAGCTTACCGGAACAGCCGTGGCAGTTTGTTGCGGACATCCCGGCAGACCGCTGGGTCGCAGCGCCGGGCGGCGGGCGGGAGCTGTACTGCATCTTTGCCGTGCGCAGGGAGGATACGCTTTTTGTCTATGAAAAACAGGACCCCGCATATCCCGCGCAGCTGGGGAAAGAACTTTACGGCAGGCAGGGTGGCCAGCCCATTCTGCTGCTGTGCAACGGCAGCAGGGAGGACACCGACACCATGGTAACGGTCTATTGCAGCACCGGACGCCCGCTGGACTGGAACCCGCAGCTTTCCGCCGAGACCGGCCGCCCTGTGCCGGTGGAGGGCGTAGACGATTTTTCCCAACACCCGGCGCCCGGCGCTGCCCCCTGAGGTGCGCCCCGGCAGGGCATGAGAAAGGAGAACTTATGAAAAACCTGAAACTTTTGGCAGCCCTGCTGGCGCTGACCATCGGCCTTGCAGGCTGCGGCGGGTCGTCCAAGGGCAGCAACCCGGCCAGTTCTGCATCCAAAAATAAGCTGGACGGTGACGGCATGACCGCACCCAGCACCCAAGAGCAGGATTACGAAGAGCCGGAGGACGTGACCTACATGCGCCTTCTGGCAGGGGAGGACGAATACCGCGCCTGTGTGCTGTATCTGGGCGGCTCCTACGAGATCACCACCGATGTGCAGAAGGTGCTGGACAGCCAGCAGGGCCTGCGGGAGCTGTGGGGCTTTGTCTACGACATCCCGCAGGATCACTGGGTCGTGGCGCCGGATGGCGGATGCGATTTGTACTGCATCTTCCCACAGGAGGCGCAGGCCACCCTGTTCGTCTACGAGACGAGCCTGACAGACGATGCCGAAAAACCGCTCCAGCGCGGTAAACAGCTCTACTACAGTGAGGACGGCCAGCCCATCCTGCTGCTGTGCAACATCAGCGATATCGCCCCCAACACCGAGGTGGAGCTGTACCCCAGCACCGGCGAAGAGCTGGTATTCAGCCCCTTCCTTTCCGGCGAGAACGGTCATGTGGTGGAAGCCGAGGGCGTGTGCGACTTTACCATCTACCCGGAGGGGGACGACTGGGAAACCACCACCAGTCCGTGGTCGCTGGAAGGCAACTGGCTGGAGATCGCCCGCGACACTGACGAGGGCTATTCTGAGACCGACCCCGCAGACGCCGACCGGATGTGCTTTTTGCCCACCGACGCCGACACCGAGGGCGACCAGCTGCCCCTGACCGCCAGCTACATCACCCCCTATCCGGAGCTGAACGTGGAGGAAGCAGATCTGTTCTATCAGGAGGGCACCCCGGAGGTACCCTTCCGCTCCAATCAGGAGTGGTACGCCACCTTTACCGGGACCCACGGCGACCGCTACGCCATCACGCTGGAGGACGAGGACACCCTTGCCCTGAAGGTCTATCTGGACGGTCAGGAGAGCTACCTGAGCCTTGTCAATACTGTCTACTTTGCACGGCAGGAGGCCATGGGCTGACCGCCGCCGACCCACACCGGGAGGAATGCACCATGAAGCACACCAAAAAGATCACCATCCTCCACTCCAATGATCTGCACGGAGACTTTCTGGCAGAGCAGGTGGACGAAAATCTGGTGGGCGGCGTCTCCATGCTGTCCGGCTACATCGAAAAGGTGCGGGCAGAAGAGCCCAACACCATCTACGCCATTGCGGGCGATATGTTCCGGGGCTCGGTCATTGATTCCGAATACAAGGGGCTTTCCACCATCGAGATCATGAACGCCCTTGCCCCGGACATCGTCACCATCGGCAACCACGAGGTGGATTACGGCATCGCACACCTGCTGTTCATCGAAAAATGTGCCCGGTTCCCCATCATCAACGCCAACCTCTACATCAAAAACACCCCCACACGGCTGTTCACTCCCTACAAGATCCTGCGGGTGGACGGCATGAACATCCTGTTCATCGGCATCATCACCCAGGACGTCATCAACCAGACCAAGTCCGAATCTCTGGTGGGGTCCTTTGTGGACACCGCCGCAGCTGCCGCCGAGGTGGGCAAGATCTGCAACGCCCACAACAGCATCGACATTGATTTTACCGTGCTGCTGACCCACATCGGCTTTGAGGAGGACAAGCACCTGGCCCGCCAGCTGGACCCGGCCTGGGGGGTGGACCTGATCATCGGCGGGCACAGCCACACCCTGCCAGAGCACGCAGTGGAGGAAAACGGCGTAGTCATTGCGCAGGCGGGCACCGGCACCGACCAGATCGGGCGCTTTGACATCATTGTGGACACGGACAACAACTGCATCGATTCCTACACATGGCACACGGTGCCCATCTGCGCCGAGACCTGCCCCCGCAACCCCGCCATGGAGCAGGTGCTGCACCGCTTCACCAGTCAGGTGGACGAAAAGTACAGCCACATCGTGGCGCACTTCCGCCGGGAGCTGACCCACCCGGAGCGCACCCGGGAGACCGAGCTGGGCAACCTGTTTGCGGACATCTTCACCCGCAGCCTTGGCATTGATATTATGCTCATCGGCTCCGGCAGCATCCGGGCCGAAAAGCTGGGCCCCATTGTCACCTACGGCGACCTCATCGAGGGCTTCCCCTACGATGACGGCGTGTTCATGTTCAAGGTGACAGGCCAGCAGCTGCGCCAGATGCTCCACTACATGCTGCGGGAGGAGGCCTACACCGGCCACACCGAGTTCTACCAGCTGCCCTCCACCCTGCGGCTGCGCTACGACCGCACCAAGGGCGACTTTGACTACTTTACCTACTGCGGCAAGGAGGTGGGCAAGGAGATCGGCGACGATGCCCTGTTCACCGTGGGGCTGCAGAACTACCACTTCAAAAACATCGAGAGTTTTTTCAACATCTCCTACGATACCATCTGCAAGCTCCAGAAGCCCCGCAGCGTGGCAACCTCCTGTCAGGATATCCTGATGGAGTATTTCCGGGAGCACGAGGTGGTGGACGCCGCCGTGGACGGCAGAATGACCATTCTGCCCTCTACTGTGCAGGCCGACTGACCCCGCAAGGTCAAAAACATGGTTTCGCCCCGCAAAATCTGCGGGGAACACTTTGCAAACAGAAAGGAGCACCCCATGAAATAACGATTCTCAAAACGAACACGCCTTGTCAGTGCCCTTTTGACGCTGGC
>OLSC01001675.1_pt1 | contig 19021 bp, 14 predicted proteins | sample 1672881 | NCBI WGS metagenome assembly OLSC01 (sample SAMEA3136733, study PRJEB25190) | human gut metagenome | biome: human gut; feature: human-associated habitat; material: faeces | place: Austria | collected 2013
CCGATCGTGACGATCGTGATTATGATGATCGTCCGCGTCGTCGTCGTTCCGATCGTGACGATGACCGCGATTACGATCGCGATGATCGTCCGCGTCGTCGTCGTTCCGATCGCGATGACCGTGACTACGATCGTGATGATCGTCGTTCCGATCGTGACGATCGTGATTATGATGATCGTCCGCGTCGTCGTCGTTCCGATCGCGATGACCGTGACTACGATCGCGATGATCGTCGTTCCGACCGTCGTCGCAGCAGCCGCCGCGACGACCGCAATCCGCGTTACGCAGCCGACGAGAACTACGACGAGTACCGTGCCGATCGCGAAGAGCGTTCCGAGCGTCCTCGCCGCCGCGTCCGCCGCGACTTTGATCCTTTTGAGGACTGACGCCTCAAAAGGATCCCTCGCAGCATAGCTGACTGACTGAAGTGCCCTGTACCGGAAGGTACGGGGCACTTTTGCGTTTCCATGCAGATTGCATGAAAATGAGACACGGGGGCATGGGTTTTGTCATAACGTACCTGGGCGCATGCAAGAATGGTGTGAAGAGCCATTAACGAAGGAGTCGTCATGGTCGTTGGCATTATCATTGCCGTCATCGTTGTACTTATTGTGCTTTGGGCCGTCAGCGCCTACAACGGGCTGGTCACGCTACGTAATCGTGTGAAGAACGGTTGGGCGCAGATCGACGTGCAGCTCAAGCAGCGTACCGATCTTATTCCGAACCTGGTGGAAACGGTCAAAGGTTATGCGGCCCACGAATCCCAAGTGTTCACGCAGGTCACGCAGGCCCGTGCCGGCGTGGTGCAGGCCGCGCAAAGCGGTGACGTGGCGCAGCGCATCGCTGCGGAAAACCAGCTGAGCCGCGCACTTGTCAATCTGCAGGCCGTATCCGAAAACTATCCGCAGCTGCAGGCCAATACGAATTTCATGGATTTGCAGAATCAGCTGAAATCGTTGGAAGAGAAGATCGCCTACGCACGCCAGTTCTACAACGATGTCGTGCAGAAGTACAATACCCAGACCGAGGTCGTGCCGACCAATATTATCGCCGGCTTGTTCCATTTCGAACAGGCCCCTTACTTCCAGGTGGACGAAGCGGATCGTCAGGTTCCGCAAGTTAAGTTCTGACATGCATGTAAAGCCCCGTCCGATGACGATGGGGCTTTACTGTTCAATTCGGCTTGTACGGCCATCTGTTGTACGGCCATCTGAGGGAAGAAGAAGCGAGAAAGAGGGATTATGACGGCCAAACAGCATGCGTCGCGAGCGGTGCGCAGCTTCGGTATCGCGATCGTCGTCACCGTTGGCGTTGTAGCGGCCATATTGCTGGCCATCGCATTGGATGACGGTGGGGCCGATCTGAGCTACAAAACGCTCGACTACGATGTGCAGGTGCAAAGCAATGGCGATTTGAAAATCACCCAACACATCGATATGAAACTCGCCGACCGCAGCGATGACGACGGCGACCATCCGTGGAAGCAGCTGTACCAGCAGTACACGCTGAAGGAAAGCAACCTGACCAATATCACCGATATCAGCGTGCGCAACGCGACGACGGGAGAGACCTACCAGCAGGGTGATATCGCAATCCCAAGCAGCTATAGCACCGACGAATGGAATCGAGAACATGCGGGGCAGTGGTATATCGCCGATGTTTCGCAAGGTGACAGCAATCCGCAGCCGTTCGATCCCGCAAAAGACGGTCTTGTTGCCGACAATACCGACGATCGTTCCAAGAAAATCGAAATCGGCTGGAATATTCCCGCCACCACGTCGGCGAGCAGCCTGAAATTCGATGTGACCATGACCATGCAGGGCGTGGCCACCGCCTATCAAGACGTGGCCACGTTCCAATGGGAGCCGCTCGGCGTGAGCAATCAGATTCCCATCGGCAAGGTCACCGGAACCGTCACGTTCCCGGATGGCATTACGGCGGATAATTCATGGGCCTGGCTGCACACCGAACGTACGTCAACAACCGAACGTGGTGATAAGGGGTCGTTGCAGTTCACCGTGCACGACGTTCGTGCCGGCGACTATGTTGACGTGGTCGCCATGTTCGACGTCGGTGCGACCAGCGGTGTGGCACGCACTCGTGATACCACCATCAAAAACGGCATTATGGAAAGCGAGGCCCAACAGGAGCAGCAGTGGCGTGACCGGCAGCGCACAAAAGCGCGTATCCGCCTGATCACGTGGATCGCCATTGCCGTGGCCGGGCTGATCTTGTGTGTGATCGCCGTTGTGCTCGCATTGCACAGTTTCGATCGTTCGCAATACCACGGTGACATCGAGTATTGGCGTGACGAGCCGGAAATGAGCCCCGCCAGCGCTGCGGAACTGCTGCATATCGTTGACAACAAGCATTCGAAAACACTGTCGAGCCGAAAAATGTCGGCTTCCGTGCTCTCGCTCGCTTCGCGTGGAGCAATCGCCATTTACCCGGGGCCGGCCGCCATGTATCGGGGCATTGATATGAGTCGGTCTCGCAATGCCGATATCGCGCAGCTGATTTCCAATGATCCAGCTCGTGCGCGTGATGCAGGCAAAACCAGCACCATCGTGATACTGCCGGTGGTGTTCGATAACCCGCAGTCATTGGCGCTGAGCCAGAGCGAACGTACCGCGCTCGACCTGCTGGTGAAGGCGTCCGAACGCATTGGTTCTCCGGTGTTCGATCTGAAACAGATGGACAAGAATTTCTCCGATTGGTCGAAGGGCTACAAGTATCAGGAAAAGTTTACGAATGCGTGCAGTAGCGAATTCTCCATGTTGGGTGCCACTTCGTCATGCGGCGGGGGAGCGTTCGCCGCAGGCATCTGCGCCGCGATCCTGGCGTTCCTTTCCATAGTGTATTTTGGCGTGATCGGCAATCTTGCGTTGGTCGTGCTGATTTCCGCGCCGATGATGTTCGCGTCCGTGTTTGCGCTGAGCTACCTCAAATTGAAGGGGCTTAACGACAATGGTCAGCGTCTTGCCGGTCAGGTGGTCGGTTTGAAACGGTATATGGAGGATTTCAGCGACTTCCGTGATCGTGGTGTGGCTGATCTGACGTTGTGGGGTCGCTACATGGTGTACGCCACCGCGTTCGGCATTTCCGAAAAGGCGATGAAGCAGCTGCTCAAGGCGTACCCGCAGCTTGCCGACCCGAGTTGGCTTGATGCCAACGCTTCCGATTCGCTGCTCTACTGGAGTTACCGTTCATGGTATTTCAATCATCATTACGCCGGTCCTGCTTCGTTTGATACGAATTCGATGGATTTCTCGCCGAGCGCCAATTTTGGTGATATTGGCGCGCAGTTGGAATCAGGTTTTGCTGATATTCAATCGACGATTGCCGCGGCATCTCCGTCCAGCAGTTACGGTGGTTCCGGTGGTAGCTTCTCCGGCGGTGGTTTCGGCGGTTCCTCCGGTGGTTCCGGCGGCGGCAGCTTCGGTGGTCGCTGATCTGCGGCATTACGCGCATGTTTGGTGGGTTTGTTGTCTGCTGAGGCGGGTCGGCTGGTAAGGTTGCATTCGGAAAGACACTCTGTACGTTGTTGAAGGAGATCGGGATGGCTTTGTTCCGTAATCTTGGACCGTTCCGCACCACGGCCATCGGCCATGGTGAAATGCCGTTGACCATTGAAAACAATCGTGGTCACGATGTCGGTATCGAAACATTGCACGCCTCGTTGGATGCCGGATGCCGTCACATCGACACCGCTTGGGCGTACTACACGCCGGGCGAAGAGGAACAGACCGGCGAAAAGCTGGTGCGTGAGGCGCTTGACTCGTGGAAGGGCCCGCGTGAGGAAGTCACCGTGGCCACCAAGGTGGGCTTGCGCCGCGCTTGGGAGGGTGACAAGCCGGTTTGGCCGCGTGACGGCAAGCCGGAGCATCTGATCGAATACGGCAAGCAGTCCGCGATGGCGCTTGGCGTTGACAGCATCGATCTGCTGTACCTGCACCGTCATGATCCGGAAGTGCCGTACAACGAGTCCTGCGAAGGCATCAAGGCGCTGCTCGATCAGGGCGTGGCCCAGTGGGCGGGTGTTTCCAACGTGAGCATCGAACAGTTGAAGATCGCGCAGGAGATCCTCGGCGACAAGCTTGTGGCCGTGCAGAACCAGTATTCTCCGATTCATCTGGACACCCAAGATACGCTTGACTATTGCGCCGAGCAGGGTCTGGCGTTCGTGTGCTGGAGTCCGTTGGGCGGCTACCGTCACCCGTACGACGAGCACCTGTTCGATCCGTTCCGCGAGGTGGCCGAAGCCCGTGGCGTGAGCTACCAGCGTGTGGTGCTCGCATGGGAGCTGGCCAAGGGCGACCACATGTTCGTGATTCCCGGCGCCCATCGACCGGAAACCATTCTCGATTCCCTCAAGGCCGACGAGCTCGAACTCACCGAAGAGGAACTCGCCAAACTCGGCTGAGTGTCAGATTCGCAACGTTTTGCGTCAAGGCGTCCGTCTCCACGATGGACGCCTTTGTTTTTCAGCATGTGTTTTTCCTCGTATGTATTTCCCGGATGCGGCAGAAGTGTCCCGTGAATAGTCGAGAATATAGAGCGGAAAAATCGAGTAAGAGGAACAAGCGTGCAAAGAAGAAACAAGCCTGAAGTATTGGCTCCCGCGGGCAATCTGCGAGGACTGAAAACCGCCGTCGATTACGGTGCGGACGCCGTCTACTGCGGAGGTAAGGCGTTCGGCATGCGTTCGGCGCCGAAAAACCTGAGTTTGGAGGATTTCGAAGAAGGCTCCCGTTACGCGCATGAGCGTGGCGCTCGCGTGTATGTGACCTGCAATGTGTTGCCGCGCAACAATGAAGTCGAAGCGATGCGCGAATACATCGGCCAGCTCAAAGACACCGGCGTGGACGCACTGATCGTTTCCGACATTGGCGTGATGCTCATGGCTCGCGAAGTGGCGCCGAACCTGGAACTGCATGTGAGCACGCAGGCGGGAGTCACCAACTATCAGGCAGCGAACGCCTTCTACCAGTTGGGCGCACGTCGTGTGGTGCTTGCCCGTGAAATGGATCTGCAGGCCGTGCGAGACATTCGCGCACGCATTCCCGACGATCTTGACATCGAATGCTTCGTGCATGGCGCGATGTGCATGGCGTTCTCCGGTCGTTGTCTGTTCTCCAATTATCTGACCGGACGTGACGGCAATCATGGCGAATGCGCTCAACCGTGCCGCTGGAAGTATTCCATCGTCGAAGAAAAGCGTCCCGGCCAGTATTTTCCGATAGAACAGACTAAGGAAGGCGCGTATCTGTTCAATTCGCAGGATATGAACATGCTTGCGCATATCGACGATCTGCTTGATTCGGGTGCGACCAGTCTGAAAATCGAAGGACGTTCCAAGAGCGCCTACTATATTGCGGCGATGACGAACGCTTACAAGACCGCCGTTGACGCATACATGGTGCAACGCGGTTTTGAAGACGAGGATGGCACTGTGCTGAAGCCATTCCATGACCGTGTGATTCGCCCGTCTGATCCGGATTACGGCAAGCCGGAAACCACCGATTTGATTATGGAACATGCGGATGGCGCGTTCGCGGGGAAGCCGGATATTGCAACCGTTCCAGTCGCTTCCGCCGGCGAACCGGATGATCTGAGCTACCATGCGCGTAGTACGAGGCGTAAGTCGAACACGGCTGCGGAAATCCTGCCGGAAGGCTGGTATCACGCCGGAGTGCGCCCGGCGGAACACGTGTCCCTGCCTGACTGGTTGCTGGACGAGCCAGACAAGGTGGCGCACCGCGACTATTCCACCGGCTTCTACTATCCGGAACACAAAGTGCAGCAAAGCACCGACCGTTCCGCGTATTTCCGCGTTTGGCTGGTGGTTGGCGAAGTGCTCTCGTGGAGCGAAGAAGACGGCGGCCGTGTGACCATTATGAGCCGCAACAAAATCGAAGCCGGTCAGGAAGTCGAATTCGTGCTACCGGGCGCGGCGCCGCTCGCCTACACCGTTCCCGCAGGCGGATTCCGTGACGCCGACGGACATTGGGTCGAATCCATCAACAATCCGGCGCATGTCTTCTCCATGCCATGCCCGCAGGAAGTGCCCGTGAACGCAGCCATCCGATCTCGTACCAAAAAGCCGACGCTCAAAGCGGAATAATTGCGAAAAACATCGTGCAGACGCAGAAAATCAGCAGAAATAAGTTGAAATAATCGTAGAACAATCAAGGAAAACAAAAAAATGACTGACAAGCAGTATGACGACGCGATTCTTGACAGCAATGCGCTCGACCCGACCGACGTGGACGGCAATCCAATCCCGGTGACCATTCCGATCATGCTTGCGCCGGGCGTCAAAGTCGTGTACACCACGCGACTTGGTGGCACCAGCGAAGGCGATTATGCGCACTGCAATCTCGGAGGCAAGTCCGGCGATGATCCGAACCATGTGCTCGCCAATCGTGTGGCGCTCTCCAACGCCATCGACGCGAAGCTGAGCTTGGTCAGCCAGGTGCATTCCGGCGTTGCCGTCGATGTGGACGAATTGTTCGTCATGAACCGTCCGTTCGGTTTCGACGTGTCTGGCGGCAAGGGCGAAACCGCTCAGCAGGTGGGCGAAACCGCGGATGAGCCGGCAGTGGTTGAAGCGGACGGCCAGGTGACCGCTCAGAAGAACGTGGCGCTCGGCATGTTCGCGGCCGACTGCCTGCCGGTGCTCATGGCCGATCCGGAAGCTGGCGTGATCGGCGCCGCGCATTGCGGCCGTCGTGGCCTGCAGAACGGTGTGATCGGCGCCACCATCGAAAAGATGGTGTCCAAGGGAGCCAGGCCGGAGCGTATTGTCGCCACGCTGGGCCCGTGCATCTGCGGCGACTGCTACGAGGTTGGCGGAGACATTGCCGACGAATTCGACGCGCAGTTCCCCGGAACCTTCACGCTGAGCCGTTTCGGCCAGCCGGGCATCGATATTGCGGCCGCCGCGCTGCAGGAGCTTGCCAAAGCCGGTGTTCCGGCTGATAACGTCGTTTCCTCCCGCGCCCGCGTCAACGCAGCCACCCAGTATCTTTCCGAAGACGAGGAATTGGCGGAAATCTGCCAGGCCGATGGCGAAGGCGAACCGCAGCTCGCGGAACGTTTCAAGAAAATCCGCCGTAGCCTGTGCACGCTGGAAAATCCGCTCTGGTTCTCGCATCGCCGTGCCACCATCGCAGGCAAAGCGCACGAAGGTCGTATGCTTGCGCTGATCGTGCGCGAATAGTGGGAGAGCGGCGCGCTATTGCGGATTGCGTGCAGAACGTAAGGCAAAACGCGCTGCAAACCGATTCGGGGGTTTACGGTGGGACGTATGAGTGAGAGAGAGCAGATGCAGGAACAGAAGATGCCGGTTGTGGCCGTGGTGTTGGCGGCCGGTTTCGGCACGCGATTCGATGAGAACAATCCCAAGCAGTTGGTTTCGGTGGGGGATAAGCCAATCGCCTGCTGGAGCATCGAGGCGTTCGAACGCAACGATCGCGTGAGCGACATCATCGTCGTGGTCAACGAGCGTGTCAGCAATATGGTGAACATGCTCATCGACGAAGCCGGTTATACCAAGGTGCGTGCCGTGATTCCGGGTGGCTCCGAGCGTGTGGACAGCACCCGCTCCGCGCTTGATCTGCTCAAGCAGGCAGGCATTCCCGATGGCGCGAAAATCCTCATCCACGATTCCGTGCGACCGTTCGTCGAACAGCAATCCATCGACGGCTGCATCGACAGCCTCGACCAGTTCAACGCGGCGACCGTGGCATACGCGTCCACTGACACGATTCTACTGACCGAAGATCTTGGAGAGCGCAAGGTGGTGCGCTCCGTGCCTGATCGTACGAACGCATTCCGCGCGCAAACCCCGCAGGCCTTCCGTTTCGGTACCATCACCAAAGCCTACGAGCTCGCCACCGCCGATCCCGACTTCCACCCAACCGACGACACCCGCGTGGTGGTGGACTATCTGCCGAACGAGCCGGTCGCCATCGTCGCCGGATCCGAAACGAATCTCAAAATCACCACACAGGCCGACATGCCGATCGCCGAGAACATCGCGCGCAGCCTCGACCCGGAACACGCCAAACAAGAAGCGAAAGCGCGCATGCACGCGGTGTTCGCCGAAGCATTCTCGCAAATGCATAAGCACTGATCGTAAACGAACCCACCTTTCAACCACGTACACTGGAACACATGCAGCAGATCAACATCGTCATCTCAGGTTTCACCCCGTACGACGGCATCGACGTGAATCCGGCCGTACTTGTTCCCGTGGCGCTCGCCGAATATTGGAATGATCCATCTCAATCCGTGGCGCTGTCCGACGATCTTCTGCAGGATGTTTCCATGAGCGTGACGACGGTGACGCTTCCGGTCAGTTTCGCCAATGCCTGGCCCATGTTGCTGAACGCCATCGAACAGGCGAATCCCGATATTGTCATCGCCACCGGTTTGAAGCGTTCGGCCCGCGGCGTGCTGTTGGAGCGATGCGCCACGAATCTGATGGACGCGGCCAAGCCTGACGCCGACAATGTGATTCCGCCTCGCCGTCCGATCAATCCGGAAGGGCCTGCGGCATATTGGACGCGCCTGCCGTTGCGTTCGATTCTGCGCGATTTCGCCAAACATGAGATTCCCGCCGCGTTGAGTTCGGATGCGGGCACGTTCGTCTGCAATTCGCTGTTCTACCATTTGCTCGACTGGTCTGCAGCGCAGGAAAAGCGCATTCTGTCGGGTTTCGTAAGCCTGCCGATCGTCAACGAGCAGCCACATCCGCAACATGGACTGTCAATCGCGCAGCAAATCGCCGCAGGTAACGATGTGATCCGCGAATCGGTGCGTTATTATCTGCAGCCATCCTCAAGTGAGATTCTGCTCGGCTGAACGGCGTCGGCGTTTCCTCGAACGATTTCTGTGCTCTCTGTGAGAATTATGCGACTGCCGTGTGCCGAACGTTTGTTCTGCGCTAAAGTTCAAAACGGATAGGCGCGGGCAAGATGCGCGATGGAAGGGAATTCGTGAAAGGAATACCATGGTTGAGCAGTTCCCAATCGTGTTGAGGGGGTACGACAAGGAAAGGGTCGATGAGGCGTTCGCTTTGGCTCAGGAGACGGTGGACCGTCTGCGTGATCAGGTCAAGGCCGACGATCAGACCATCCTTGAACTGCAGGCACAGCTGCAGGAAGAGAAAAACAAGAAGGCCAACCCGAATTCGTTCGCATCTCTGGGCGCCAACGCGCAGCAGATGCTCGCCAGCGCGGAACAAACCAGCGCCGAGCTGCTCGACCGTGCCAAGAAAGACGCTTCCGCGGCACGCGCCACGGTGCAGCTTCAGGCCGAAACCCTGCTGAACAACGCCAAGCTCGACGCCAAGCGTATTCTCGACGAGGCCAACGCCAAGGCCGAAGCGGTGCTGTCGAAGGCCAATAATGATGCCGACACGTTGAAGTCCAACGCCCAGCGCGAAGCGGACCAGCTGCGTGGCGAAGCGCAGAAGGCCGTGGTGGCGCAGCGCCAGACCGTCGATCTGGAATTGACGAACTCCCGTGAGGAGCATGACAAGCGTCTCGCATCGGAGCGCGCCACGCAGGAGCGCGAGCTCTCCGATCTGCGCGCCGAAGCCACCGAGCAGATCGCGGCGCAGCGCAAGAACGCCAATGACGAGATCAACCGCATGAAAAGCGAGACCAACGACCAGATCGAATCCGCGTTGGCCGAAGCCAACAAGAAGCTGGCCGACGTGCGTGAGCAGGTGTCCAAGATGATGACGGACGCGCAGCGCCGTGCCTCGGAAATCACGGATACCGCCAAAGCCAAGGCACGGGAGATCACCGACGAGGCCGAAGTGCATCGCACCAAGACCATCAGCCAGGTCAATGCCGAGGTGGAGCAGATCCGCGCCGACATTTCCGCCCAGCAGGATGAGGCTACGAAGAAGGTCAACGAGCTGCTCGCCGACCTGAACGAACGCCGTGAAATCGCCAAGAAGCAGTCCGACGAGCTGATTTCAGAAGCGCAGCATACGCGCGATGAGGCCGAGGCATACGCTTCCGACAAGCGTGAGGCAGCCGACAAGCAGGCTGCCAGCATTCTCAAGCAGGCCACCGAAGAGGCCGACGAGCAGATCAACGAGCGTCGTGAGGCAGCCAAGAGCGAGCTTGAAGGTGTGCAGCAGCGCATCGCCGACCTGCAGAGCCGTGAGGCCCAGATCACGCAGCGCGTCAGCGAACTGCGTGCCATGTTCTCCAACGCGTTCTCCGGTTTCGGCGCGAACGGCCTGTCCGTGGTCAATTCCATCGACGGCGAACAGCATGATTCCGCAGCTGAAGCTGAAACTCCGGCGGAATCGCACGACGAGAGTGGCGAAACTGTTGCGGGCGAACCGGAAGTGACCTTCGACGAGGATGTTGTCTCCGACGAACAGCAGAATAATGACGATTGTGAAGAACCGTCCGAAGACGAGCAGTCTGACCAGGGCGAAGAAGCACAGGAGGAACAGAACAATGACTGACATCACGCCGTTGAGCGCTGATGCATTGGCAACGCTGGCTGAGGATTTCGAAGCCAGCGACCACAACCGTATGGCCATGAACGCGGTCACCGCGGCTGGCATCAACAAGGTGGCACGCAACTATGACCGCGCTCGCCTGATGCAGCGCCGATTCTCCACCATTGTCGACAATGGCACCGCCACCCATCAGGATCGTTCCGGCCGTTGCTGGCTGTTCAGCTCGCTGAACGTGGCTCGTTTCGTGGCTAAGAAGAACATGGGGCTGAAGGAATTCGAGTTCTCCCAGAACTATGCCATGTACTACGACAAGCTCGAGCGCGTCAACTACTTCCTGCAGGACGTGGCCGAACTGGTGAAGGCCGGCGAGCCGTCCGACTCCCGCCTGATCCAGCATCTGCTCGCCGACGTGATGGGCGACGGCGGCCAGTGGACCATGGCCATGAACGTGTACAAGAAGTACGGTGCCGTTCCGAAGGATCTGTTCCCGGAAACCGAATCCTCCAAGAACACCGGCGAAATGAACGTGCAATTGCGTCGCCTGCTGCATACGGCCGTCGCGCACATGTATGCTGATCCGGCTTCGATCGAATCGGTAATCGCCGAAGCGGCCGCCGCCGGACACCGCATTCTGACGATTCACTTGGGCGAGCCGCCGAAGAGCTTCGACTGGGAGTGGACCGACAAGGACGGCGAGTTCCACCGCGATGGTGAGGTCACGCCTGTGGAATTCTGGCAGAAGTACGTCGGTTCCGCCGATTTGGAAAGCTACGTGTGCCTGGTCGACGATCCTCGTCAGGAGCATGCGAAGGGCAAGAAGATCGGTATCGAGCACTTGGGTAATGTGGCCGGGGGAGACCCGACCGAATACCTGAACGTGCCGAACCAGTTCATGAAGGATTGCGTGCGTCAGATTCTCGAAGAGCAGGGCATTCCAGTATGGTTCGGTGCTGACTGCCACCCGATGATGGATCGTGAAAACGGCGCTTGGGCTACTGATCTGTTTGAATACGGCAAGGTGTATGGCGTCGACTTCGATCTGAACAAGGAAGATCGCGTGCGTTTCGCCGATTCCGCGATGAACCACGCTATGGCGTTCGTCGGCGTGGACGTGGCCGAAGACGGCACGACCACCCGTCGTTGGCGTGTGGAGAACTCTTGGGGCGACAAGATCGCAGACAAGGGCTACTTCACTATGAGCGACGACTGGTTCACCGAATACGTGTACGAGGTCGCCGTGCCGAAGGCGCTGCTCCCTGCCGAATATCAGGCCGCTCTTGACGAGCCAGCCACCATGCTCCCCGCATGGGATCCGATGGGCGCTCTGGCTGACTGATACGTAAACCGACAAACCGATTGACGAATGCCGACTGCATGGGACTTCGCAAAAAGTCCAGCATGCAGTCGGCATTCGTGTTATGCCACTTTTATCCGTTAAGGTAACTTCGGTGATTATCATCCATGCACAGTATGCATGAAGCAGGTATGCAGGTATAAGGAGGAGCAGAAGAGATGTCAGGTCTTCGCGGTCCAGATAGTTCGAAGGATGCGCAGTTGTTGGATAACGCCGTGTTTCCGGAGACCGTGGATGTCAATATTCGACAGTTGGACCCGATTCCGGCTCCCCGATATTTTCTGAAGGAAATTCCACTCACCGATGAGATGAGCGATCTGGTGTTGAAGTCCCGTCAGGAAATCCGCGATGTGCTCAACGGCAAAGACGATCGTCTGCTTGCCATCGTCGGCCCATGCTCGATTCATGATCCGAAAGCGGCGCACGAATACGCGGCAAAACTCGCCGCGGTCAAAAAAGAACTGGAAGACCAACTGGTCATTGTGATGCGCGTGTATTTCGAAAAGCCACGCACCACCATCGGTTGGAAGGGTCTGATCAACGATCCCGATCTCGACGGCCAGTTCAATATTCGCAAGGGCATGTGGCTCGCACGCAAGGTGCTGACCGACGTGCTGAGCGTTGGACTCCCGGCAGCCACGGAATGGCTGGATCCGATCACCCCGCAGTACATCTGCGACCTGATTAGCTGGGGTGCGATCGGCGCTCGCAACACCGAAAGCCAGGTGCATCGCGAGCTCGCGTCGGGCATGTCGATGCCAATCGGCTTCAAGAACGCCACCGACGGTTCGATCAAGCCGGCAGCGGATTCCTGCTTCGCGGCCGCCTTCGAGCATCATTTCCTGTCCATCAATCTTGACGGTCGTGTGATTTCCGCCGAAACCAAGGGCAATCCCGATTGCCATCTGGTGTTGCGCGGCTCCTCGCACGGCCCGAACTACGATACCGAATCCGTGGCGAAGGCGTTGGCCGATCTGAAGGTTTCCAAGGCGTCCGGCCCGAGCGAACACGGTCTTGTCATCGACGCGGCGCACGGCAACTGCGGCAAGGACGAAGTGCGCGAAGCCGAAGTGATCGAAAACATCGCCTCCCGCATCGCAACGGGAGAGTCGGGCATCAGCGGCATCATGATGGAAAGCTTCCTGAAAGCCGGCAATCAGAAGCCCGCTCCGCTCGACCAGCTCGAGTACGGCAAATCCATCACCGACGCCTGCGTGCCGTGGGAACGTACCGAACAGTTGCTGCACACGCTTGCCGATGCGGTCGAAAGCCGTCGCGCACTCGCCAAATAAGCGCAAATAATCGCAAGGAATCGCAAATAACTAACCGTGCGGAATACGTGTAACTGCGTAATCGCACGGTTTTTGCATAGCGACTGCCATTTGATTGATATTCTTGGGGAGATAGGTGATTGTCAAGGAGAGCAGTGAAATGCAGCAGCAGCTGAACACGCCTGAAGAGCTTCGCGCCATCCGCGAGGCCATGGATGAGGGAAAGAATCCGCTGGTGGCTACGGATGTGCCACGCTGGGAAGATCAGGTCGGCATCAGCCGCATCGTGAACCGCAGGGTGCTTGAATTCGAGGTGCTTCCCACGCCGGCGCAGGTGTTGGGGGACCTGCCGCTCAGCGATCAGGCGCAAGAGATCGTCGCCTATTCACGCGATGAGATTCGTGCCTGCCTGTACGGCCAGGACGATCGATTGCTGGTGATCGTCGGTCCGTGTTCCGTGCATGATCCGGCTGCCGCACTCGATTACGCCCGTCGCTTGGCCGCGTTGAAAGACGAGCTGGGCGGAGAATTGCTGATTGTGATGCGCGTGTATTTCGAAAAACCGCGTACGACGGTCGGTTGGAAAGGCTTGATCAACGATCCCGACATCGACGGCAGCTGCAATATCAAAAAAGGCCTGCTTTTGGCCCGTCGTACGCTGCTTGGCGTATTGGACGCAGGTTTGGCCACCGCCACGGAATTCCTGGAACCAACCAGCCCGCAATACATTTCCGACGCGGTCAGCTGGGGTGCGATCGGCGCTCGCAATACGGAAAGCCAGGTGCACCGCCAGCTCGCTTCGGGCATGTCGATGCCGATCGGCTTCAAAAACGCTACCGACGGTTCCATCAAAGCGCCGACCGACTCGTGTTTTGCGTCGGCACAGCAGCATACGTTCTTCGGCATCGATCATATGGGTCGTGCGGCCGTAGTCAAAACGCTCGGCAATCCCGACTGCCATGTGGTATTGCGTGGTTCGAGCAGCGGCCCGAACTATGACGCCGAATCCGTGGCGAATGCCATGAAGCTCATCCGTGAGGAAATGCCGGTCGAATCCGCGGCGGCACACGGTCTGATCGTGGACTGCTCGCACGGCAATTCCGGCAAAGACGAACATCGCCAAGTCGAAGTGGTACGTAATATCGCAAGCCGTATCGCCGAAGGTGAGGAAGGCATCACCGGCATCATGATGGAAAGCTTCATCGAAGGTGGCAGTCAAAAACCGGCACCGCTCGCCGAACTCACGTACGGTCAATCCATCACCGACAAATGCTTGAGCTGGCAGATTACGGAAGCGTTGCTGCGCGAACTTGCGCAAGCTGTGGGCAAGCGCCGCTGGAAGTGAGCGAAGCGAAAATAAGCGAAACCGAGCGAAAAGCGTGAAGCAATCGAAAGGAACGAACGCATGAGCACAATCGCCATCATCGGCGCCATGGACGAGGAAGTCGCCAATATCGCATCCGCATTGAGCGACATCACCGTAACGGAGGAAGCCGGCGTCAGCGTGACACGCGGCACCATCGAAACCAACAAGGGCACTCGCGTCAACGTTGCGGCAACGGTCGGCGGCATGGGCACCGTCAATATCGCCGCCACCACGCAGCATCTCATCGACGCGGACCAGCCTGACGCCGTGATCTTCTCCGGCATCGCAGGCAATCTCAACACGCATCTGCACATCAACGACGTGGTGCTTGGCGGCACGTTGCGCTACCTCGACACCGACATGCGTCTCGTCGGCCAGTGGAAGCCAGGCACTGCGGACCAGCCGGTGGAGGAATTCCACTCCGACGACCGTCTGATCGAAGTCGCTGATAAGGTGCTGACCGATCTGAGCGTGCATCACATCACCGGCATCATCGCCACGGGCAACTATTTCGTGGACGATCCGAAGAAAGTGGAGCAGGTGATTCGCGAAACCGGCGCGGACGCGGTCGAAATGGAAGGCGCCGCGGTGGCGCATGTCGCGGCGCGCAACGGCCTGCCCGTGCTGGTCATCCGCGCGTTGAGCGACAATGCCGACACGGATTACGTGGAATTCAAGGAATTCGACATTTCCGAATATGCCGACACCGCGGCGAAAATCGCGGTGAACATCGTCAAGCGCATGTAAGCGCATGAAAGACGGCCCGTCCAACGCATCGGTTGCTGGACGGGCCGTCTCATATTTCGGTATGGCGAATCTCACGAAAGTGAACTGCGGGGAAACTTCCGATGGCGTGAGGGAATCGCGCACGGAAATCGCTTTCCGGAACCGCTACTGTTGAAGGAGAATGACGGATTATCGGAAGGTTAACGTATGACGCTGGAGCACGTGGTGATGGCGATTGTGGTTGTTGCCGTCGCTGTGGTCGCCTTTGTGCTGGGGCGTGCCCGTGGCGTGCAATTGGGGGAGGATGAGATCGACCCGAACGATCCAAGCCTGTTCGGCGCGCAGAAGAACATGTCGCTGTTCGGGCCGCGCGTGCCCGTGCAGTCCACGGAACGCCAGCTGATCGCCGTCATGCCGGAGGCGTTGATCGTCGTCGATTCACTGGCGTCGGTCACATACGTTTCCCCGGGCGCGCAACGTTTCGGCATTGTTGAGGACAGTGCGATGACGCTTGCCGAAATCCGCGATATTCTGCGATTGGTGTCGACCGACAGCGTGGTGCGCGAACGCGAATTGTCGATTCCGCTGGATCGAGCCGCCCGTGCGGCCGCGAAAAACACTGACGGCAAAGGCATTGAGGCAGGTAAGTTCCGTCCTTCCGACACGCTGTATCTGCATGTGCGGGTCGGTCAGATCTCCGATGATCTTTTTGCGATTTTCATTTCGGATATGAGCGAGCAGCGTCGTTTTGAGATTATGCGACGCGATTTTGTGACGAACGTTTCGCACGAATTGAAGACTCCTGCCGGTGCGATTTCCCTGCTTGCCGAAACGATCGGCGACGCTGCGGACGATCCCGGCATGGTGAAGTATTTTGCGGGCCGCATTTCCAAGGAATCCGAACGATTGACGGAATTGGTGCATCGCTTGATCGACTTGCAGAAGGCGCAAAGCGCGGCTGCGGTGCTGAACGCGGAACGGCTTTCCGTGCTTGCGTTGGTACGCGAGGCGATCGTCGAAAACCAGGTGAAGGCCGAATCGAAGCATATCAATCTGGTGCTTTCGCTGAATGGCAAGCAGAAGCTGGTGCACGTCGAGGGTGCCGTAAACGCTGTCGATGAGGATGATCTGTTCATCAACGCCGATCATGAAACCATCAAAACGGCGGTGAAGAATCTGGTGGAAAACGCCGTCAACTATTCTCCGGAACACACCACCGTCGCAGTCGGCATCGGCAGTGGCGATGACGAGGTTGCGATTCGTGTCGTCGATCAGGGCATTGGCATTCCGGAATCCTCGCTGGATCGTATTTTCGAGCGATTCTACCGTGTCGATCCCGCACGTTCCCGCGAAACAGGGGGTACAGGATTGGGTTTGGCCATCACCAAACATTGCGTGCAGGATTGCGGAGGCACTATCGCCGTGTGGTCGCGTGAGGGGGAGGGATCGACCTTCACCATCACCCTGCCTCAGGCACAAGCGGTGGAAACAGCGGAAACTGCAGGGACTGCGGGAAACGTACAAACTGCGGAAGCGGATCGCATGGAAGTGACGGGCGAAACCGAACGCATCGAAACTACGCAATCCGAGTAATCCGAGTAATCTGAGCTAAACCGAATACAGCAAATAACAAGCAACGTTCCCATCAACAGAGCAATGGAGGAGAAGCACTGATGACACGTATTCTGATCGTCGAGGACGAGGAATCGTATCGAGAGCCGCTGGTCTACCAGCTCACCCGTGAAGGGTACGACGTGTCCGCCGCGGCCACCGGCGAGGAAGGGCTGGAACTGTTCACTAAAGGCGGCATCGATTTGGTGTTGCTCGATCTGATGCTGCCAGGGCTTGACGGCACCGCGCTATGTCGCAGAATTCGTGAGCAAAGCCGTGTACCGATCATCATGCTCACCGCGAAAAGCGCGGAAATCGACAAGGTGGTCGGTTTGGAAATCGGCGCGGACGACTACATCACCAAGCCGTACTCGTTCCGCGAGCTGCTGGCGCGGGTGCGTGCGGTGCTGCGACGCAACCAGATGGTGGCCGACGCGACGGAATCCTCCGATGACGATATTCCGCTGATCTGCGGCGACATTTCCATGAAGATCGGCCAGCATGAGGTGATGGTGCGCGGAGAGAACGTGTTCTTCCCGCTGAAGGAATTCGAGCTTCTCGAATATCTCATGCAGAACAAGGGCCGTGTGATGACCCGCCACCAGCTGATCGACCGCATTTGGGGGTCCGATTACGTTGGCGACACCAAAACGTTGGATGTGCACGTCAAGCGCGTCCGCTCCAAAATCGAGGAGGATCCGGCGCATCCGAAATATCTGACCACGGTGCGCGGTTTGGGCTACAAAATCGACGTTCCAGCGGAATAAAGCGGAAATATCGCGATAGATGGAAATATATAAGATAAAACACTGCGATTCCAGTACTCATCGTAAGTTTCCGAATAATTGATTATTAATTGATAACTGAATGTAAGACCGTGGTATCACGGTAGTCGCCGAAGATCGGTGAATGGAAATGACGAAAACGTCCGAAGTGTCGTAGAGTGTTCATCTTCCGTTCACCGATTTTGGTTTTGCGGGACCCAAACCACCAATAGGCTTGACAGTGTCATGAAGAACGATGGCGACAACAGCATATGAAATGTCAGAAACATACGCCATCAGAATGTTGACAGAGGGAAAAGAATAATGCGTAATTCCATTCTCGTACGCTCCATTGCAGCTGTGTCCGGCATTGTGATGCTGGCTTCTGTCGCGGCTTGCGGCGACAACACTGCTTCCAACACTGATTCTTCGGCTAGCACCGACACCAAGACCACCGAAGCCGTGTCCGGCAACTTCTCCGGCGCTGGCGCTTCCTCCCAGCAGACTGCTGTGGAAGCCTGGATCGCCGGCTTCCAGGGCACCAACCCGGATGCCAAGGTCGCCTACAACCCGTCTGGTTCCGGCGCTGGCGTTTCCACCTTTCTGACCGGCGCCACCGCATGGGCCGGCTCCGATGCCGCCCTGTCCAATGACGAGGTCGAGCAGTCCAAGAGCGTGTGCGCTTCCGGCAACGCCTTCGACATCCCGGTCTACGTCTCCCCGATCGCAGTGGTCTTCAACCTCAACGGCATCTCCGGCAAGGGCAAGACCCTGAACATGGACGCCGACACCATCGCCAAGATCTTCGACGGCAAGATCACCAAGTGGAACGATGACGCCATCAAGCAGCAGAACCCGAAGGTCGACCTGCCTGATCTCGACATCACCGTGGTGCACCGCTCCGACAAGTCCGGTACCACCAAGAACTTCCTGAGCTACGTCAAGGATGCTGCTGGCGACGCTTGGAGCTACGAGCTCGGCGAGAACTGGCCGAACGAGGTTGGCCAGGGCGCTAAGGGTACTTCCGGCGTGATCTCCACCGTGCAGCAGGCTGACGGCACCATCGGCTACGCCGATGCTTCCCAGGCTGGCGAGCTCGGCACCGTTGCAGTGAAGGTCGGCGACGATTACGTGCCGTTCTCCGCTGAAGCCGCTGCCAAGGTTGTGGACGCTTCCCCGCTCGACGAATCCGCCACTGGCGACAACCGTGTGGTCGTCAAGCTCGACCACAACACCACCGAGGCTGGCGCCTACCCGATCGTGCTTGTCTCCTACGACATCGCCTGCCCGGCATACAAGGATGCCGACACCGCCAAGTTCGTCAAGTCCTGGCTCACCTACGTGGTCAGCGACGAAGGCCAGCAGACCGCTGCCTCCGCAGCAGGCTCCGCTCCGCTGTCCGACACCATGCGCCAGAAGGTCCTCAAGTCCATCGAC
>OLSC01001680.1_pt1 | contig 18912 bp, 18 predicted proteins | sample 1672881 | NCBI WGS metagenome assembly OLSC01 (sample SAMEA3136733, study PRJEB25190) | human gut metagenome | biome: human gut; feature: human-associated habitat; material: faeces | place: Austria | collected 2013
TCGGCTTTTCATAAACATACTGCTCAAAATAGTTGTCGGTTGCAAACGGTTCAAAAGACGTTTCCGACATCAGATAGTCAAGTGATACTTCATGCTTCTGTTTCCGTCCCAAATCGCGGTACGCGCTGATTGCCGCATTGCGGAGAACGATTTTACAGAACGCGGCAAAGGCATATTCGATATGCTCCATAAATTGTTCGGAATACCTCATTTTCTCATCACCCCCTTTCTTCCCAGTAGGGGGCTATTACAACAAACGCCCATGCAGGCATAAAACCGCATAGGCGTTTGGTAATATGAGTTATTTAAGTAATTATGATGATTTGTGTATTCATCTTCATAACCGCAAAATCCCATTGCATGGAATAGGCTTTTTTTAACAATGGAATAGAATTAAAAATGTGAAAAAGAAACATGGCAATATCTCCCGACACCGCCATGTCCATAAAAATAATTGTGTATTTACCGCTATTCCATTTTATATACAGGAAATGGCGGTTTGTTTTCCTATCACAAAACAGAAAGAGCCAATAATCATAAGATTTATTTCTTGTGATTATCGGCTCTGCGTCAATGCGTCTGGCTCTGTGATAACTGAAATATTCAGATTTTTTACATTGATAAGATTTTCCTGCTTACACTTCGGACAATATAGTGGGAAATTCTTTATTTCTGTATCTTCCCGTATTCTTAATCGAGTTTTATTATTGCATATAGGACATAAAATCCATTTTTCTTTTTGCAATGCACCACCTCTTTTCTAATCAGACTACTTTCAATGGAAATCATAAACAGAGTGTTGGAAAATCACTTGTTTCCCCAAAATAGTAATTGCTTTCTCGCTACATTGATTTACGCACCGATAACATAAGGTACACCGTCCGTTTGCTACAATCTTACATTTGGATAATGACAAATTATTCATAGGACACACCAATGCACATTTCCCGCACTTTATACAAGCGTCGGTATCTATCTGTATTTTGTTTGAATATTCTTGTGTTTTATGGTAAAACCAAAGCCGCTGTCCCAAAAGCCCTGCAATATGGCATAAAAATCCCAAACCGTCTTTAGTTGGAGTACCATTTTTCAAATTGCACACCGCTGATTTTATGCGTTCTTCTGCTTGTATAACAATTTGCTTATTTTGAGCCGGAGTACGCTTTAAGGCTTTTACATCACAAATACAATCCGGCATTTTCAAATGAAGTCCACCCCATACCTGTGCGCCGTATCTCTCGAACAATCTTGCAGATACGCCCGCACCATCGCCGCTAAACAGTCCCATTGTTGCAATAATGAAAACACGTTTTCCTTTCCATATATCAGAATTTTCGCAGATAAAATCCCGTACAATTTTAGGCAAGTTACTGTAATAGATTGGATAAGCAAAAATGATGTCTTTATGATATGTAACTTTTTCCATTGTACCTGTATCTTCTAAAGGGGTTATTTCAATGTTCCTATCATATAGAGCAACAAACTTTTCTAAACAATATTTTGTATTTCCTGTTCCGCTAAAATAAATCCCTATCATATTTTTTCTCCCGTATTATCTAAAAAGGAAAGTTGAAAAACGTCCATAAAATCAATGACCTTCTCTCTCCAATCATTATCATAATTTACATTATTCATGGTGGCTAATGAAGTAACGCCATGTATAAAAGCCCAAATGGTTATGATAATATCATTTTGCTTTTCTTCCGAATAGTGCGTCTGATCTAATAATTTACTTACAATATTTTTATAGATGATATAAGGTTTATAGTTTTGGTCGTCTGATATTGATAACGATAAGTCAATTTTTATGTTGGATTGAGAATATAAAAATTGAAAATAAGCAGGATTTTCTACAAAGAAAGATACATAGGCTATCCCCATATCTTTCAATATTTCTGCAACATTATTATTCTTTTGAACGGTACTTTCTAATTGTTTAGAAAATCTATCTGTGATAAATAATTGCATTGCTTCAAGCAGTTCTTCTTTATTTTGAAAATGACTGTAAGGGGCAGCATGGCTGACACCACACGCCGCAGCCACCTTTCTCAAAGAAAAAGCATTTATTCCCTCTGTACTTACAATCTGAATACCTGTTTCAATCAAAGCATTTCGCAAGTCTTTATGATGATAAGTCTGTCGTTTCTGTTCCATGCTAAATCCTCCAATCTTTACACTGTCTACATTATAAAGCCTAAACTTTACAGTGTCAAGTTTGAGGGGGATTTTAAGTTGCAATACTTGAAATTATTTTTTCCCTAAACGGTTATTTATTTGGCATTTCAGAAACTTTTCCGTAATAAGAGATAAGAAAAACTTTTTGAAAATTTTCTCTTAAAACTTCGGCAAAATCACCTTGTTCGGTGTTGTAGGTAGTGAGAGGGAAATCAGAGGGTTTGGGAAACTTCCCAACAAGCAAAATGCAACACATTTTCGGAAAAGGGTACTCTTTTCCTATGCTTGCTACGAAACTTATCACATTACAAATCAAAGAAAGGACGGAAAAGGAATGGAACGGAAACAAGAACAAGATACAACAGATGATAGGCAGAAACAGGGAAATCCGGCAGATGAAACAGTGATTTATAAAATCGGCGGCACATTCTATGAAGTGTCTACCTCTTGCGGCGGCTCTGAACCGCTTTTTGAAAAGATGAAGCGGCTCATAAAATCAGAAAACCTCAAAACGCCTACTGACAAAGGAAAAGATGTCCGCTATAATGAAGATAGCAACCTGTCTGTCGGGCGTTCATTACAGGAGGAATGAACATGACAGCAAATACATATAAGCCCGAACAGATAACCGCATTATACGCCCGTTTAAGTCAAGAGGACGCATTGGACGGGGACAGCAACAGCATTGTCAATCAAGAGTTACTATGTAAAGGGTGGAGTCACCACCTAATACAAGTGACTGCGGTTCATTTGTGGCAGAATGGTACATTGCAGTTGTGAAAAGGAGATGAGAACGCCTAAAAAGAGCATTTTCAGCAACTGTAAACAACATTTTTACCACGGATGAAAGGAAACAGCTATGGAACTGACCTATACAAAAGCAGGAGACTACTATATCCCGGTCCTTGTCCTTGACGATGACACTGAATACGAAATCGGCATATATGGCCGGATGCGCCAGCGTTTTTTAGAGGAATATCATCCTGGCACTTACAGCCGGATGCTTCTCTTTGGAGAACTGTGGAAGCATCTGGCTGAAATTGACGCCGCCTGCCGTGAGCGTATGGACCTCCTGATCCCGGCCATGGCAAAGTGGGAAGGCGTGACCGAAGCCCTGAAAGCCTCCGACCAAATGGAATGGGTAGGACGGATGAACAATATCCGAAGCCGGGCTGAGGAAATTATACTCCACGAACTGGTATACGCATAAAAATGGGGAGCGGTTCATAAAGTGGACCGCTCCCCGTTTTTGTTTTGTTTCCGCATATTTAGACCGGCTGTTCTCAAGCGGCAATTTGTCGCTCGAACAGGCAGCTGCTCAGGTCCTATGAATGTCAGCATAAATTTCTCCGGCAGTTTTGATATAGGAGTCTTTTGAAGATGCTCAACCACCCGCATCGCAAACTGATGGCTGCCTATCGTATCCCACTCGGCCAGCAGCATGATCTCCGCTGTGCCGTCTTTGAAATCATAGCAGAGTTCACCCAAAGCGCCGTCGCAGTCCGCGAAATATTCGTAGACTGCGGCGGTTATTTTTTTGCCCCGCTTCTTCTGTGACTTTAGCCGGAGTTCCACCGCATGAAGCTCGCCCGCCGCAGCCAGCACCCTTGTCAGCTTGTCCTCCGCTCTGGCATAGGCCCGCTCCGGTATTTCAAAAAACAGCTCATGCCGCAACAATTTCAACGCAGAACGCTCTACGCTTTTCGCACGGCTCTCCGTCAAATGGAAATACTGCGCCGTTTCGGTGAGCGGGTGGTCTTTGCCGACCGCAAAGCCAAAGCGGTACTGAACATAAACATTTTCTCGATTCGGCAGCGCATCCATGGCCTCGTGAAGTTCAGCCACCGTCTCCTGCTCAATATAAATCTGCTCTGGCAATTTGACACCGGGAGAAGGAATCAGGGTTTCAACGGTATCATCCTCTGTATCATCTAAATCTTCGTCCAAATATATGATCTTCCATGCGTTTGTTTTGTCGTGCCTCAACTGCCATACCGCATCCCGGCTGTACTGACGGATCAGATCAATCATAGCCCGTTTAATTGCAGGTGCGGCATAGGTCAGAAATTTGGTGCCGCTGGAAAGATCACAGCCAGATACTGCTTTCCAAAGACCGATAGAGCCCGCTTGTATGAGATCGTCAGTCTCGATTCCACAGGAGAAAAGATACCTTTTTCTTATGGGACCACCAATGATCTGATTGGCCGTCTGCCGAATAAAGCGAAGATTGTCCTCAATAAGCCGGGACACAGCCTGTTCGTCTCCAGCCTGTGCCAATGCGCAAAGCTGTTCATTTGTCCGGGCTTCCATTTGTTAACCCCTGCTTTTGCGCAATATCTATGTAGCCTCTGATGAAATTCTCAACAAGCCCGGAAAACTGTTCTCCCAATTCAGGCGTCGCGCCCGGTAGTGTAGAATAGGCCCCGGCAAGCTGCTCAAAAGTGATCTGCGGCGTCAACGGTTGTTCGCCGCTGCCCTTCACCATATTTTTCATCATAGTCTTGGTGAGCTGTGCCGTTGCCAATTCGGTTGTAGGTGTCCGCGTCTGGATACCTGCTTTGATGTCCCGGAGCATACTCATGAGCGCGCTTTGGATGCTCTCAATATCCTTTTCATGAGGGGCAGCTTTCATCATGCCGAGGATCTGTGCGGCGGCCTCTGTCCCCTCCTGCGGGTTTGCCAGACGGCTGGTGTCTACCGTGTCGGTAAGCTGTTGCAAAGTATCCCACATAGCATTTTGACCAGCAAGACTCTCGGCAATGGCATCCTTGAAATAGCGAGAGATCATCCGTGTGATCTCAGGGAATTTCGGATTTTCTAAAATTCGGTTGACCACATCGGTGTCTACGTCTCTTGTGTATAGTGCCATTGCCGCCTTGTAGGACAGGCCCAGTTCCTCTATATCATAGCTGCACCGCTCCGGGAAGTCTGTCTGCCCCAGGATAAAGTCTGTGGACACCCCCAGGAAGTCCGCAATTTTGATAATATATTCGTCGCCAATTTTATCTGTTTTTCCGCTCAGGAACCGGCTGAGTGTGCTTTCAGCCATACCCATGGCCGCTGCCAAATCCGCCTGGGTGATTTTCCGCTCTTTTATCTGATCCTGTATTCTCTGCCGGACAGTTCCCGGCAAATATGTCCGCTCCATATTCGACAACCTCCCCGCTTATCTCCAAGTGTACTGCATTTTTGGAAAAAGTTGCGTCGAAATCCGCCTCTTGCGTTTTTGCAATTTTTTGAGCTGGCCAGCCTTGAAATTGCAATAGCGCCATATTTGTTCGATCCGTACCATTTTCTCCGTATATTGGTATCAGAGGGACAAAAGCCTCAATCCACACGGAAAGGAGCATTGGATGTTATAGCGAATACCTGCGGAAGTGCCGTTCCTGAGTTGTCGGGGCGGCATTTTCGCACTTACATCTAAATACGGACAACGGACCACCGGCGGGGAATCCCCCTACAAATAAGGAAAGAGAGGTACAATGACGGAAAACACCAGCACCAAAATGACCCGGCGAATCGGAAGCACAGTTTTCAAAGTGAATATTTTTACAAAAAGAGATAGCAGCGAAACCATAGAGGACAAAATCATGCGGCTGATCCAGCGTGAAGGGTTGGCATCACCGGAAGATTGTGGTATGATAAATGTGCCACAAATGAACCGTCAGTCTGAAAGGAGCGCGTCATGAGCGCCAGACAGGCGGAGAAAATCACTGCTCTATATGAGCGCCTGTCCCGTGACGATGAATCTTCAGGGGACAGCAATTCGATCATCAATCAAAAACGATACCTGGAGGGCTATGCCGCTGACCATGGTTATGGCAACATCGTCCATTACACGGATGACGGCTGGTCCGGCGGCAATTTTGACCGTCCCGCATGGAAGCAGCTGATTGCCGACATTGAGGCCGGGAAGGTAGAACATCTGCTGGTCAAGGACCTCAGCCGGGTGGGGAGAGATTATCTCCAGACGGGCTTTTACACAGAGGTCGTTTTCAAACGCTATGGCATCCACTTCGTTGCCATTGGGAACAGCATTGACAGCAGCGATCCCAGCTCTGGTGAGTTTGCCCCTTTTGTCAATATTATGTCCGAGTGGTACTTGCGGGATCTGAGCCGGAAGCAGCGCACTGCCATCAGGGTCAAAGGGGAATCCGGCAAGCCGACCACCAACTGCGCTATCTACGGGTATCGGAAGGACCCGGAGGACAAGCACCACTGGCTGATTGACGAAGAAGCGGCGGCAGTTGTACGGCGCATCTATCAGTTGGCCGTTGAGGGACACGGCCTGAGCGATATCGCGAACATTTTGTACCGGGATAAGGTAGAGTCCCCGGCGGCCTACCTGGCAAGACAGGGGCGCGGCCCTTGGAAGAGCAGGGAGAATATTGACCGCCCCTACGCCTGGAGCGACTTTGTCGTGGGACAGATCCTGTCAAAACCTGAGTACATGGGCCATACGGTCAACTTCCGTTCCCACAAGGAATCCTATAAGGATAAGCAGCCAGTTTACCATGCCCAGGAGGACTGGCTGATTTTTGAGAACACCCACGAGGCCATCATAGACCGCGCCACATGGGAGCTTGTGCAAAAGCTGCGGGGAACGCCCCGCCGCGTGGATACGTTGGGCGAGGCGAATCCCTTGACCGGGCTGGTGTTCTGCGCGGACTGCGGAGCAAAGATGTATAACCAGCGGACACGGGGCAGCGAGACAAAACCGTATCCATCGGACGCCTACGAGTGCTCCTCATATAAGCTGGGAGGGCAAAGAAGGGCTGCTGTTTGCGGCAACCACCACATCTCCACCAAGGCGCTGCGGGCGTTGATTTTGGAAACTATCAAGGTCACCAGCGCCTATGCCATCTCCAATGAGAGTGAGTTCATTCAAAAGGTCCGGGCAGCGTCCGAGGTTCAGCAGGCGCAGGCGGCGAAGGACTTGAAGCGTAAGCTGAACAAGGACAAACGGCGCTTTGACGAACTGGACACCATCATCAAGAAGCTGTACGAATCCTATGCGGTGGGCCGCATTGGAGAGGAACGCTTTGACACCCTTCTCGCCGGATACGAACAGGAGCAGGCTGCACTCCGGCAGTCCATCGCAGAGGGTGAATCCGCGTTAGGCAGCTTTGAGCGGGACACCGCCAATGTAGAACATTTTCTCAATCTCACGAGGAAATACACAAATTTCTCAGAGCTGACCACACCAATGATCAACGAGTTCGTTGAGAAGATCGTTGTTCACGCCCCGGACAAGTCCACGGGGGACCGGGTGCAGGAGGTAGACATCTATCTGAAGTTCATCGGCAAGTTTGACGCCCCCATGCCGGAACCTACCCCGGAGGAGATCGCGGAACAGGAGCGATTGCAGAAGGAGCGTATCCGCAGCCGGGAGCGGTATCGCCGGTTGAAGGCGGGAGAGAATTTGAGCCCGCCGTTTGAGCGGATCTGCGCGGCCTGCGGCAAGACCTTCTCCGCTCTGCGGCCAAACGCGAAATACTGCTGTCCGGCTTGCAGGGAAAAGAACTATCGCCGTATGGCGAGAGAAGCGAAGTCAAAAGTATCATAAATTTGTTCCGGGGCGGTCCGCAATGCTGCGGGCCGCTCTTTTCCATCACAAAGGAGGTTGAAAATCCATGTGGAACTGCGATTGGGAGTACCAGAACCAGGATGTTTTGAAGAATTGCTATGAGCGCAAGATGGCTGGCAGGCCCTATGGGAAGAACGATCCCGTCCGAAAAATCATTTGCGAGGGATGCGGATGTGTTTTCTATACGCGAATCTGGTCCAAGAAATACTGCTACTACAAAAAATGCGGCAACATCGGCTACCGCAAGCAGTTGAGACAGCGGCGTTTAGCCGAGACTCCTCGCACCCAGGTCTGCAAAGTGTGCGGGAACACATTCACGCCCAAGCGGTCAGACGCGCTCTATTGCAGCAATGCCTGCCGTCAGCGGGCGTATCGTCAGAGTGTTACGGATAAAACAAGTGGTCACGATGACCACTTGCTTGAATCGTAACAAGATATGATCCAAGGTGTTACGGATAGAGGTAGTAGAATAATTTTCCACTGCGTTCATCCGTAACGGGATCGCAGTCATGTTACAGATAAATCAAGTGTGCAAAATGACTACTTGATTTATCTGTAACGCAAATATTATCAATTTTGGAGGGGCGGTCTGCGGACCGCCCTTTTGCTGTTTATACAGCGGAAAGGATTTTTATGAATATTTTGAACCACAATGCACCTATCATCATTGGCATCGACCACGGCTATGGCAATATTAAGACGGCTAACTGCTGTTTCAAAACCGGCGTCTCCTCCTTCGATAAGGAACCGACCTTCAGGAGCAATTTGCTGGTCTATGAGGGACGCTATTATCTGATTGGAGAGGACCACAAGGAGTTTACCGCCGACAAGATGGCGGACAGCGACTACTATATCCTGACCCTCGCCGCTATCGGGCGGGAGCTGAACATCCGCAAGCAGACCTCGGCCCGTGTCCATCTGGCGGCGGGCCTGCCTCTCACCTGGGTCAGTGAGCAGAAGGAGGCATTCAAGAGCTACCTGCTGCAAAAGGACAGCGCGGACTTCAATTTCCGGGGCGTAGATTATCACGTTGATTTCGTTGGCGCGAATATTTTCCCCCAGGGCTTTGCCGCTGTGTCTGACCACCTGCGGGACTTTCGTGGGGTGAATATGCTGGCCGACATCGGCAATGGCACGATGAATGTCATGTATATCAACGACCGCCGCCCCCAGGAGAAAAAGTGTTTCACAGAGAAGTATGGGACGCATCAATGTATGCTGGCGGTCCGGGAAAACCTGCTAAAGCTCTACGGCTCCGCCGCTGACGAGACGGTCATCGACCAGGTGCTCCGGCATGGCACAGCAAGTATCAGTGAACGGTATCTGTCCGCGATCCAGACAACCGCCAAAGACTATGTGGCTGGCATCTTCCGCCGTCTGCGGGAGCATGAGTATGACCCGGAGCTGATGAAGCTGTATGTGGTCGGCGGCGGTGGCTGCCTAATCAAGAATTTTGGAGCGTTTGACGCTGGCCGGGTAGTCATCAACGAGGACATCTGCGCTACCGCCAAAGGGTATGAATACCTGACTCGCCTTCGCGCCAAGAAGGGCGGTATGGTATGAGCAGGCGGATTGTCAGCACCAATATCCGCTTCAACCTGGAGAAAGAGGCGGACCGAACGGCCTGGGAATACCTACAGCAGAGGGACAAGAAGCAGCACCGCTCTTACAGCAGGGCAGTGATTGCCGCCGTCAACGACTATTTTGAGCGCCGGGGGCGGCTGGCCGCTGATCCATATCTGGAAACCCGTGAGAAGGAGGAGGCTTTCCTCCTGCGGGTGCTGGAAACCATCCGGGCTGGGTTAAGCCAAAACAATCCCGTCAATACAGCGGACATATTGCTTCAGATGTTGCAAAGTGTCCAACGCCAGCCTGCCCAGGTCGAAGCGGCACAAGAAGACCAGCAGGAGGCGGACGATGCGGCATTGGATTTTGTGGACAGTTTTTGATACCACAGCGGGCCGTTTTGATACCATAATGAATTGAATTAGCACCAAAACCACAAGCACCAGATACCAGATTTCTTGCATTTGCGCGGGGAATCTGTACCTGGTGCTGTTTTTTGCTCTCGCTGATACCAGCTTACCGAATCTTGGTATCAAAATCAAGTGCTTTCAGTGCCAACAGGCCGATTGAGGCCGGAAAGGAGTTCGTATGACGGATAATGAAAAGAAGCTGATCCAGGCCAGACATCGTTTGGAGGAAGCCCAGGCCCGTGACCGGGTGAAACAGCGCAAGGCCCGAACACGGCGGCTGATCCAGGAGGGAGCTGTTCTGGAGAAGGCTCTTCCGCAGACGTTGAGCATGGATTTGAACGAGTTGGAAACATATCTCCACGAACTTGCAAATTGAGTACACAACGCAGGAGCGTCCCGGTTCGCCGGGGCGCTCCGCTTTTCCCGGCCCGAAGGGCGCACTTACTCACCACCCGCAAGCGGGCGGTGGTATGGCCTGCGGCAACCGTGCGCTCTCCGAGGGGGATTGCGCTTTCCGCGGAAAGCGCCCGCCGATGCCACGGCATCGGCGGCGCAACAGGCGGCAGCACACAGCATCGTGCTTCCGCTGTTGCCGGATAAAGCCAGCCACTGGCTGGCTTTATCCCTTATGGGCAGCATCCGCCGCCCATCTTCTTTTCGTGAAAAGAAGCAAAAGCACCGGCCAACAGGCCGGGACGGAGGAGGTCGATAGATGGCAATCTATCATTTGGAAGCGAAGGTTATTTCACGGGGCGTTGGGCGCACCGCCTGCGGTGCTGCCGCCTATATGAGCTGTTCCCGTATCTACAACGATTACGACGGCATTCAGCACGACTATACCCGGAAACAGGGCCTTGTGTGGGAGCATATTTTTCTCCCCTCTATGGCCCCTGCTGAGTGGCAAGACCGGGAAACACTCTGGAACGCCGTGGAGAAAGCTGAAACATCGAAAGACAGCCGCTTGGCCCGTGAGTTCATTGTGGCCCTACCCGTAGAGTTGGGCCGCGATGAATGGCAAATGCTACTGACCAAGTTCATACAAGAGCAGTTTGTTTCAGATGGGATGTGTGCCGACGTTGCCATCCACAACACGGACGGTCATAATCCCCACGCCCACATCATGCTGACCATGCGACCCCTGGACGAGCAGGGCAAGTGGCAGTACAAGACTGAGAAGGAATATCTCTGCGTCAAAGGCGGTGAGGAACGGGGCTTCACCGCCGCCGAGTTCAGGACGGCGCAGAGCGACGGCTGGGAGAAGCAGTACCCCTACAAGGTGGGTAAAAAGAAGGTCTATATGGCTCCCTCCGCCGCCGAAGCTCAGGGCTATGTCCGTGTTGACAAGCACCCCAAAAGCACCCGGTACGGGCGGCAGAATCCCATCACCGCCCGATGGAACAGCGAGAACCAGCTTGTCCTCTGGCGGGCGGCGTGGGCAGATACCGTCAATGCGTTTCTGGAACGCTCCGGGCTAGAAGAACGTATCGACCACCGCAGTCATGCCGAGCGAGAGTTGGACGAACAGCCCACTATCCATGAGGGTGTGGCCGCCCGTGCGCTGGAGAAAAAGGGCGTTGTCTCTGACCGCTGTGAACTGAACCTGCAGATTAGGGCGGACAATGCCCTGCTGCGGGAATTGAAATCGCTGGTTAAGCAATTGATGGATGCAGTAAAGAATACTGTTCCCGCTATTGCAGAGGCAATGGAAACTGTACGCCAAAAAATGACTATCTTCCGGTATCAGCTTTTGCATATTGGGACCGAAAAGGAGAAGCTTGCATACACCCTCCAAATTGTTAAGCCGGACATCAAGCGGTATGAGAATATAGTTAAACAGTTCAAGGCTAAGATCAAGGAGCGCCGGACATTGCTGGATGAGAAAAGAGCTACCCCGGCAATTCAAGTATTTCGGTATCGAGAGCTGGCGCAGAAAATTGCTGGTCTGACGGAAGATATTGAGAAATTGAAAAGTGAGAAGGCTCTGTTGCTCAATCAGCTTAACTGTGCAGACAATCATGGTATAGCGGAGGTTAAGCAACGCATTGCATCCATGGAAAACTCTTTGAACAAGCTGGATCAGCAGGAGATAAAGTGCGCCAGTGAACTGGAGTCGGTACTGGCACAGTATACCGAGCTGCAACAGGAGGCGGCAGATATGGATGCACTAGAACTGGATACCGCCTGTCACGCTATCCGGCCCGATAAGGAGCGGGAAACGGCCCAGCGGCTGCAAGCCGCTTATGTCAAAAAGTTTGATTCCAGGACACTGGCACAGAGCCGAATGGATGTTGCTGAAATGTTGAATGAAACAGCGGAGCCGGTATCTATCCGTCAGAAGCTACAACAGTTGCAGATCCAGCAGACGAAGCAAAGTCACGAAAAGGAACTCGGCCAGGAGCGGTGATGCTCCTGGCCTGCGATCATTCCATCAACAAATTTCTTGCTCAAGTGCGTCAAATTCTGGTGTAGAGAAAACCTCGCCCAATATTATTTCAAAGCCATCGCAGAGTTTTTAATAGTCACTGTACCGGGATTCTGGCTTTCTCCGTTAAGAATGCTTTTAATCGTCGCTTGCGAAACGGCGGGAATGTTGCTCAATCTGTTGGGCGTAATTCCGTGTTCTCTGCATAACTGCAAAATTCGGGCCGCAATTGCTTCACGAGTATTCATATTGCGCCCCCTCCAAGTGATATATCACTATATTGGAGGCAATAGTTATGAGTACCTGCTTTTTCATCGGACACCGCGAGGCTTTGGATAGTCTCCTACCTCAATTATCTGCTGAAATTGAGCGGCATATCACTGAATATGGCGTGACAGAGTTCGTTGTAGGTAGATATGGCCGCTTTGATGCACTGGCGGCAAAGTGCATCAAGGCAGCAAAGAAGCGCCACCCGGAGGTGACGCTTACTTTGCTGCTGCCTATCATCCGTATGACCGCCCTACTCCAACACAGCCTGGTTTTGATGGAACATTCAACCCGTCAGGGATGGAGACTGTTCCGAAATGTGCCGCTATTGCCCTGGCTAACCGGTATATGGGTGGCTCACAACGAATATCTGATTGCCTATGTGCAGCATTTAGTCAGCAATGCGTGGGATTTAGTGGAATATGCCCGAAGATACGAAAAGCAAGGGACTATTACGGCTACCGCATTGTTAAAGCCATAAGCAAAGTGAATATAAACGCTTTATGGGAATTGAAATTTTTTCTTAAAACTGATACAATACTACAAAAAAGTGGTTCCTGGGAACATTCGCCATAAACTCTACAAAAATATACATTGGTATTCAACGAGGTGCAACGCATGCAACAGTTAAATGAACAGCAACTAAAGTCAATCTGTTAAATAAAATGAGCAGAGGAATGTTGGTATGAGAAAATCTAAATTTTTTGCAATAATTATTTCTGCATTTCTATTATCGGTGGTCGTAATCCCGATTGCAATCAATGAATCATATAAGCACGGCGTGGTTTATGTGACAAAATGGGATGCGGCAGATGTGCTTTCCTACTATGGTTCTCTATTGGGTTCAGTCTCTACAATATTGGCTCTTGTCATTACGATCATTTTTACAAAAAAGCAGATACAACGGGACCGATTTTTAGAACTTAACCGTACAAAATGGGAAAAAGTAGATTTAAGTGTTACACAAATGCTAATCGATATTTCTCCTTTGAAGATGTGTAATTTTAAAGCATTAAATGGCGCTATTACAGAAAACTTACATATCATAATTTCCAATCTGCTACAATATGAAGCTACTGCAAAAACATCATTAAATAATATCAAATGCTATATTAATCCAATTGAATATCGCAAAATTGAAGTTTTAATAGAAGAAATATATAATTCAATTATGCATTTTTGCAAAATTGGAGATGAATTATTAGACGAATACCTGACTCTACAAACTTTAGCTCTAGAGCACGGAGGAACCATTCCCAATGAAGAGTTGCTAAAACATCTCGACAGGGCAACTGAAATAAATAAAAGAATCCCTCTGGCACACGATGCTGAATATCAAAGGTTATTTAATATGAAACGAGATGTATTTGAGAAAATATATGCCGAAATTGAAGTTGAGGCAAATAAAAAATTGCAATTTAGAAAATAGGGGAAATAGGTATGCCCACACTTGAATGGATTGGAAAAGACAAGGTAGTCAACCACCATCTGGAGGTCCCCTACCGGGTGCTGGAGGAACAGTATACATACAACGCAGACCATAGCGAAAACATGATTATCCGTGGAGACAATCTGGAGGCGCTCAAGGCTCTGCTACCCCGGTATGAGGGGAGGGTCAAGTGCGTCTATATTGATCCGCCCTACAACACAGGGGAAGAAAGCTGGATTTATAATGACAATGTAGCTGACCCTCAAATGCAAAAATGGCTAGGCGAAATAGTGGGAAAAGAGGATGAGGACTTATCAAGACATGATAAGTGGTTATGTATGATGTACCCACGGCTAAAGTTATTACAAAGGCTATTACATGAATCTGGTTCAATATTCATAAGTATTGATGATAATGAATTATCAAATTTACGTTTGATGTGTGATGAGATTTTTGGAGCAAGGAATTTTATCGCGATATTTATATGGGAAGCGATTGAACCGTGAAAATCGGAAAGCAGTATCATCTCGTCACGATTATGTCCTTTGCTATGCCAAGAACAGGACAAGTGAGCGTCGAGTTTTAAAACAACTTCCGATGTCTGGGGAGGCTTTAGATAGATATTCTAACCCAGATAATGACCCCCGCGGCCCATGGAAATCTGACCCTGCCACTGCTCAAGCTGGACATGCTACGCAAGAGCAATTCTATGTATTACAGCTACCGAACGGCAAATCTCACACACTTCCGGCGGGGCGGTGTTGGCTTTATACAAAGGAAAACATGATAAAAGCTATAGCTGAAGGACGAATTTGGCTGGGGGCGGATGGCAACAATGTACCAAGAAAAAAGACATATCTTTTTGAAAAAGACAGGGGCTTAACACCAGAAACAATCTGGTTTGCAGATGATGTTTCAACAAATGAGCAGGCTAAAAACGAACTAAAAAGAATTTTCCCTGAGACGATTCCCTTTACAACCCCTAAACCTCACGAGTTGGTTGAGCGAATGATTCAAATTTGTTCGGAAGATGACGATATAATTCTCGACTCCTTCGCCGGTTCCGGCACCACCGCCCACGCGGTTCTCAACATGAATAAAGCCGACGGCGGACACCGCAAATTCATCCTGGTAGAGATGATGGACTACGCTGAGAGCATTACCGCCGAACGGGTCAAGCGGGTCATTGACGGCTACGGCGAAGGGAAAAACGCTGTGGAGGGTACAGGCGGTGATTTCACCTTTTATGACCTTGGCCCCGTTCTGCTCCTGCCCAACGGCAATCTGAACGAGGACGTGGGCGCGGCAAAAATCCGGGAGTACGTCTATTTCATGGAGACGAAGTCCTCCATTGAGCCGGATAAAGCGGACGAACCCTACTACATGGGCGTTCATCTGGACAGCGCCTATTATTTCTATTATGAGCGGGACAGCCTCACCACCCTGAACCGCGACTTTTTGGGGGGCGTCAAAACCAAGGCGGGCCGATACACCATTTACGCCGATCAATGCACCCTGAGCCAAGCGGAGTTGGAGCGGTGGCACATCACCTTCAAAAAAATCCCGCGGGACATTTCAAAGCTGTAAGGAGGCGGCGTTATGGAGCTGAAAACCTATCAGAAGCAGGTCATGGACGATCTGTCCGCCTACCTGGGCCATCTGAACCGGGACCGTGAACTGTTCACCGCCTGGAAGGGTTACTGGATGGATAAGGATATCCCCGTAGGGCTGGGCGGCGTCCCGACCTACAAGTCTGCCATTCCCGGTGTTCCCCATGTCTGCACAAAAGTCCCCACCGGCGGTGGAAAGACCTTTATGGCCTGTGCCGCCCTCAAACGCATTTTTGACACCATGCCCATGGACAAACCCCAAGTGGTGGTGTGGCTTGTGCCGTCGGACTCCATTCTCACACAGACCATCCGGAACCTGTCCAACCCGGATCACGAATACCGCCTGCGGCTCAATTCGGACTTTGCCGGACGGGTGGGCGTGTATACGAAGGAAATGCTCCTGAGCGGCCAGCAGTTTTCCCCCGATACCGTCCGGGAGATGCTTACGGTCTGTGTGCTGAGCTACGCCTCCCTGCGCATTGACAGCAAGAAAAAGGACGTGCGCAAGGTCTACCAGGAGAATGGAAACCTGCTGAAATTCGCCCAGTATTTCAAGGATGATTCCGTACTGCTGGCCGATACGCCGGATACAGCGTTGATCCAGGTGCTGCGGCAGTTGTCCCCTGTGGTAGTGGTGGACGAGAGCCACAACGCCGGGTCGGATTTGAGCGTGGAAATGCTGAACAACCTGAATCCGTCCTTTGTGCTGGATTTGACTGCCACCCCCAGGAAGAACAGCAATATCCTCTCCTATGTGGACGCCCGGGAGCTGAAAAAAGAGAACATGGTGAAGCTCCCGGTGGTGGTGTATAACCGCACCTCCCGTCAGAGCGTGATCCAAGACGCCATCCAGCTCCGGAGCAGCATTGAGCAGCAGGCATTAGCAGAGGAAGAGGCAGGCGGGGCGTACATCCGGCCTATTGTTCTGTTCCAGGCCCAACCCAAGATCAACGAGGACAGCGAAACCTTTGATAAGATCAAGGCTATGCTGGTGGATATGGGGATTCCGAAGGAGGAAATCGCGATCAAAACCTCCAAAGTGGACGAGCTGGGGAAAACGGACCTCATGAGCCGGGATTGCCCTATTCGGTACATTATCACGGTCAACGCTCTCAAAGAAGGGTGGGATTGCCCTTTTGCGTACATTCTGGCATCATTAGCGAATAAGACCTCCAAGGTGGATGTAGAGCAGATTTTGGGACGTATCCTCCGCCAGCCCTACGCAAAGCGGCACCGCTCTCCGCTGCTGAATACCTCCTATGTGCTGACCTGCTCCAATGATTTCAGAAATACTCTGGACAGCATTGTGAGCGGCTTGAATATGGCGGGATTCAGCCGGAAGGACTTCCGGGTGGGCGAAGCCCCCGACCTGGCTCCTGCGCCTAAGCCGGATGAAGCGGAACAGATGGAATTCGGCGGAACCGCTCCCGATGCAGAGGCAGATCCGTTTGATGATATTGATACGGAGGCAGTAAAACAGGCGCTGGCGGGCGGAAGTGAACAGCCTGATTCTCCCCTCAGAGAGATGCTTCAGGATGCACAGCGTCAGGCGGACAGCTACGATACGGAAATGAAGGAGAGCGGCAGCGCAGGCTTTTGGGGGGGGGAGCTGGGAGAGATGTTGAACCAAAACGCCATACAGTCTCAGTTTATGGAGGAAGCCTCCGCTTTGCGTATTCCGCAGTTTTTCCTTAAAGGTACACCTGATTTGTTCGGTGGGGAGTATGAACTGCTGGAAGCGGAAAATCTGTCGGAGGGGTTTTCTCTCAGTGGCCAGGACGCGCAGATCAACTTTGAGTTGGCCACCGGCGAGATGTACCGGGTGGACCTCCAGGAGAAGGGAGAGGCGATCCCCAAGTATATGCGGGCCTCCAAGGAGGAAAGCGAGTATATCCGGGAACGATTGGCGAAGCTGCCGCCGGAGAAGAAGGTTCAGCAATGTGTTTCTTTAATTTGCGGAAACCTGAACCGGAACGACCGCTACGCCGCCCAGGAGATCAGCGCATATGTCCATCGCGTCGTGGAGAACATGACGGAGGACGAGTTGGCGGCGATGGAGACGGCGATTCCCACCTATGCGCGAAAAATCCAGGAAAAAATTGATGGGCTGGAGCGGGCCTACCGGACGGCCCAATTCAAGAAGTGGCTGGACAGCGGGAGAGTGGTATGCAGGGAGTCCTATGCCCTGCCGCAGGTTATTACGCCCGCTGAAACGATTGATACTATCCCGTATTCTTTATACGATGCCGAGAAAGATGACATGAACCAGGAGGAGCGGAACCTGATCGACATTGTAGTAGGGCTGGGCAATATCAGGTGGTGGCACCGGATCATTGAGCGCAAGGGATTCCGGCTCAACGGGAATATCAACCATTATCCTGATTTTATGGTCATGACAAAGGCCGGGAAGCTGGTGCTGATTGAATTCAAGGGCGATGATCGTGATAACAGTGACAGCAAGATGAAGCTGGAACTTGGCCGTCAGTGGCAGGCACAGGCGGGGCCAAACTATCGCTATTTTATGGTATTTAAGAATAAAGATTTTGGCATTGATGGAGCCTATAAACTTGAGCAGTTTGTAGAAATCATGAGGGAACTATAACATAACGAGGCTCAGACAAATATGCCTGAGCCTCGTTACTCATAATTTTAATGTTGGATGGTGAATTTGCCCTTGACAAATCACTTCTCAAAAAGCAGTTTTAACAAAATACGCTTCGGATAACGGCTTTACAAATCCTGTATTCTTTATTGATGACGGCGTTTCCGGTGTAACTTTTGACAGACCGAATTTTAACCGTATGATTGCAGAGATTGAAGCCGGAAACGTGGCGACAGTCATTGTCAAGGATATGTCCCGCTTGGGGCGTGATTATCTGAAAGTCGGCTATTATACGGAAATCTTTTTCGTTGAAAGAGATGTACGCTATATCGCAATCAATGACGGCGTGGACAGCGCAAAGGGCGACAATGATTTTACTCCTTTCCGAAATCTGTTTAACGATTTTTACGCCAAAGATACCAGTAAAAAAGTACGGGCAATCAAGAAAGCGCAGGGCATGGCAGGAGAACATCTGACTAAGCCGCCCTATGGCTATAAGGTAGACCCCAATGACAGAAAGAAATGGATTGTAGATGAAGAAGCCGCCGCTGTGGTAAAGCGAATTTTTGATTTATGCGTTGCCGGAAAAGGACCTATGCAAATAGCAAAAACTCTGAAAGCGGATAAAGTGCTGACAACACGCGCCTATTATGCAAAGCAGAAAGGAAAATCCATTCCCGATAATCCGTACAGTTGGAATGAAAGCACGATTGTAGCGGTTTTAGAGCGTATGGACTATTGTGGGCATACGGTAAACTTCAAAAGTTATTCCAAATCCCACAAGCTGAAAAAGCGTATTCCCACCACAAAGGAACAGCAGGCAATTTTCCGCAATACACATGAA
>OLSC01001681.1_pt1 | contig 18911 bp, 17 predicted proteins | sample 1672881 | NCBI WGS metagenome assembly OLSC01 (sample SAMEA3136733, study PRJEB25190) | human gut metagenome | biome: human gut; feature: human-associated habitat; material: faeces | place: Austria | collected 2013
ATGAAAAGTCTCAATACTGCTTTTTCGTTTGCACCACCTTCGATTCTTTCCTTAATGATTAGAGTAACTTAAGAAAATTCACAAAGGCTACATAGTTCTCTGTTATAATAGATAAAGTCAAAGAAAAATATATCATGAAAATATAGATTTAAGAGGAGGGGCAGGTCTTATGGATAAGGTCAAAATATTAGTAGTAGATGATGAAAGCAGGATGCGGAAACTGGTGAAGGATTTTCTGGAAAGAGAAGGATATCAGGTGATCGAAGCCGGAGATGGTATGGAAGCAATGGAACAATTTTATGATGTAAAGGATATTGCGCTGATCATCCTGGATGTGATGATGCCAAGAATGGACGGCTGGCAGGTATGCCGTGAAGTGCGCCAGTCATCCAAAGTTCCGATTATCATGCTGACTGCAAGATCAGAAGAGAGAGACGAATTACAGGGATTTGATCTTGGTGTCGACGAATATATCTCAAAACCATTCAGTCCGAAGATCCTGGTAGCCAGAGTGAATGCAATCTTAAGAAGAGCCAATGTAATAGGAGAGAGTAATGAGATCAATGCCGGCGGAATTGTGATCGACAAAGCAGCACATCAGGTGAAGATTGATGATAAGGAGATTGAATTAAGCTTTAAAGAATTTGAACTTCTGACGTATTTTGTAGAGAATCAGGGCATTGCATTATCAAGAGAGAAAATTTTGAATAACGTATGGGATTACGATTATTTTGGAGATGCAAGAACCATTGATACACATGTTAAGAAGTTGAGAAGCAAACTCGGAGAAAAAGGAAATTATATCAAGACAATCTGGGGGATGGGTTACAAATTTGAGGTTGATGAAGAATGAAGATCATAAGTGAAGAAAAAAAAGCAAAGATCAAAAACAGGCATCATTCGATCAAGACGCAGATGATCATGGCATTTGTAGGACTGCTGATCTGCCTGGTAGTGACATTAATGTTCATCAATGGCAAATTTCTGGAACCATATTATATCAGTAAGAAGGAATCCCGTTTTATAGAGCTTTATGAAAAGCTGAATAATGTATCAAATGAAGATAAGTGGAACAGTGCAAGAAAAAACAGTTCACTTATTCATTTCGCTGAAAAGAATAATATTTCTTACCTGGTCATAGAAAAAGATAATGATGTACATACAAATGTGCATGATAAGAATATGCTGAAGAATCAGATGATGGGATATTTTCTGAATCAGGCACAGAAAGAAAGCAGAATCCTGGATTCCACGGAAGTTTACCAGATCAATCAGTCATGGGATCCATGGAATCAGAACTATTATGTAGATATGTGGGGAAGCCTGGATGATGGCAGTCAGTTCCTGCTCAGAAGCCCGGTGGAAAGTATGCGGGAGAGTGCGGCGATATCGAATCGTTTCTTATTATATATAGGAAGTATTTTGGTGGTTGTATCTATCCTGCTGATCTGGTATTTTGCAAAATGTATCACAGAACCGATCCGTGAACTGGCAAGATTATCAGACCGTATGGCAGATCTTGATTTTGATGCGAAATATACCAGTGGTGGAAGTAATGAGATTGGGGAACTTGGTGAGAACTTTAACCGGATGTCGGAAAAACTGGAAAGTACAATTTCGGAGCTCAAGAAGGCGAATAACAGCCTGCAGAAAGATATCGAACAGAAAGATAAGCTGGAAAAGATGAGAAATGAGTTTCTGGGAAATGTATCGCATGAATTAAAGACACCGATCGCACTGATCCAGGGATATGCCGAAGGATTAAAAGAGGGTGTGAATGAAGATGCGGAGAGCCGGGAATTCTACTGTGATGTAATCATGGATGAAGCTTCCAAGATGAATCAGATGGTTAAGAATCTTCTGACATTAAACCAGTTGGAATTCGGCGATGAGGATATTGTGTTTGACAGATTTAATCTTACAGCACTTGTAAGAGGTGTGCTCCAGAGTATGGAAATCATGGCAGATCAGGCAGGGGCAAAAATTCTCCTGCATACAGAAGAAGATATCTATGCATGGGCAGATGAATTTAAAGTAGAGCAGGTCGTGAAAAATTATGTCAGCAATGCATGTCATCATGTCAGCGGGGATATGGTGATAGAGGTAAAAATGGTTCAAAAAGACGGTAAAGTGCGGGTATCCGTATTCAATACCGGAACTCCGATACCAGAAGCAGATATTGCACATATCTGGGATAAATTCTATAAAGTCGATAAAGCACATACACGTGAATATGGCGGCAATGGAATCGGTCTTTCTATTGTAAAAGCGATTATGAAATCGTTCCATCAGGAATATGGAGTAAAGAATTATGATAATGGAGTTGAATTCTGGTTTGAACTTGATGTACAATAAAGAATAATGGGCACGGAATGAATGGCCGGAGAGTCCCAGATCACATACGAAAGGCAGGACGACGAGATGATAGTGATTATTGACTACGATGCAGGAAATATAAAGAGTGTGGAAAAAGCCATGCAGCTTCTGGGACAGGAAGTAACAATCACAAGAGACAGAGAGACGATCATGAATGCAGATAAGGTAATCCTTCCGGGAGTCGGAGCATTCGGAGATGCGATGGGAAAACTCAGACAGTATGGACTTGATGAAGTAATCAGAGACGTAACAGCCAAAGGAACGCCATTTCTTGGAATCTGCCTCGGACTGCAGTTATTATTTGAACGAAGTGATGAGACTCCGGGTGTGGAAGGCCTTGGGATCTTGAAGGGAGAGATATTAAGAATCCCGGATCAGGAAGGACTTAAGATCCCTCACATGGGATGGAACTCACTAAAATTCCAAAATAACGGAAGATTATTTAAAGATATTCCGGAAGATTCCTATGTATATTTTGTACATTCGTATTATCTGAAAGCAGAAGATGAAGGCATTGTGACTGCAACAACAGAGTATAGTACACATATCCATGCTTCGGTAGAACAGGGAAATGTGTTTGCATGCCAGTTCCATCCGGAAAAGAGCAGTGATATAGGAATTCAGATTTTAAAGAACTTTGTGGAATTATAGGGGGACAAGGCAATGCATACAAAAAGAATTATTCCATGTCTGGATGTAAATAACGGAAGAGTGGTAAAAGGAGTCAATTTTGTATCTTTAAGGGATGCGGGAGATCCTGTCGAGATTGCAAAGGCATATGATAAGGCAGGGGCGGATGAACTGGTATTTTTGGATATTACAGCATCTTCGGATGCGAGAGGTACAGTTGTCGATATGGTCCGCAAAGTAGCGGAAAATGTGTTTATTCCGTTTACGGTAGGTGGAGGAATCCGTACAGTGGACGATTTTAAAGCTCTTTTGAGAGAGGGTGCGGATAAGATTTCTATTAATTCATCTGCAATCAATACACCAAATTTAATTTCTGAAGCGGCGGAAAAGTTCGGAAGCCAGTGTGTGGTAGTGGCGATCGATGCAAAGAAACGAGAAGACGGAAGCGGATGGAATATCTATAAGAATGGCGGACGTATCGATGTAGGAATTGATGCTGTGGAATGGGCAGCGAAAGTGGAGAAGCTTGGTGCAGGAGAGATTCTTCTGACCAGTATGGACTGCGACGGAACGAAAGCAGGATATGATCTGGAACTTACAAGAGCAATCGCAGAAGAAGTGAGTATTCCGGTAATCGCATCCGGCGGGGCAGGCAATCTGGAACATTTCTACGATGCACTGACAGAGGGAAAGGCAGATGCAGCGCTGGCGGCATCCTTATTCCATTACAAAGAGCTGGAGATCAGGGAAGTAAAAGAATATTTAAGAGAAAAAGGTGTATCTGTCCGTCTATAGTTTGTGGTCTGCATGACAGCATGGACAAAAAAATAAAAAGGATAGTGTGAAAAATAATGGCAGCGATTAATAATGACTGGCTGGACGCTCTGAAAGAAGAGTTCAAAAAGCCATACTATAAGAAATTATTCGAGACAGTAAATGAGGAATACAGAACAAGACAGATCTTTCCTCCGGCAGATGATATCTTCAATGCATTTCATCTGACACCGCTTCATAATGTAAAGGCAGTAATTCTGGGGCAGGATCCATATCATAATGTAGGACAGGCGCATGGACTCTGCTTTTCGGTAAAAAAAGGCGTGGATGTGCCGCCTTCGCTTGTGAATATATATAAAGAACTACATGATGATCTGGGATGTACGATCCCGAATCACGGCTGTCTGACTAAATGGGCAGAACAGGGTGTGCTGATGTTGAATACGGTATTAACCGTAAGGGCACATCAGGCGAATTCCCATAAGGATATCGGATGGGAAGAATTTACTGATGCGGCGATTATGGCACTTAACAGTCAGGATCGTCCGATCGTGTTTATCTTATGGGGAGCGCCGGCGCAGAGAAAGGCGAGGATGCTGAATAATCCGAAGCATCTGATCCTGAAAGCACCGCATCCGAGTCCGCTGTCTGCGTACCGCGGATTTTTTGGAAGTAAGCCATTCAGTCAGACGAACGATTATCTGAGAGCGCACGGAATAGAGCCGATCGACTGGCAGATCGAATAAATGAGGAGTATATAGAAAAAGTATGAAAAGAGGAAAAGCACTACTTGCAATATTCAGTGCAGGTCTGTTACTGACTGCCTGTGGGAATCCTTCGGAAAAAGGAGTCGAGTATCTTGAAAAAGGAGAATACAATCAGGCGGTTGAACAGTTTGAGCAGGCAATAGAAAAGAATAAGAATACCGGAGATGCCTGGAGAGGAATCGGCATCGCGAAATGGGAACAAAAAGATTATAAAGGAGCAAGGAATGCGTTCAGGAAGGCTTTGGATAATAATGCCGAGAAGACAGGAACCATTTATAATCTCATTGGAAACTGTGATCTGAAATTGGGCAAAGCAAAAGAAGCATTGAACTATTATAATCTTGGACTGGAACAGGATGACGTCAGCAAGAAGATGAAGAAAGAAATGAAATATAATATCATCGTTGCCTATGAGAAGATGGAAGACTGGGAGAGCGCGGAAGTAAAACTGGAAGAATATCTGGAAAGTTATCCGAATGACAAAGCAGCCAAAAAAGAAGCAGAATTCCTGGAGACGCGTTAATAGAATATGATAGAAATAAAAGATGAAACAGAAAAAGTGATTCTGGTCGGAGTTGCTCTTTCAGATCAGGATGATACAAAAGAATCGCTGGAAGAATTAAAAGATTTGGTATCGACAGCCGGGGCAGAGACGGCAGGAATGCTGATTCAGAACCGGGAACAGCAGCATCCGGCAACTTATGTCGGAAAGGGAAAGATTGAAGAATTAAAAAATATGATCTGGGAATTGCGTGCGACCGGGATTGTGTGTGATGATGAATTGTCTCCGGCGCAGATGAAGAACCTGCAGGATGAACTGGATGTGAAAGTTATGGACAGAACCCTGATCATTCTGGATATCTTTGCGGCAAGGGCATCGACCAGTGAAGGTAAGATACAGGTAGAACTGGCGCAGCTTAAGTATCAGCAGACCAGACTGACCGGCTGGGGAAGAGCGATGTCCAGACTGGGAGGCGGAATTGGAACCAGAGGACCGGGAGAGAAGAAACTGGAGATGGATCGCCGCCTGATCAAAAGCCAGATCGCACAACTGAACCGTGAATTGAAGGATGTCAAAAAACACCGGGAAGTGACCAGAGATCAGAGAAGCAGAAGCCATATTCCGGTGGCAGCAATCGTAGGATACACGAATGCAGGGAAATCTACACTCTTAAACACTCTGACCGGTGCAGGAATTCTTGCAGAAGATAAATTATTTGCAACTCTGGATCCCACTACCAGGGATCTGAAACTGCCAAGCGGTCAGAAAATTCTCATGACGGATACGGTAGGATTTATCAGAAAGCTTCCACATCATCTGATAGAGGCTTTTCGGAGTACACTGGAAGAAGCAAAATACGCAGACATCATCCTGCATGTAGTGGATGCTTCGAATCCACAGATGGATGAACAGATGTATACCGTATATGAGACACTGCAGAATCTCGGAGTGAAAGATAAGCCGGTGATCACGGTATTTAATAAGATTGACCGCATGGAAGATACCTGGGTTCCGAGAGACCTGCGTGCAGATTATCATGTAAAAATCTCGGCAAAGACGGGAGAAGGAATTACAGGATTCCTTCAGTCCATAGAAGCTGTATTGAGGGAGCGGAAAGTGGAGATAGAGGCATTGTATCCATATAAAGAAGCCGGAAAGATCCAAAAGATCCGGAAGTACGGAGAACTTCAGGAGGAAGAATACCGGGAGGATGGTATCTTCGTGAGGGCATTCGTTCCGGCAGAACTTTATGGGCAGGTACGTCCGGAAGGCGTCACACCGAACAATTGCTTATAAGCTCTGGAAAACGTAGAATAATCTTTAAATCCACAATCATAACAGACCTGTGTGCCCGGCACACCGGAAGATAATAGTTCTTTTGCAAGCAGGAGCCGCTTCTGGGAGATGTACTGTCCCAGTGTATAACCAGTTTCCTGCTTAAATAATCTCATCATATAATATTTGCTGATATAGAACTGTCCGGCGATCAGGTCGATCGATAAGTTCTCACAGAGGTGCTCGCCGACGTAATCAAGGATGTCGAGCACCTTTTCGTTACAATTATCCGTGTCAATGTATTCCAGCCGGTTTTTTCTTACCGCACGGTTCAGATGGATCATGAATTCCAGGAACATTACCTGCCGGTAGAGTTCGGAGGCATAGCCGCCGTCAGTGAAAGAGTGTTCCAGATTAGAGATAGAACGGAACAGGGAACTCTTTTCCGGCGAGGGGATGCGCAGAACATTGGAGTGCTCCTGATCAGCTTTTTGAAAACAATAACTCAGATCGTAGCTTTCGGTCTGATATGCGTTCATAAAATTCGGAGAGATGTAGACAATAATTCTCTCATAAGGGCAGGAATTGTCTACTGTCAGCTTATGAATATCTCCCTGTTTTACCAGAACGATATCATAAGGCTTTAAGTCGTAAGAGCGGCCTTCGATCATATAATTGACCTTTCCCCGAATAAAGATTGTAATCTTATCAAAATCGTGATAATGGTAATCTATTTCTTTGGTATCCTGATCAGTCAGGTGAAAAAGTCTGAATTCACTGTTCAGATATCCTTTTTTCTCGTATTGTTCCATATATATCCTCCATATATTATTAAAAATACAATATCAAAATCAGAGTGATTCGAGACAGATAAAAAGCTGCAAATAGTATCTGTAATCAGTTTATAGGAAAATGGCATTATTTGCAAGAAACATGGCATTATTTGTGTAGATTATGGAAATAATGCCTGTTATGATATGGATAAAGAGAAAGATGCAGCTAACAGATGCAGTGAGCGGCGAATACTCTGTGTGAACTATATACAGTCAAAAGAAATAAAAACACAACAGAAGAAATTTTTAAATGTAATTAAAGACGGGGATTAAAAATCAGGAGGAAGAAAGATGAAAGTAGTATTGGAACGTTATCATGGATTGGGGAATGATTATCTTGTATTTGATCCGAATCACAATGAATTAGAACTGGATCAGGCAAATGTAAAAATGATCTGTGATCGTAATGAGGGGCTTGGCGCTGACGGAGTTCTGGAAGGACCGATCCTGAAAGAAGACGGTATGCATGTAATAGTATGGAATCCGGACGGAAGTGAATCAGAGACAAGTGGAAACGGTGTCCGTATTTTTGCAAAATATCTGAAAGATGCCGGTTACGTACAGAAAAAGAATTTCAAATTATATACAGGAAACGGTCCGGTAGAAGTGACATTTTTAAATGAAGATGGAAGCCGGCTGCGTGTATCTATGGGAAAATTATCATTTTGGAGTGATGAGATCCCGGTCATCGGCGAGAGGCGTGAAGTGATCAACGAGGACATGGTATTCGGAAGGACGTTGTATCCGGTTACCTGTGTATCCATCGGTAATCCACACTGCGTGATCCCTATGCGTGAGATTTCCAAACCGTTGGTATGCAAGATCGGTGATTATTCCGAGATCGCAAGATATTTCCCGAACAGAATCAATACACAGATCATGCAGGTGATGGATAAAGAGAATATTGCGATCGAGATCTTTGAGCGTGGTGCAGGATACACCAGAGCATCCGGAACCGGAGCATGTGCGGCAGCAGGTGTAGCGTACAAACTGGGACTTACGAACAGTAAAGTGATCGTTCATATGCCGGGAGGAGAACTCCAGGTAGAAGTAGAAGATGACTGGAATGTATACATGACAGGAGATGTGTTCTACGTTGCGAAGATGACACTTAGTAATGAATTTGCAGAGAGACTGCGTGCATTATAAGATATCGGGGAAATCTTGCAAAAGCTGTCGTGAATGACAGTATAAAAGCAGGTTTTACAGCTATACACAAACATATATTCGTGTTATACTAGGGCATAAGGAGGAAACCTTATGCCTTTAAAATTTGTATTCGGGCCATCCGGCTCAGGAAAATCAACTTATTTATATCAGCATGTCATAGAAGAATCAGAAAAATACCCACTGAAGAATTTCATAGTGCTCGTACCGGAACAGTTCACAATGCAGACGCAGAAGGATCTGGTCAGTATGCATCCGAGACACGGTATCATGAATATCGATGTACTGAGTTTTGCAAGACTTGCTTACCGGGTATTTGAAGAGACCGGTACAAAGCAGATGCAGGTTCTGGATGATGAGGGAAAGAACCTGATCCTCAGAAAGATTGCAGGGGATTATGAGAACAAACTGACGGTATTGAAAGGGAATATTAAGAAACTTGGCTATATCAGTGAGGTAAAATCCGTGATATCCGAATTTACACAGTATGATATCGGGGAAGAAGAGATGGATGAGATGCTGGATCATCTGGATGAAGACTCCAGATTGTATTACAAGTTAAAAGATATCAGGCTTTTGTATGAAGGTTTTCAGGATTACTTAAGAGAGCGGTATATCACGAAGGAAGAATTGCTGGATGTATTGAACAGTCAGGTAAAAGAATCAGAACTTTTGAAAAACAGTGTTATAGTTCTTGACGGATTTACCGGATTTACACCGGTGCAGAACCGGCTGATACTGGAACTTATGCGGTGCTGCAAGGAAGTCTGGGTGACAGTTACGATGGATGAACGGGAGAATCCGTATGCTTATAAACATCCATATCAGCTGTTTGGACTGAGTAAGCAGATGGTAACGACACTGGTCAGAATGGCGGGGGAAGATCATATAGAGGTAGAAGAACCGGTCTGCCTGTATGGATATCCGGTGAAACGATTTGAAAAGAACCAGGAACTTGCATTTTTGGAGAGAAATATCTTCCGGTACGGGTCTGGAAGGTATGATAAAGCTGTGGAGAATCTGGAAATCCATGCAGCAGGGAACCCAAGACAGGAAGCAGATGCAGTGGCAGAGGGAATCCGCAGACTGGTACGTAAAGATCAGTACAGATACAGAGATATCGGTGTGATCGTCAGTGATATGAATGTATATGGAGACTATCTGGAACAGGCATTTGAGAATTACGGGATTCCGGTGTTTATGGATCATAAGAGAAGCATCCTGTTGAATTCATTTGTAGAATATATAAGGAGTCTTCTGAATATGGCGGAAAAGAATTTCTCTTATGAAAGTGTATTCCGCTTCTTAAGAACGAATCTTGCAGGATTCGCCTGCGAGGAAGTCGATGAACTGGAAAACTATGTGCTCGGACTGGGAATCAGGGGATATAAAGGCTGGCAGAACCGTTGGATCCGCAGATTGAAGGGGATGGAAGAAGAGGAACTGGACCGGCTGAATCATTACCGTGTACAACTGGTAGAAAAAGTGGATAACCTGATGTTTGTATTAAAACAAAAGAGGAAAACGGTGCGAGATATCACGATGGCAGTATATGAGTTCATGGTGAAGGAAAATATCCAGGAACGCCTGCAAAGAACAGAAGAAGAATTTCAGAAAGCAGGTGAGCTGGCACTGGCGAAGGAATATTCACAGGTCTACCGGATCATTATAGAATTATTTGATAAATTTGTAGAACTTCTGGGTGAGGAACCGGTGGGACTGAACGAATATTGTAAGCTTCTGGATGCAGGACTGGAAGAGGCAAGAGTCGGTGTAATTCCTCCAAGTGTGGATCAGGTAGTGGCAGGAGATATGCAGAGAACAAGATTAAAAGACATCAGGGCACTCTTTTTTCTTGGAGCCAATGACAGCTTCCTTCCCGGAGCACTTATGAGAACCGGTCTGTTAACAGAACAGGACAGAGAGAAGTTCCGGCAGGCGGATCATGCGCTAGCGGCAGGCGGAAAGGAAAAAGCATATGTCCAAAAGTTTTACCTGTATATGAACCTGACTAAGCCATCGGAGAAACTGAAGATTTATTATAGTAAAGTGTCTGCAGGAGGGAAAGCACAGCGTCCGTCTTATCTGATACAGGAATTATCAAGATTATATCCGGAGTTAAAGGTTCAGGATGAAGAAGCAAAAAAACTAAAGGAAAAAGAACTGACGGAGAAAAGTGGAGTTGCTTATCTGATCCGTGGACTGCAGGAGAAGAATCTGGACCTCACCTGGCAGGAATTATATACCTGGTATCAGAAATCTCCGGAATGGAAAGCTGCGGTGGACCGGATTTTGCGCGCATGGTATTACAGACGTCCGGAAGATCCATTATCGGAACGTGTAGCAAGAGAACTTTATGGAGAGAATTTCGAAGGAAGCATCACGAGAATGGAACGGTATGCGACCTGTGCGTGTGCACATTTCCTTGCTTACGGGCTCCGCCTGAAGGAACGGCCGCTGTATGAATTTAAAGCAGTCGATCTGGGAAATGTCTGTCACAGGGCCCTGGAACTGTTTTCGAAAAAGGCGTCGGAGGCGGGCGGTTGGACAGTATTGCCGGAAGAAGAAAGAAAAAAGCTGATCGATGCAAGTGTGGAAGAAGCGATTACAGATTATGGCAATTCTGTATTATACAGTACGGCAAGAAATGAACAGATGACCGTGCGCATGAAGCAGATGCTGGAGAGAACAGTATGGGCACTTACGAACCAGCTGAAAGCCGGGGACTTTGTGCCGGAGGCATATGAACTACGTTTCTTCGGAGGAAAGATTGACCGCATTGATATATGCGAGACGGAAGAGCAGATATATGTCAAAGTTATGGATTACAAGACCGGAAGTAAGGCATTTGACGTGGTTGCATTGTATCATGGCTTACAATTACAGCTTATGATCTATATGGATGCAGCAGTCGAATTTCAGAAAAAGCGCCATCCGGATAAGGAGGTAATCCCGGCTGGTGTGTTCTATTACCGTATTCAGGATCCTCTGGTAGATAAGACAGAAGACAAAGAAAAAGCAGAGCGTGCGGTTCTAAAGCAGTTGAAGCCGGATGGTATCATTCCGCTTGGGACAGAGATATTAAAACATCTGGATCATAATACTTCGGGCGAATCTCTGGCAGTTCCGGTAAAATATAATAAGAACGGCAGCGTATCAGGGTATTCCAAAGTGGTTGCGGGAGAGGATTTTTCTGCAATGATGACTCATGCCAAAAAGCAGATGGAAGATGTAAGAACGAAGATATTGAATGGTGAAGCAGGAGCCCTTCCTTATAAGCGTGGGCAGGAAAGTGGATGCGATTACTGTCCATACAGGCATGTCTGTGGATTCGATGTTAAAATTCCGGGATATGAATACCGTGATATCGGAACAATGGGAAAAGAAGAGGCCATGGCGGCAATGCGGATAGAACAGCGTGAATCTGAAAATGACAGGAAAGGAGGAAACCAGGAATGGGTGTGAAATGGACAGAAGAACAGCAGAAGGTCATACAACTGAGAAATCGTAATATTCTGGTGTCGGCAGCAGCAGGTTCCGGAAAGACAGCTGTTCTGGTAGAACGTATCATCACGATGCTGACAGAAGATGCCCCTCCGGTGGATGTAGATAAACTTCTGATCGTGACATTTACCGAGGCGGCGGCCTCAGAGATGAAAGAAAGAATACGTCTGGCGATTGAGAAGAAACTATTGGAATACCCGGAAGATGAGCATCTGAAACAACAGGCAACACTGATCCATAATGCACAGATCACAACCATTCACAGCTTCTGCCTTTCAGTGATCCGTGATCATTTTCATGCGATTGATATTGATCCGGGATTCCGGATCGGTGAAGAAGGGGAACTGAAACTGTTAAGACATGATGTACTGGAAGAAATGCTGGAGGGAAAATATCAGGAAGGAAGTAAGAGCTTTCTTGATTTTGCAGCAGCTTACAGTACCGGGAGAGATGATAAAAAGATTGAAGATCTGATCTTGAAGATCTATGAGTTTTCCAGAAGCTATCCGGACAGTGAAGCGTGGCTGGAGTCTTGTGTGGAAGCGTACAGGATACCGGATGTCGAGACACTGGAAAAAAGCAGCTTCATGCAAAAAGTAATGGCAGATATAAGGAAGAATCTGGAGGATGCCAGAGAATTGCTGGCTCAGGCAGAGATGATTGCGTTAAGTCCGGATGGTCCGGCGGTGTATGAAGCAACGTTGGATAAGGATATGCAGGTGATTGAAGAATTGTCAGCTATCCGGTCTTATGAGAAGATGGCGGAAGCATTTACGAATGTAAAATGGGCGAGGATTGCGGCAAACAAAGATCAGACAGTATTAGAAGAAAAGATCGAACAAGTCAAGAAGATCCGGGAACTTGTAAAGGGAATTGTAAAGAATATCAGCGGGCAGTATTTTTATGAAAGTCCGCAGGAACTGGTGGAGGATTTGAAAATGTGTGCTCCGGCGATGGAAGAGCTGGGGAATCTTGTGCGGCTGTTTGGAGAAAAGTTTGAAGAGCAGAAGCGGGCACAGAACATCATTGATTTTTCGGATATGGAACAATATGCACTGCGTATCCTGACAGAAAAATCAGAAGATGGGTTTGTACCATCAAAAATAGCGCAAGAATATCAGAACCAGTTTCATGAAGTTATGATCGATGAGTATCAGGACAGCAATCTGATTCAGGAAGCAATCCTTAACAGTGTATCAACCTGCAGAAGCGGCAGGTATAATATCTTTATGGTAGGAGATGTAAAGCAGAGTATTTACAGATTCCGTCTGTCGAGACCGGAATTATTTCTGGAAAAGTTTTATACATATAATATAGAAGAAAGTCAGACTCAGAGAATTGATCTGCACAGAAACTTCCGAAGCCGGAAGGAAGTGTTGGAGAGTGCCAACGCGATATTCCGGCAGATCATGACGGAGAAACTGGGCGGGATCGTCTATGATGAGCAGGCGGCATTGTATCCGGGGGCAGAATATCCGGAGACAGAGAATCTTAAGACAGAGATTCTGTTAATGGACAGTGACTTGGATGAATATCAGAAAACGGATGGGGATACATCAAAAGGAATTGTCTCAGAAAGGGAACTGGAGGCCCGTATGATTGCCATGCGTATCCGCGAACTATTGCGTTCGCAGAAAGTCGTGGATAAGGAGACCGGCGAACTCAGAAATGTGCGTTATTCGGATATTGTGATCCTGACAAGAAGTATCAAAGGATTTGCCGATGTATTTACAGAAGTGTTGAACCGTGAAGGTATCCCTGCTTATGCGGGAACCAGTGAAGGGTATTTTCAGACACAGGAGGTAGGTGTACTTCTGGATTATCTGAGGGTTCTGGATAATCGGAGACAGGATATTCCGCTGGCAGCAGTGCTGCGTTCCGCATTTGCAGAAATGTCGGATGAAGAGATGGCAGAGATACGGTGTATGTATCCGGATAAGCCGTTCTTTGAGAGTGTGGCAGAGTACAGAGTACATGGGCGTGAACAAAAGATCCGGGAAAAGCTGGAAAAGTGCCTGGGACAGATGGACGAATTACGCCTGATCGTACCATATACACCGATGCATGAACTTTTATGGAAGATACTGGACAGAACGGGATATGGGGATTATGTGGCAGCAATGCCTGGTGGAGCACAGCGCAGAGCGAATCTGGATATGTTGATTGAAAAAGCCAGAGCATATGAAGCAACCAGTTATAAAGGATTGTTTCATTTTGTGAGATACATCGAACAACTACAAAAGTATGACGTGGATTATGGTGAGGCGAGCATAGAAGATGAATATGCGGATACAGTGAGGGTAATGACGATTCACAAAAGCAAAGGATTGGAATTTCCTGTCGTGATCACAGCCGGAATGGGAAAGCGTTTCAATATGCAGGATGCAAGAAGTGCGGTGGCACTCCATGCCGGTATGGGAGTCGGGCTGGATGCAGTGGATCTGGAATATCGTACGAAGATTCCAAGTATCATCAAAAAAGTGATACAAAAGGAGGAAGCATTAGAGAGTCTCGGGGAAGAATTGCGTGTATTATATGTAGCCCTGACGCGTGCGAAAGAGAAACTGATCATTACAGGAACGCTTTCAAAACCAGAGGATAAGATTGCCGGGTATCAGATGTTCGGGAAAGATACAGAAGGGACATTATCATTTTCTCAGCTTAGTCATGCCTCCACATACTGGGACTGGATATTGCCAGCAGTGTTAAAGTGCAGGGAGGATCTGTTCAGAATACAGATCCTGCATATAGAGGATGTGGTAAAAGAAAGCATAGAGGAAGAAGAAAAGAGCGGTCTTTCAAGAACTGTTCTTGAAAACTGGAACGTAGAAGAAATCTATGAGCCTGGCTTGCATGAGATGATGCAGGAACAGTTTGCATTTTCCTATCCCTATGAAAAGAGCAGTGAAAGGAAGCTGAAATTCACTGTCACGGAACTGAAAAAAAGAGCCTATGAGATTGCATCAGACGAAAGGGAGGAAGAGCAGGGAGAATGTTTCTATGAAGAACCGGAAGTGGTGCCGCTTTTGCCCCGGTTTATGCAGCAGGAAGAAGGTCTGACAGGGGCACCGAGAGGTACGGCATACCACCGGGTGATGGAGCTGTTAGATTTTGCAGGGATGCAGAAATACGGGAATAAGCAGTGGTTCGGCGGTTGGCTGGAAGAACAGGTGCGGCATGGAAGGCTGGAAGAAGAAGCAACAGGATGTATCCGGCAGGCAGATATCCTGGAATTTCTGCAATGTAATTCGGGAAAGCGGATGCAGGAAGCAGCCCGAAAGCAGAAACTTTACAGAGAACAGCCATTTGTACTTGGTGTGGATGCAAAAGAGCTGTATCCTGAGGAAGAAGACGGGGAACTGATCCTGATACAGGGAATCATAGATGCTTATTTTGAAGAACCGGATGGATTGGTTGTGCTGGATTATAAGACGGATAAGGTGAATAACGGAAAAGAACTGGCAGAGAAATATCAGGAGCAGTTACGTTACTATGCGAAGGCACTGGAACAGATGTCTGGGAAAAAAGTAAAAGAAAAGATCATCTATTCATTTACTTTAAAAAAAGAGATTTATATAGAATAGTATATTGGAGGATATATCAGAAACAGGGAAGTACATCCGAAGTCACGGGTGTACTTTTTTTGCGATATCTTACAATTTTGTAACATACATAATATATGTTGACACACTATATTATACATCGTATAATATATGTAACAAAATAATATTAAATCATAATGCGAAAAGGAGTGAGGGCATGGTTTTTAATACAGGTGCAGCTCTTCTGGATGCAATTGTGCTGGCGGTAGTATCACGGGAAGATGAAGGAACGTATGGATACAAGATTACGCAGGATGTAAGAAAAGCGATCGATGTGTCAGAATCTACATTGTATCCGGTACTTCGAAGGCTGCAGAAAGGGGAATATCTGGAAGTCTATGACAGGCAGTTTGATGGAAGAAACAGACGTTATTATAAAGTTACAGAAACCGGAAGAACCCAGCTTATCATGTACCGGAAAGAGTGGAAAGAATATTCCGGAAAGATTAATGAATTATTTGAGGGAGGGATATTAGAATGAATCGAATAGAGTTTATGGAAGAACTATCCGGACTTTTGCAGGATATTCCGGAAGAGGACAGAATGGATGCATTAAATTATTACAACGATTACTTTGATGATGCAGGAGCAGAGAATGAAAAGAATGTGATAGATGAACTGGAAAGTCCTGAAAAAGTGGCTGCAAAGATCAAGGCAGACAGAGAGGATCCGGAAGATGGAAAAGCCGGAATGCCGATGGAGCAGGACAATAAACCATGGACGAATAAATGGTTAAAAATGATTCTGATTGTGGCAATCATTCTGGTTGGATGCCCGGTTATCGTTCCTGTAGCAATCGGCCTGCTGGCAGCAATTGCAGGAATCCTCATTGCAGCATTTGCATTCTTTATCGCAATTGTAATAGGTTTTGCGGCAATTGTGATCGTGGCAATCGTTCTGACAGCAGCAGGTATTGGAAGTATGTTTGTGAATATAGGAGCCGGTCTTGCACTATTCGGAGCTGGTATGATACTGATTGCTGTTGGTGCGATCGGAACCGTGGCAGGGATAAGACTCTGTATCATTGTATTTCCAGGGATGATCAGAGGAATTGTATGGATTCTCAGAAAACCATTTCACAGGAAGGCGATGGCGTAAGATATGAAAAAAAGATGGAAAATATTTTGGATAGTATGTGGTATATGTTTCCTGGTTGGGATCATATGCTGTGGTGCAGCGTGGGGAATTGGAACAACACTGGATGATATCATGCATGGATTCCCGGAAGAAATGAAATGTGGATCAAAAATTACAAAATATATCGTCACAGATAAGTGGGACAATGATGATGATGACTGGGACAATGATGACTGGGATGATGATGACTGGGATGATGATGACTGGGACAATGATGACTGGGATGATGATGACCGGTATGATGAGCAGGATGACTGGGATGATGACGAAAGACGTGATAATATGAATGGTATAGCAAATATACTTGAAAACAACGGAAAGGCTTCATATAAAGATATCAATTCGATTAAGAGTAATGTTTATACAGGAAGTATCCATTTGAAAAAGGGGACGGATACGGATGTAATTACGGTAGAAAGCATAGATATTAATGAAAAACTGGGCTTTCGTGCATTTGAAAAAGATGGAATCTTATATTTGACTTCAAATAAAAAGATTAAAAAAAGTAATAACATTGGAAAAGGCACAATTACCGTGACGATCCCGGAAAACATGGCGTTTAACGAAATAGAACTGAATATGAAAGCCGGAAAATTAAAAGCGGATCAGATCAGAACGAAAAATCTGGAGGTAAATGCCGGAGCAGGAGAAGTGAATATTCTTGAGTTTCAGGCAGAGGAGGCAGAATTTGCATGTGGTGCCGGATCCGTCACAGCATCAGGAGATGCCGGAAAGAAATTAGCAGCAGACTGTGGTGTGGGAGAACTTTTACTGAATTTAAAAGGTGTAAAAGAAGATTATAATTACGATCTGGAATGTGGTATCGGAGAAATCAGATGTGCAGATGAGAGCTATTCTGGATTTGGAAAAGACTATACGATAGACAATCATGCGGCAAAAAATATGGAAATCGAATGTGGCATTGGACAGATTACTGTGAAATATATGAATCAGATGTAAAAAAGAAAGAGATACAGGAGGTAACAAAATGGATGGAAAAAGATTATACCGGTCAAAAAAAGACAGAATGATATGCGGTGTGTGTGGCGGAATTGCAAATTATTTTAATATTGATCCGACACTGGTAAGACTGGCATTTGTGTTGATTGCAATGGGAGCAGGTTCGGGGATTCTTGCATATATAATAGCGGCGATCATTATACCGGATGAAGATTAAAGCAGCAGAAATGTATAGGTAAAGGAAATCAGGGCATAATGAAAGAAAAACGAAAGGAATCAATCATTATGCCGGCAAAAAAGAAACATCCCGTCCGTTTGGAAGAACTTACTCCGGATGAAAAAGTAAAATATGAAATTGCTGAAGAACTTGGTCTGCTAGACAGAGTGATGCAGGACGGATGGAAATCACTTACATCAAAAGAAACAGGAAAAATCGGCGGTCTGATTACGAAAAAGAAGCGTCAGACTGGAAACAATAAAAAAAATGACAAAAATATTACGAATGTTAATTAGTATGAATATTATGTAATAAAGGTTGAAAAGGAAATATCCATTTGCTATAATCGAACAACTGGTAAAAGAGTTAGCAGGTGAGGATATGAACGAGAAGATTAATGTTTTAGGTGTAAATATAGACAGTTTTACAGCGAAAGAAGCCATGAAGGAAACAATTGCATTTCTGGAATCTGAACCTGTGAGTGTGATAGATGTTGTATCGGTAGATGCGCTGATGCAGATGAACGATCTCCCGGAACTGAAAGAAAAGATGAATGAATTTGATATGATATTGCCGGGGGAAAAGCTAATCCTTGAAGCAGCGGAAGAACCGGAACTGCCGGAAGAGATTAATATGGAATTGTATCTGAAGATGTTTATGCGCTATCTGCATAAGAACCATAAAAGACTCTATCTGCTGGTAGAGTCAGAAGAAGAAGGGCAGGAGGCATTCCGGTATCTGCAGAAGGCATATAGTGGGGTTCAGTTAGTTGGGTTGGCGAAGGTATCTGCAGAAGGCAGAGCGGATGATATGTTGGTGAATGCGATCAACGGAAGTGAAGTGGATTGTGTCCTTTCGGCATTATCGGTTCCATTACAGGAAGATTTTATTGCAAAAAATAGAAATCTTCTGGATGCAAGAGTTTGGATCGGAGTTGGAAAGAAGATATTCTCGCCACGTAAGCCGGGATTCGGTCAGGGGAAAATTGCAAAGTATCTCTTGAATCACATTTTCAGACGTGAAATGGAAAAAAATAAGCTGAAAATGAAATCCTAAGAAAAATATAAGAAAGTTATTTCGTCACTATGTCTATGCAATAAATATGTACAAAATGTAAAAAAACTGAGGAAATCACCAAAAAAGTGTGATTTCCTCTTTATTTTTTTG
>OLSC01001692.1_pt1 | contig 18784 bp, 21 predicted proteins | sample 1672881 | NCBI WGS metagenome assembly OLSC01 (sample SAMEA3136733, study PRJEB25190) | human gut metagenome | biome: human gut; feature: human-associated habitat; material: faeces | place: Austria | collected 2013
GTTTTTTTAAAATCTTTCGATTTCTTTTTTTGTCTTCTTTCGACGACTTGATTATTTTAACATGTTCAACTTTATCTGTCAAATACTTTTTGATTTTTTTTCAAAATCTTTCGATTTCTCTTTTGTCCTCTTTCGACGACTTGATTATTTTAACATGTTCAACTTTATCTGTCAAACACTTTTTTGAAGTTTTTAAAATCTTTCGATTTCTTTTGTTTGTCTTCTTTCGACGACTTGACTATTCTACCATGTTCAAGTTTTTTCTGTCAAACACTTTTTTTATTTTTTAAAAAATTTCTTTTCATTTATTTTAGTGTCTTAAATATTTTATCACTTAGTACTATTTACGTTTTTGCATTACCAATTGTAATAGTGAGTATGATAAACAACAAATCACAATCTTTGTTATAGAATAAAGTTACACGTAAGCTTCTTAACACGGATCTCATTTATGAATTATCATCTCAAAATATTTATTCTTGATTTTGAAAACAATACTCAAAGAGATGATACATTAAAATAACAAAAACATTGAACATTCAGCACGAATATTTTGTTACTATCCAAAACTATTTAAATCTAACTCAGTTCTAGAATAAATTTGTTATATCAGATTAAACACATTATCTCATTAAAAACAATTCATACTTAGATTTACGATGAAATAATTTTCTTGGTTTCTTTAAAAGAAAAGGAAACCCGCAAAAACCTCAAAAAATATGTAGCTACTTTAATTCATTATCATTCAAAGGAGTCTTTCAGACACTGGAGACACAATCATTCCATTCGTGACAAAGTAAAGGTTATTGAATACATTTCTATATTATTAAAATAAAAAAGGAACCACAATAGTGGTTCCAAAGAAAAATTAACGTTTTGAGAACTGTGGAGCACGACGAGCTGCTTTAAGTCCATATTTTTTACGTTCTTTAGCACGTGAGTCACGAGTTAATAAACCTACTGGTTTTAATGTTGGACGGTATTCAGCATCAACTTGTAATAAAGCACGAGCGATTCCTAAACGAATTGCTCCAGCTTGACCTGTTAATCCTCCACCTTGTACATTAACTAATACATCATATTGGTTAGCTGTTTCAGTTAATGATAATGGTTGCATGATATCTAAACGAGTTGCTGCAGATGGAATATAATCTTCAAATTCGCGACCGTTGATAATTACTTTTCCAGTTCCAGGTACTAAACGTACACGAGCAACTGAACTTTTACGACGACCAGTTCCTAAGTATTGTACTGTCATATCTTGTTACCTCCCTCTTAATTATCCGCGAAGTTCGTAAACTTCTGGTTTTTGTGCTGCATGTGGATGTTCTGCTCCAGCATATACAAATAATTTTTTACCAGTTGCACGTCCTAAACGTCCTTTTGGTAACATACCTTTGATAGCTAATTCTAACATACGTTCTGGTTGAGTATCACGCATTTGTTGAGCTGTACGAACAGTTAATCCACCTTGATATCCTGAATGACGGTAGTAGCATTTGTCAGCTAATTTATTTCCTGTTAAATTGATTTTTTCAGCATTGATTACGATTACATAATCTCCACAGTCTACATGTGGTGTGAATGTTGGTTTATGTTTTCCACGTAAAAGTGTTGCTACTTCTGTAGATAAGCGCCCTAAAGTTTTATCTGCAGCATCAACAACGAACCATTTACGATCTACTTCATGAGATTTTTGCATAAATGTTGTACGCATAGTCCTGCCTCCTACTTCTTAACTTATAAATTATTTTTTTTAATCCAATGAAAATTCGCTGGGGCTCAAATTTTCTCTCGAAAATAAAGAAAATGTACCGTTAACTATTTTACCCCAAATAAACTCTTTTTTCAAGTATTTTTAGAAAAAAATATTCTATTTTTTCTCTTATTTTATGTTTTTTGAAACAACACTTTTATGGTATTTCAAAAGAAAAAATGAAAGAATATTTTCACTTCCTTCGTATTTGATTATAACATGGACGCTCTTATATATGAATCATCAAATTTTGGTTAGATTTCAGTATAAAAATGGATAGTAAGCGATTATGCCTACTATCCATTTTTATACTAAAACTATTTTAGTTAAAACATAAACTAATATAAATCCCGGAATGCCAAGAGTTCCCGTTATAAAAGAAGTAATATAATTTAAAGGAATCGATACATTAAAGTATACTCCGATTATATTAAAAAGATATAAGGCAAATACTCCAATTATGAATCTTTTAACTAACCATCCTACTGTCTTCATATTATTTTTGTTATTGAAATACTATCATTCCAATAACAAAACACCTCCCTTCCTAAAATCTATCATATGCAATTAAAAATGTTGATATAACTAAGTTTTATATTAGGAGGAAAGATTAAATTATTAAAATATCCCGCTTCTAAAATATACCCAAGCAATGGTTAAAGCTTAAATACGAAGCTATGATGAAATTCTAACGAATATTTTATACTAACATCAATGCTCTCCTTAGAGTAACACTAATGGTAATCCTAATTGTCAAGATTACGTACTCAATTCTTTCTGAAATTACAGTTAAAATGTTGTATTCATACTGGTTATAGAATGCCTTAGCTAAAACTAAGGTGATCAAGTACACCTAACATAATAATAAGAAAATAATTGTAATTAGCGCAATCTCAAAGGATAGGATTAGTTCACGATTGTACCATCGCTCAAATATTAAATTTTATAAAGTAAATTAGATAATAAATAACCTAATTCTATTTCGTAATATTCATTTTTCTTATATAAATTCATAAACTAAGCATCTTTTTAATTTCTCACAAAAAGTAAAAAAATATCACTTCATCTCTTAAATCTATAAAAAATAGCCATCGTTATATGATTTTACGATGGCTATTACATTATTAAAATAGTTCACGACGTCCTTCTAATGCACGAATTAAAGTAACTTCATCTGCATACTCGATTGAGCGCCCCATTTCAAGACCTCTTGCAATTCGCGTTACTTTAACATCTGTATTTTTTAATAACTTAGCAATGTATTGTGAAGTAGCATCCCCTTCAAGAGTTGCACTTAAAGCTAATATTAATTCTTTTACATTCTCATCTTTTAAACGTTCGATTAATGCCGGAATCCCGATATCTTCAGGTCCCATGCCATCAAGTGGAGACAGTACTCCATTTAATACATGGTATAACCCTTTAAACCCACGCATGCGTTCTATAGCGATCACATCTTTCGGATCTTGTACAACCGCAATCAATGAACGATCACGATGTGAATCTGAACAGATTGAACATGGGTCAGTATCTGTAATATGCCCACAAATTGGGCATTTAAATAACTGACGTTTGCTATCGATTAAAGCTTTAGCAAATGTTGTTACATCATCCTCTTTCATAGAACTTATAACATAAAAAGCAAGACGTTCCGCAGTTTTATTTCCTATACCTGGAAGTTTACTTAAGCTTTCAATTAATTTTGTAATAGGTTGTGGATATTGCATAATATCTCCTTAGAATAATCCAGGAATATTCATTCCTTTTGTGAATTGTCCCATTGTTGATTCAGTTTTTTCATCAACTTGGCGGAATGCATCATTTAATGCTAATAAAATAACATCTTCTAACATTTCTACATCTTCTGGGTCAACAACTGATGGATTAATGTTTACTTTGTTAATTTCTTTTGTACCTTTAACCTCAATTGTTACCATTCCACCTGCAGCAGAACCTGTGAATACTGATTCTTCAATATCCTTTTGTGCTTTTAACATATCTTTTTGCATTTTTTGAATTTTTTTCATCATCATTGGATTCATAATCATCACTACTCCTACTCGTCTATTATATTCACTAAGTCAGCCCCATATAAATTGACAATATTATCAATAAAATCATCTTTCTTAGACTGAACTTCCTCATTATAATTTATCACATTTTTAATATCCTGACTATATTGTTTTAGTCTAGGTTCAATACCTTGTTTCTTTTGTTCTAAATAACTTTGTCTTTGTTCAAGCCAAAAAGACTCTGGCATGACATTAAAAGCATACGGACGACCAAATAGATAAGCCACAATTTGTTCAGCAATTTTTTTATTATCTTCTCTTAGTAATCGTCTACATCCCGGTTCATGTTTGTAAGTTAAAATAAATCCTTCATCTGAAGCTGCGACAACACTACCATCTTGTAATAAGACAATAACATCTTTGTACTCAGGCATTTTAATGGGATTTAACTGGGACCATTTTTCTAAGACATTATCTCTTGCTTGTTTACTTGCATGAGATAAAACTTGTTCAATGGTTAACATTTCTGGTGTGATATGTTCAGGTAAGATAATATGGTCTTCTGTGGCTGGAAGTTTGAAATCTGATACTTTAGTGTCTTCTTGAAATAAATTCATTTTAAATTGAGAATCATCTTGGTTAATGATTTTTGTATGATTAGATGCAACTGTAGTTGGTATACTCTCAACTTTTTTAACTAATCTTTTTAATACCTCAATTTCTTTTTTCAAATCATTGATTTCTATCTCATAGTCTGCCTTATTCCCTGTCATTTCTGAGTCAGTTTCAGTTAAACTTAATAGCCCAACTTCGAGCATTAATTCAGGATGATTCGCAAATCTCATTTCATTCTGTAATTTATTTAATTTAAATAAATATTGTACAATTTGTGCAGAACGTAATTCTTCCGTTAATGGGATAAATAGTTCGTCAGAGATTAGTAAATTAGAGATGTTAGAAGAATTTCCTATTTTTTGATACATCAATAAATCTCTATAAACATTAATTAATCCATCTATAATACGGATTGCTTCTTTTCCTTGGTCAATCATCTCCTGGATTAAATCAATGATTGTTGAAAAATCTAAATCCTTTATTCCTCTAATAATTTGTAACAACTGATGATTTGCAATTGTTCCACTTAAAGCATGAACATCATCGATGAGAATCTTATCGTACGAATATGAAATAACCTGATCAAGTAAACTTAAGGCATCACGCATTCCACCTTCAGCTAATTCAGCAACTAATTGAACAGCATCTTCTTCAAACTCAATGTTTTGACTAGTTAAAATTTCTGATAAATGTTGTGTGATTTCTTTAGTAGAAATCTGTTTAAAATCAAAGCGTTGACAACGAGAAATAATAGTAGGTGGGATTTTATGTGGCTCTGTTGTAGCTAAAATAAAAATAACATGTTTAGGGGGTTCTTCTAACGTTTTTAAAAGTGCATTAAAAGCCCCTGTGGATAACATGTGCACCTCATCGATGATATATACTTTATATCGCCCCATTGTCGGTGCATATTTAACTTTATCTCTAATTTCACGGATTTCATCTACACCATTATTACTAGCTGCATCAATTTCAAATACATCTGAATTAGAGCCGTTTGTAATGGTTGTACAATTAACACACTCATTACAAGGTTCATCAGTTGGATAATTCACACAGTTTACAGCTTTTGCGATAATTTTAGCAATTGATGTCTTTCCGGTTCCGCGTGGTCCACAAAATAAATACGCATGTGATAAACGTTCATGTTTAAGTGCATTTTGAATCGTTCTAACGATATGAACTTGTCCCACTACATCGCTAAATTTTTGGGGACGATGAGCACGATATAATGCATTGTATGACATAAAAGATTTCCTACTCTCTAGTTTCAAAGTTAATTTGATTATAACATAAAAACTTTAGATAGATTTATTGGTTTTCACATTTATTTTCATTTTATAATCATTTTTAAATCAATTGATTAATATTCCAAATTGTGTAAAATATTATAAATAGACATTAAACTGAGCTAAAGGTTTAAAAACAATCAGATTTTAAATTTTACTATGAGGGATAAGATATGATGGAGAAAAAAACTAATTTGATGACTGAGGGAGTTATTTGGAAGCAACTTTTATTATTTTCGATTCCCTTATTAGTCGGGAACCTATTTCAACAGCTCTATAATACAGTTGATTCAATTATTGTCGGAAACTATGTCGGAAGCCAAGCTCTGGCAGCAGTTGGGGCAAGTACCCCAATTATTAATTTATTAGTGGGATTTTTTATGGGAATTGCAACAGGTGCTGGAATTATTATTTCCCAATTTTACGGAGCGAAAGATGAGAAGCGTTTAAGAGAATCTGTTCATACGGCGCTAGCACTTAGCATTTTAGCCGGTATTTTTTTAACGGTTGTGGGGATGATGTTTTCTCCATGGATTTTAAGAATTATGGGAACACCTGATGAGGTGTTGCAAGATTCGGTGTTGTATTTGAGGTTGTATTTTGTTGGGAGTTTGTTTTTGCTTGTTTATAATATGGGCGCTGGAATTTTGAGGGCAGTTGGAGATTCGAGGCGACCTTTATATTATTTATGTATTTCATCTGTAATAAACATTGTACTTGATTTATTATTTGTAGTTGGATTCAAGATGGGAGTTGCAGGCGTAGCTCTGGCAACGTTACTTGCTCAAGGTGTTTCGGCTATTTTACTAGCGATTCATCTGATAAAGACGTCTGAGAGCTATCGTCTTGTTATTAAAGAAATCCGTGTTCATAAGCTTGTATTTCAGGAGATTGTGATGGTTGGAATTCCAACAGGCTTGCAGTCAGTTATTGTTTCATTATCTAATGCCATTGTCCAAAGTAGTATTAATGGTTTCGGAGCGGCGGCTATTGCGGGATGTAGCGCCTATATCAAATTAGATGGTTTTATGATTTTGCCAATTATGAGTTTTGGGATGGCGTCTACTACCTTTATTGGTCAAAATTTAGGGGCACGTCAGTATGATCGTATGAAACAAGGGTTGAAGACAACATTGTGGATGACTTCGATTTACACAATCATTGTATCTTTATTAATGTATGCATTTGGTAGTGAGGCACTAAAAATCTTCTCTCAAGAACCTGATGTTCTCAAATATGGGCGTAGTATGTTACAGTGTCTGATTCCCGCGTACATCATGTTAGCAGTTATGCAGTCGTTAGTTGGATCGGTGCGTGGAGCTGGGAAAACAATGATTACTATGATGATTTCGATTGTTAGTTTATGTGTGGTAAGGGTTTTATGGATTATGGGTGTTTTGGCATTTAATCCGAGTATTGAAGGGGTGTTTCTTGGATATCCTATTTCTTGGACGATAGGCGCTATTTTGATGATTATTTATACGGTAAAAGGAAAATGGATACCTCTTGATTAGAGATATCCATTTTTTCTATTGACTTGGAGTTAACTCCAAGGGGTATGTTAGTATGGAGGGAGGGATTTTGATGAGGGTTTTAATTTTATCGGGTAGTCCAAGAAGACATGGAAATTCAGATTTGTTATGTGATGAGTTTATGCGGGGAGCAATTGATGCTGGACATGAGGTTTTGAAGGTTTTTTTAAGAGATAAGCAGATTAATTATTGTATGGCTTGCGATGGTTGTCGAGGAAATGGTGGACGTTGTGTGATTAAAGATGACATGGCGGATATTTTGACTCAGATGATTTTGTCTGATGTGATTGTGATGGCTTCTCCTGTTTATTTTTATTCGATGGATGCCCAGATGAAGACATTGATTGATCGAACAGTAGCTAAATATATTAAGATTATTGATAAAGATTTCTATTTTATTGTGACGGCTGCTGATAGTAACCCACAAGCATTAAAACCGACAGTTGAAGGGTTCCGAGGTTTTATAGACTGCTTAGAGGGAGCTAAGGAAAAAGGTGTTCTTTATGGGACTGGGGTTTGGCAAAAAGGCGATGCTTTAAAAACTGATTTGATGATACAAGCTTACGAAATGGGAAAAAGTTTATAAGATAGCATATATTTCATTAGATAATAACTATTAATAAGGACTTTTATTGGAGGATTTAGCAATGAATATTAAAGAGGTTAGCGAGCGACTTGGGTTATCGGCGGATACGCTACGTTATTATGAACGGATTGGGTTGATTCCTCCAGTACAACGAAATAAGAATGGGATTAGAAATTATTCTGAAGATGATTGTACATGGATTGAATTTATTAAGTGTATGCGTGCTTCTGGGCTGCCTATTGAGGTTTTAATTGAGTATGTGACATTATTCCAACAAGGTGAGGAAACAAGCTCTGCCCGCAAGGAAATACTAATTGAGCAGCGCGATGTATTACTTGAGAAGATTGCAGAGTTACAAAAGACAGTTACACGATTAAATGGCAAGATTGAATTTTATGAGCAACATGTGATTCCAAGAGAAGAATCGTTTAGAAGAAAAAAATAAAAGCTCCCGGTTGGGAGCTTTTTAATTTAAGTGATAACGGCGACCTTTTAATGCGTATAATACTTCTTCTGCAATATTTGTGACGTGGTCCCCTGCACGTTCGATATACTTATTAATTAGAATAGCATAAGCTGTTCCGAATACTTTGCCATCAACAACTTGGATATGTGTAATTAAAGAAGCTAATAGTTCTTGATAGATTTCATCTACTTGTTTATCCATATCAGCTGCTTCTTTAACTTTTGTTTTATCTTCTGTTCTTAATCCTTCGATGACAAGTTTTAACATATTAATTACAATTTCTAACATTTTTACTAACTTATCTACATTTTTCTGATAATGCTCAATTGATTCATTCTGTTTAATTAAGATGATGTATTCAGCTAGGTTTTTCGTATAGTCTGCAATACGTTCATACTCATTGGCTAATCGCATAATCATTAAGATTTTACGTAAATCACTAGCGACTGGTTGTTGACGAACAATTAAAATTGTTGCTTCTTCTTGAATTTCTTCTTGTAAGTCATCAATGTTTTGATCGCTTTTTATAATTTGTAAAGCAATTTCAACATCTAATGTTTTTAAAGCATTTAATGTGTTTTGGTATGCTTCTACTGTTAGTGATGAAAGTTTGCTAATTTCACCAAGTAGAGCATCATAATCTGATTCTAACCTTGTTTTTTTCATTCCATGTCACCCTCTTTTTTATCCGAAACGTCCTGTAATATAGTCTTCAGTACGCTTGTCTTTTGGATTTGTAAAGATTTTATCTGTATCATCAAACTCAATTAGTTCTCCCATTAGGAAGAAAGCAGTTTTATCAGAGATACGAGCCGCTTGTTGCATTGAGTGTGTTACGATAACGATTGTATATTTCTCTTTTAGTTCTTCCATTAATTCTTCAACTTTTTGAGTTGCAATTGGATCAAGTGCTGATGTTGGTTCGTCCATCAGAATAACTTCTGGTTCCATTGCAATGGCACGAGCAATACATAAACGTTGTTGTTGTCCACCTGATAATCCTAATGCTGATTTATTTAAACGATCTTTTACTTCATCCCATAATGCAGCACCACGTAATGATTTTTCAACAATTTCTTCTAATTTCTTTTTATCTTTAATCCCTTGGCAGCGTGGTCCGTAAGCAATGTTATCAAAAATACTCATTGGAAATGGATTTGGTTTTTGGAATACCATTCCAACGCGTGTTCTTAATTTCATGACATCGATATCAGAATAGATATCTTCCCCATCTAATTTTACAGATCCAGTAATTTTAACTGTTTCAATTAAGTCATTCATACGATTTAAGGTACGTAAAAACGTTGACTTTCCACACCCTGAAGGTCCAATAAATGCAGTTACTTTACGTTCTGGAATTTCGATATTGATATGATGGAGAGCTTGGAAGCTTCCATAAAATAAGTTTAAATCATTAACCTGAAATTTGTTTGACATCTTCGTCACTCTCCTAGTAATTTGCCTTACTGAATTTTCTTGAAATTAGTCGTGAAACTAAATTTAATGTGAATACGATCACTAAAATGACAATTCCAATTGCAGCCGCCATCTGAATATTACCTGATTCTTTTACTTCCACATAAGCACGAACTGTTAATGAAGTTCCTGTTTCAAATAATGATAATGTCCCACTGCTTGGATTAACCGGTAATTTTGCAAATGTTCCAATTGTAAATAATAAGGCTGCTGATTCCCCGATTGTACGTCCGATTGATAAGATAACTCCGACCAAGATACCAGGAATAGCACTTGGTAATACAACTTTTGATAGTGTTTGAATTTTGTTAGCTCCAAGTCCATAGGAAGCTTCACGGTAACTCATCGGCACTGATTTTAAAGCCTCTTCCGTCGTTCTCATCATCGTTGGCAATAAAAGAATCATCAATGTTAATCCACCCGATAAAATAGACATTCCTAATTTAAAGGTATTAACGAAGATCAACATCCCAAAAAGTCCAAATACGACTGATGGAATTCCTGAAAGAACTTCTGTTGCAAAACGAATCATGTTAACAAGTTTACCTGGTTTAGCGTACTCAACCATGTAAATTGCAGCTAAAATTCCGATTGGTGCAGCAAATAATAAAGCAACTGCGATTAGCATTAAAGTTGAAACAATCATTGGGAATATTCCGCCACCTGGTGATGTTACTTTTAACATTAATTCATTGCTTCTGTTTAGTGTATTGATAATATCTTCTACCGGTGTATTAGCTTTAATTTTTAAATTTCCACCGTCTCCATTGATTTGTGATAATTCATATCCTACTTTAACTGGGAATGCTTCATCAGCGTTATTGATTGCATGTTTTACTGGAGAAGCATCATCTACATAGACGATTTCATACCCTTCTTCTGTCTGTTCAATAGCGATACCTAAATTTTCAGAGAAATATTCATCACTTGAAAGGTTTGTTGGTGCTATAAATGTTTTATCTGTCACCACATTTACATATTGTGTCTGTGATTCATAATCGTTAGTTAAGAAATCCCAACTAATTAAAGACCATCCATTTGAGAAAATAAAGTAAACGATTGAAACTAAAAGTCCCACCGATACTGCTGCAGATAACCAAATTAATCCGTTTAATAAGTTATCTTTTACTTTACGACTAACCATTAACGGTCACCTGCCTTTGCTTGAATTCTAGATAATACTAGATTGATAATCATGATAAAGATAAATAAGATAACAGCTGTTGAGAATAACATTTGTTCATGAAGTTCTGCTGCATATCCCTGTTCTAATGCAATATTTGTTGTTAATAGACGAACACGATCGAAAATTGTTTGTGGAATGCCTGATTCCGGATTTCCCGCTACTAAGATAACAGCCATTGTTTCCCCAATCGCGCGCCCTACTCCAAGAATGACCCCTGTTAAAATTCCTGATTTGGCAGCAGGTAAGATGACTTTGAAAATAGTTTGCATTTTTGAGGCTCCAAGCGCAAGAGATCCTTCTTTATAACTAGACGGAACTGCTCTAATAGCTGTTTCAACAACGGCAACAATTGTTGGCAAAATCATAATTGTTAAAACGATAATAACAGCTAATAATGAATCCCCTGTTGGATAAGGAGAAATTGATTTAACCATGGGTGTAATGACAGCAAACCCAAAGACCCCATATAATACAGACGGAATGGCAGCTAATAATTCCACCGCAGGACGCACGATGTTTGCTAACCATTTTGGCGCAACTTCTGCAATAAAAATTGAAGTTAATAAAGCAATTGGAACTCCAATAACGATAGCACCTAATGTGGCTACAATCGAGCTAACAATCATATATCCAATTCCATAATCTCCTATTTTAGGCTTCCACTGTAAGCCGGTGATAAAGTCGATAAAGTTATAGGTTCCGAATTTATTATTTGGGAAAAACGGAGCCAACCCTTTACCAAAAATAAAGATAATAATTAATGCAACACTGATGACCGCAAATAGCGCAGCTACTAGGAATACGATATGAAAGAATCGTTCTAGAAAGACGCGTTTACGATTAATAGCCATATCCTTTTTCAATCTCAACACCTCATTTTTAAATTTAAAAAGCTGAATCGAGCGCTTAGCTCATCGTAGAAATGAAGAGAAAGTGATCGAAGTGGTTTTTGCTCCAATCAACTTTATCGAATTTCATAGAGGAGCTGCTCGATGAAGCTAGATTACACAAAAAAGCTGAAGCGAGCGCTTAGCTCATCGTAGAAATGAAGAGAAAGTGATCGAAGCGGTCTGGGCTCCAATCAACTTTATCGAATTTCATAGAGGAGCTGCTCGATAAAGATACGTTACCTAAATGGATTTACAATTGTTTTGATACTAAAAATACAAATATTTCTTTTCATTAAATTTATATCTATTTAAAAGCATAAAAAAAAACGAGACTCTCGTTGTCTCGTTTTTTTGTTGTTATTTTACTTCATTCCAGTCAGTAATTTTTCCTGTGTATACTTCTCGAATTTGTTCTAGTGTGATATCGTTTGTTGAGTTTTCTTTATTAACAACAACTGCGATTCCATCCATACATAATGTTGAGTATGCTAAACCACTTTCGATTTCTGATTCTTTTAATTCACGAGATGCGAATCCTAATGTGTAAGTTCCATCTTGTGCATTTTTAACACCTGTTCCAGATCCTGTTCCATCATAAGTGTAAGTTACTTTTGGGAATAATGCTGTGAATTCATCCGCTGCAGCTTTTACTGCTTTTTCAGTTGAGGTTGATCCACCTAATGTCATATTTCCTGTTAAGTTATCATATTTAGACATATCAAAATCTTCTGCATTGGCAGTATCAACAATTGTTCCCGTTGACTCTAAGACTTCTAATCCATCTTTTGAAGCTAAGAAGTCGATGAATGCACGTTCAACATCTGTTAGGTTTTCATCCTTATATACCATCATAAATGGACGAGACACACCGTAAGTTCCTTCTAATACATTGGCAGCTGTTGGTTCAACTCCATCAACTGTTAATCCTTTTAATTCTGATGCTTTTTCTTCTAATGTTACGAATGATACGTATCCGATTGCTGATTCGTTTCCAGCTACATATGTTGCAACTACACCGTTTCCATCTTTGATTGTTGCATTACTAGTCATTGGATCTTCACCGTCTACGTTAAATCCGATAATTTCTTCGAATGCGCTACGAGTCCCTGAACCTTCTTCACGGCTCACAACATCGATGACACCTAGGCTTGTTGTTTCAGTATTAGAACCTTCTGTTGATGTTTGCGGCTGTTCTGATGTTTCAGTTTTTGATCCACATGCAGCTAGTGAAAAAGTTAAAGCTGCCGCCGCCATAATAGACATTAATTTCTTCATTATGTTCATTCCTCCATTTTTTAAATCTGTTTCCTTATGTTGTTATTGTAATATAAATCTGTTTTAGAAATATTAATTTTCTGTTAAGAAACGGTTAAGATAAAATTAACTAATGTAGAAACAGAAGTCTGGTATATATTTTTTAATTAGTCATTCTTGGTCCTGCTAAGATTTTTAAAAATCTATCTCAATTACAAGGGATTATCTAGTTTTATTCTGTATCTAACCATGTTCTTCATGCATAAAAAAAGAAGTAGTTTATTTTAAACTACTTCTTTTTCTTAGGTAAAGAAACGGTAAATGTTGTTCCTACATTTAGTTCACTGTTAACCATTATACGGCCTTTATGTGCTTCAATAATAGACTGAACAATCGATAATCCAAGTCCAGTCCCCCCTGTATGACGAGATCTTGCTCTATCCACACGATAAAATCGTTCAAAAATATGAGGTAAATCTGCGCTTGGAATCCCGATGCCTTGATCAATAACTTGAATTTGATAATATTCCCCTACTGCTTTGGCTTTAACAGTAATCGTTGTATTTTCACCTGAATAATGAATAGCATTTGTTAACAAATTAAGAAAACAATGTTTAAGTTGAATGTAATCTCCTTCTATTTGATATTGCTCTGGTGCTTCAAGTTTAATTTTTTGGTGTTTTAACTTCGCAACATTTAAAGGTTGAACAATACAATCGGTCAACAATTCATTTAAACAAAATACTTCAGTTTTCATTTTAATCTGATCAAATTCATATCGATTAATCAATAATAAATCTTTAACAAGTTGTTCCATTCGATTATTCTCATCTGAAATCATCGTTAAAAATTCATCTAATGCCGCCGGGTCATTTTTCGCTCCATTTAATAGAATTTCTGTACATCCCTTAATTGCACTAATTGGAGTTTTTAATTCATGAGAAACATTTCCGAAAAATTCTTTTTGAAGATTTTGATATTTTTGAAGATCAGTAATATCATGAAAAATAATAACCGATCCATTAAAATCATCATGTTCGTTGTAAATTGGATTAGCAGTAGAAATATAAAATTTTTGATCAATTTCTAATGTTTTTTTTCGTGTTGTTTCACAAATTAATGCATCTTCTAATACTTTACGAAGTTCTGGTTGTTTAACTTCATTAAACGAAACAGTTTTTAATGCGGATAAATCAACCCATTTTTTGAATCGATTATTGGCATACTCAAGTTCACCACTAATGTTTAAAATAACCATCGGATCCTCAATGCTATTTGTAATAATACTAATAATTTGCATATTTCGACGATTTCGATATTCCTGTTGTTGAATAAATCGCATCAACTTATTATATTTAATTCCTAAAACCTCTTGCTGTTCAATCACAAGAGGCGCAACCATACTCCATTTTTTTTGAGACTGAATACTTTCAGCTACTTTATCATATTTTCTTAGTTGCTCTAAATATTTCATAGCTCGGCGATATTGCATAAACATTAGGATCAATAGCACTAATAAAAAAACAACTGTCACTGGAAAACTTGGTTCACTATGAACATTAACTATGAGTAAGGTAATAAAAACAATGAAGAGGGCCAGTAATTCGTGGCGACTACTAATCATGGACTTCATCCTCTAGCATATAGCCAATTCCACGAATCGTTTTAATTTTAATTCCATAATCTTTTAATTTTTCACGAATCTTAAAAATGTGAACGTCAACGATTCGCGTATCCCCATCGTATTCAAATCCCCATAGGCGATCAAGTAACACATCCCGAGACATGGCTTGCCCTTTATGTTGAATTAAAAACTCTAACAATTCATATTCTTTCAACGTAAAATCGATAACTTGCCCATTTACTAATACTTCAAAGCGACTATTATCTAATTTAATACTTCTGTATCCTAAATAATTTTTATTTTTTTCACTAGATAAGACTTCTTTACGGCGAATAATGGCTTTAATTTTTGAAACCACTTCTCTTGATGAGAATGGTTTTGTCATATAATCATCTGCTCCAAAATCAAGTCCTGATACACGGTCCAATTCATCATCACGTGCTGAAAGCATGACGATGTACGTTGAAATATTTTGGGCTCGTAACTCTTTACAAACTGCAAATCCATCTTTTTTAGGCAACATGATATCGAGTAAAATGACATCATAATCATTAACCAGCGCCTTTTTTAATCCTTCCTCACCATCACTAGCTAAGTCAACTAAAAAACCTGATTGTGTTAAATCGTATTGTAAAATTCGTTGAATAGAAAACTCATCCTCAACAACCAATATTCTCTTGCTCATGTATTCAACCCTCCAAAACCATCTAATTATGCTCATTTTATCATATTTAAATCTTTGGGTTTGTTAAAATTCTGTTAAGGAATAAAAAAAACTCCCCTTTGGTACCCTTACCCACATAAAACTAATTGCTTAAGGCTGCTACATTCCTGTCCTGACCTGGTTCACAACGTCCTATTGAATAAGGGTACCAAAAGAGAGTTTCAATTGATACACATTTAGTATATCAATTTGAAGTCTCATTGTCAACACGCTGCTGCTTTTTTTTCTGGCGTAAATTTCTGAAAAAATCTGACAAAAGTTGTCCACATTCTTCTTCTAAAACACCGGATACTAGCTCACAACGATGATTAAATTTCGACTCATCAAGTAAATTATAAATAGTTCCGCAGCATCCACCTTTAGGATCATGGGCTCCGAATACCACGGTTGGAATTCGCGATTGTACGATTGCACCTGCACACATTGGACAAGGTTCAAGTGTAACATATAGTGTACAATCTTCAAGACGCCAGGAACCAACCATTTCATTAGCCTTTGCAATAGCAATCATTTCAGCATGGGCATTTGAAAGTTGACTTGTTTCTCGCAAGTTATAACCTCTAGCGATGATTTCTCCATCTTTGACGATAACAGCTCCAATAGGAACTTCACCAAGGTTTTGCGCTTTTTTAGCTTCTTCTATTGCTGCTTGCATATATGTTATGTGCTTCATAAGTCACCACCTTGTTAGTTTATTCTTTTCTTAACGACTTTATTCTCTTTAGATAATCTTTAATCAAAGTCATTAAATTTTTTCGTACAAAAATGAATGATTCTCATCTATTCTATGATAAAATATTACTGTTATCAAGACTAAATCTTAAGAAAGTCTGAGGTGAGGATGATGGTTAAAACGTTCATGATTAACGTTGAAAATTTAAAAACGGATGAGGATGTTAAAAAAATCGAGAGTTATTTTGAAACAAATTTAGATGGGGTTGAAAAATTAGATATTAATCTTTCTCTTAAACTAGTATCAGTTCGTTACAACGATAGTATCGGTTCGCCAAAATATATTTTAGATGCATTTAATCGTTTAGGATACACAGTTCGATAATTCGAACTTCTTTTTTTTATCGTAGCAGGAGTGACAGATATGAAGAACAAACCTTATTTTATAGCCATTGAAGGTCCTATCGGAATTGGGAAAACCTCTTTAGCGACCTTACTTTCAAAGCATTATAATTATCATCTTTTAAAAGAAATTGTTTATGAAAATCCTTTTTTAGATAAATTTTATGATGATATTGATTCTTGGGCATTTCAAACAGAAATGTTTTTCTTAACGAATCGTTATAAACAGTTAACAGATATTCAAAAAGATTTTTTAGATAATCAGAAATCTGTTGTATCTGATTATCATTTATTTAAAAATGTGATTTTTAGTAAGATGACGCTCGACGTTAATAATTTTAATAAGTATCAAAAAATTTATCATATTCTAGAGGAAGATCTTCCTAAGCCAAATGTTATTATTATTGTAAATGCGACGCTTGAAACGATTATGAAGCGTATTAAAATGAGAAACCGTCATTTTGAACAAAATATTGATCCCAATTATCTTCAGACTTTAATCGATTCTTATCATGAATATACAGCATTGTTAAAAGAAAATCATGAGGAAATTAAGGTTATTGAACTGAATGGTGATGAGCTTGATTATGTAAATAATCCAAAGCACTTACAACAAGTTATCAAGAAAATCGATGAAATGATTGGTCAGGAGGATTAAGAATGTACGAGGCATGTGAAAAATACGGAATTCCACGCGATGCGATTATTACGATTGCAGGAACTGTTGGAGTTGGTAAATCAACGTTAACAAAAAAATTAGCAGAAACTCTAGATTTTAGAACTTCTTTTGAAAAGGTAGATGGAAACCCTTATCTTGAAAAGTATTACCAAGATTTTAATCGTTGGTCTTTCCACTTACAAATTTATTTTTTAGCAGAGCGTTTTAAGGAACAAAAAAGAATGTTTCAATACGGTGGTGGATTTATTCAGGACCGTTCAATTTATGAAGATACTGCAATTTTTGCTCAAATGAATTACGATAATGGGAGTATGAGTAAGGAAGATTTCGATACTTATAACTCATTATTTAACGATATGGTGATGACTCCGTACTTTCCTCATCCTAATTTAATTATTTACCTTGAAGGAGATATCGATGAAATTGTAGGACGTATTGGAACACGTGGACGCCAAATGGAAATCGATACACCTGTTGAATATTGGTACAACCTACACCGTCGTTACGAAGACTGGATTGAAAACTTTACATCCGCACCAGTCCTTCGTCTAAATATTAATGAATACGACCTCGTAAACGACGAAAAATCAATCGACTACATCCTAGCAAAAATCGGAAGAGTATTAAACACAAAAAGCTGAAAGAGGCGATTAACATCCGCTGAAATTTGATGAGAGTCCGTAGTGGCGTAGCCACAAGTGACTATCGAAAATTTACCAGGATGTTGCCCCTTGAAGCTAGATTACACAAACCTACATTGATTATTTCTAATTCTCACATTCATTCAAATAGAAATATTAATAATTTAGAATAAAATGCTCTAAAAATTCGCAAGCTCAGTTAGAGAGATTTAAAAGGCTAAGAGTTACCTAAATAAATAAAAAAAGGAGTTGATTCTACTTTGAATCGACTCCTTTTTTTGTGATTTGTTTAATGCGTTCAAATGTTTCAGGACTGATAACATGTTCAATACGACAAGCATCTTTATCAGCCAGATCTTCATCGATATTTAAGGTCATCATTAAAAATTCTTTTATTAAGCAATGGCGTTCAAAAATTTCTGTTGCTTTTTGATGTCCAGATTGTGTGAGTTTAATTTGTCCACTCTTCTCTATTGTAATAAGCTCTGCATTTTTTAAAATTCCCATTGCACGGCTAATACTCGCTTTTGAAAAGTTGAGTTCATTCGCAATATCTATAGAGCGTACAACCCCATTTCTTTGTTCGAGAATTAAAATGGTTTCTAAGTAGTTTTCTCCTGACTCTTGTAGCTTCATAGGTATCCCCTTTTTCATTTTATAATCATGATATAAATATAGTTAATCTTAACATATTGAGGTCATTTAATTCAACTTTGATACTTTTTTCTCAAAATTGAATTGACATCATTATCCAAACATGGCATACTACTATTATCAGTTAGCAAAAGCTAACTTGTTTTTTTCACGCGAGTTAGCATAGACTTACTTAAAGAGGGGGACTTATGATGCCACTTACGATGGCGGATATTGGAACACAATTATTGATTAAAAAGATTAATGGTCGTGATGATACGAAGCGATTTTTAGAAAGTTTAGGTTTTGTAACAACAGAAAAAACAAAGAAATGTAGTGTTACAAAT
>OLSC01001705.1_pt1 | contig 18627 bp, 16 predicted proteins | sample 1672881 | NCBI WGS metagenome assembly OLSC01 (sample SAMEA3136733, study PRJEB25190) | human gut metagenome | biome: human gut; feature: human-associated habitat; material: faeces | place: Austria | collected 2013
GGAATATGCCGCTTTGGCCCGACAAGGCGGCTATGCTGCTGGTGCTGGGCGCTCTTGGCATCGGGTACGGCTTCCGCGGGGGGTATCTCTACTACAACGATCGGGACCAATAAAAAATGGGAGACAGCCCGTGCTGTCTCCCATTTGATTTATCCCAGCAGCAGTTTGTGCAGGTCTTGCACGGTATCTGCGATTGCGGCGGCACCGGCAGAGTGGAGTTCTTCGCGGGTGCCGTAGCCGTAGAGGGCGCCGATGCAGGGCAGGGCGTTTTTCTTCGCGCCGATGACATCGTGCTCACGGTCACCGACCATGACAACGCCGGTCTTATCGGTCAGGCCGATGGTGTCCAGCGCGTAAGCGATGACCTCGGCCTTGTCGGTGCGGGTCTCGTCCAAAGTCGCACCGCAGATGGCGGTAAAGTACTGCGCCAGATCAAAATGCTCCATGATGCGGCGGGCGTACTCCTCGGGCTTGCTGGTGGCCAGCACCAGCTGGCAGCCGCGGGCGTGCAGGTCGGCCAGCAGCGCGGGGATGCCGGGGTAGACCTCATTCTCAAACAGGCCCTTGTCTGGGAAATACTCCCGGAAGGCCGCCACGGCGCGGTCGGTGTCGGCATCGTTCAAGCCGCAGAGATTGTGGAACGAATCGATCAGCGGCGGGCCGAGGAAGCGGCGCAGGGTGGCTTCGTCGGGCACGGGGATGCCGATCCTGCGGCAGCCGTACCGCACCGAGTTGAGGATGCCGGGGGCGGAATCAGTCAGGGTGCCGTCGAGATCAAATAGAATTGTTTTGTACTGCATGGGCACCCCTTAGTTGAACTTGAACAGCTTCTGGGCAATGCGGTAGCCGCCGATGCTGAGCTTGCAGCCCAGCCAGCCGGGCAGGTTGCAGGCTTCGGCTACCGAGAGGCGGCAGCGGCGGCAAAGGCGCGGATCATGGGCTTTCAGGTCGGCCCACAGCTGCTTGCGCTTTTCCATGGCTTCGGGGCTGCCGTCCAGTGTCAGGAAGATGCTGGAGATGGCCATCATCATCGAGAAATAGTTGAGCATATAGGCCCGCAGTTTGTCCTGGGTGACAGGCAGGGCGTAGACATCCACGGCCTCCATCATAATGCGGGTGACGCGCAGCTGCTGGTCGACGCGCTTGATCATGTTCTTCTCGTTGACACTCTGGTCATCGCGGCCGATGAAGTAGCGGTAGAGGTCCAGGTTGAGGTAGTAGATGGTCTCGACCTCGGGCAGAGGCTGGTAGACGAAGATGTTATCCACATAGAAGGTGTGCTTGGGCAGCACCATGCCGGACTTACGCAGCACCTCGGTGCGGTAGATGACGCTGTGCATCAGGATGTTCTTGTTCGGCGGAAAGTGACCGATCTCGCTCCACTTAAAGACGCGGCCCTCGGGCAGGATGCCGGTATAATCCACGATATTGCGTGTGTTATCAGCCACATGCTCGTACACATAGTTGGCCATGACCAGATCGACCGGCTTTTCGGCGGCAGCCTGGGCGCGCAGCACGTCCATAACCTTGGCCAGGGCGTCATCGTCCAGCCAGTCGTCAGAATCGACCACCTTAAAGTACATGCCGGTGGCGTTGCGGATGCCCTGGTTGACACCCTCGCCGTGGCCGCCGTTCTCCTGATGGATCACGCGGACGATGGTGGGGTACTTTTCGGCGTAGGCATCGGCAATCTTGCCGGTGTCATCCTTGGAGCCGTCATCCACCAGGATGATTTCGGCTTCCTCGCCGGCGGGCAGCAGTGTCTCGATGCAGTGGTCCATATAAGCGGCCGAATTGTAGCACGGCACGGTAAAGGTGATAAGTTTCATAAATAGTCTCCCCTTGTGTGGTTTGCCTGGGAGCAGTGCAGGCTTTTGTGCACCGCTGCGGCAAACTGCCGCGCCAGGTCATAAAAGGACAGTATATATCATACGCTCTTTAGGCCCAAAATGCAAGCGGAACGACAAAAAGCGCCCGGTGCCGAACATTTGCATGTCGGCACCGGGCGGCTGCTTGCTGGGAGATCTTTTCTTACACCGCGGCCTTGGGGGAGACCGTGTTTTAAGAGGCTGCCTTACAATCCGTCATTATAACGGTTATAACGGTGGACGCCAGACGGCATCACGTCATTATACATTTCCTCCGGCAGGCCATACGGCGGGGCAGGCTCCAGAAAACCATACATCCACTCGGCTAACGTGTGCAGCTTCAACATACAACCCATCTCCTTTCCGATATTGGCGGGTCTTTTTTGGGGGGGCGATGCCGCTGCTGCGGGCTGTTCGCCTTGGCGGTATCGCTTTTCTTTTTCTGTCTTTATTATATGCGATAAGTCCGTCTTTTGCAAGTTGCATTTTGTACAAACTTACAAAAGTTATTTGTATATTTTAAACTATTTCGGCATGTTGTACATTTTTGGGTTGCATCTGTACGCATTACGCGGACAGTTCCTCCCATGCTTCCTGCATGGTATCGGCTGAGAAAAGGAACTCGCCGTACTCAGAATAGACCTCGATGTGGCCTGCTACGTAACGAAACTGCTGCGTCATGATGTGTACCGCCTTTCCTGTTTGGTTGAGCTTTGTTATGCTTCCATTATACAGGATGGCAAGTACCATAATTTGGACTTTAAGGCTCGGTAGCCCATTTCGTGATACGATAAAGCGGTCTTTTAGCCCAATTTTCGGCCCCGCGCAGCACCAGCAGCACCCAAAAGCAAAGCAAAAACCAGTAAAAGCTGTACAGCGGACAGACCAACCCGGCTACGTTGCCCCACAGGGCGCTGTAGTCCCACACGGCCAGGTGCAAAAGGTAGCGGCAGGCCAGGCCCACGCCCAGCTCTACCCCGCTGGCGGCTGCAGCGCCGCATAACGCCGCTGCCCCCAACGACAGGCTGCGCCGCCGGGCCAATTGCTGCAAAAGGCAAAGGCATGCCCCGCCTGCGGCAAACATTGTCCAATGGGTGGTGCCCCGCCAGGCAAGCTCGATGGCCTGATACCCGGCCCCGCCCAGGGCAAACAATATGATCGGCTCTAACATAAAAACACCCCTCCCGCCATAGTATGTGCGGAAGGGGTGCGTTGTAACCAATTTGTAATGTTTTACTTGGACAGTTTCTTCAGCAGGGCGCTGCGGGTATCCCACAGCTTTTGGCTGAGGTCAACGTAGTAGCGGTGCGGATTCTCGAAGCGCTTGACCTCGTCCCACAGGGTGTTGACCTGGGCCTTGCAGAACTTCTTGATGTCGTTCAGACTCGGGGACTGGTAGACGCGCTTGCCGTTCTCATAAATCGGGGTGGACAGGCAGCGGGCAGTGCAGTTGACGTAGGTGCACTCTTTCCAGGTCTCGATGGGGTCAAACAGGGTGATGCCGTGCTGGGTCTCGACCTGCTCGTCAGCCGTCGTGATGAGGTCAGCCATGGCCTTGCCGTCCTGGTCGTAGATACGCCAGACTTTCTTCAGGCAGGGAATGGTCATCTTCTCAGCAGATTCAGACAGCTTCATCTTGGGGGTGTAGCTGCCGTCGTCCTCTTTCACAGCGGCCAGCTTGTACACGCCGCCAAAGACGGGGTCGCTCTTGGCGGTGATCATGTTCTCGCCGATGCCGAAGCTGTCCACGCGGGCACCCTGCAGGATCAGATCGCGGACAATGTACTCATCCAGGCTGTTGGAGGCACAGATGGTGCAGTCGGGGTAACCGGCCTCATCCAGCATCTTGCGGGCCTTCTTGGACAGGTAGGCTATATCGCCGCTGTCGATGCGGATGCCCTTGGGGCGCTTGCCCATGGGCTTGAGGACCTCGTCGAACACCTTGATGGCATCGGGCACGCCGTGGCGCAGCACGTTGTAGGTATCCACCAGCAGCACGCAGGCATCGGGGTACATCTCGGCGTATTTCTTGAAGGCATCGTACTCGGTGGGGAACATCTGCACCCAGCTGTGGGCCATGGTGCCGGAGGCCGGGATGCCGAAGTCGCGGGCGGCCATCACGCAGGAGGTGGAGCCGCAGCCACCGATGTAGGAGGCGCGGGCGCCGAAGTAGGCGGCGTCATAGCCCTGGGCACGGCGGGCGCCGAACTCCATGACCGGGCGGCCGGCGGCAGAACGCACGATGCGGTTGGCTTTGGTGGCGATCAGGCACTGGTGGTTGAAGGTGACCAGCAGCAGGGTCTCCAGCAGCTGGCACTCAATGGCCGGGCCTTCCACGGTAACGATAGGCTCCTGCGGGAAGATAGGCATGCCTTCCTCGATGGCCCAGATGTTGCAGTGCAGCTTGAAGTTGGCCAGGTAGTTCAGGAATTTCTCATTGAATGCGCCGGTGGTGCGCAGATAGTCGATGTCCTCCTGGGTGAATTTCAGGTGGTCCACGGCGTCGATGAACTGCTGCAGACCAGCCATAATGGCGTAGCCGCCGCCATCGGGCACGCGGCGGAAGAACATATCAAAGACGGCGATCTTGTCCACATACCCCTCATCCAGGTAGCCGGCCGACATGGTCAGCTCGTAGAAATCTGTCATGGTCGTAAGGTTGCGTTTTACGTCTAACATGGATAACCCCTCCTGAGGTTTTCACTTATTTGTACGCTTTTTCGATGATTTTTCAATTGGCTTCAGCACGCCCAATGCTGCCAGAACGAACAGGAAGGCGTACACAGCCACGACGATCATCGTAAGCATAACAACAACTTTAAAATAGGTGCTGGAGAAGAACTCGCCCACGCGGGCGATGGTGTACAGCACCTGGTTGCGGGCCACATCGCTGCCGGCGATCAGGTCCGTCGTACCGATGACTTCGCCCTCAATGGTCAGCGTAACGGTGCCGACCACATCCCCCTGCCTGACGGGGGCCGCGATGCTTTTGGGCAGGTTGAAGGTCTGCTCGGTCAGGGCAGCGCCGCCCTCCTTGGGCAGCAGGGTCATCATATTGTCCGTGGGGTAAAGCATGACCGTATCGGACTGGGTGGCGTAATCCACCGGGATCTCGGTGATGGGCTGGGTGGGGTCCAGCGCCGCCGCGATGGTGAAGGAACCGAAGATGACGTCCATCAGCTGGGCGGTCTCGTACAGAGCCGGGCGGGCCTGATCGGGGTCGGCCTCATAGGGCACGTTGAGCACCACGCTGATGTAGCTGATGCCGTCCTGGGTGTGCCAGCCCGCGAAGTTCTGCCACTCGCCCAGGCTGCCGGTCTTGCCGCCGCGCACATAGCTGCGGTAGTAGGCGCTGCCTTCGTTCAGCATTTTGTCCGTGTTCTGGATCACATAGGTCCCGGGGGTAGTGTAGCGGTCGTTGGTGCCCATATCGTAGCTGGGGGTGGACACGACCGTGGCGAAGATGTCGTAGGATGTCAGTGCCCGCAGGATCAGGTAGGCATCGCGGGCAGTGGTGACGTTGTTGGTATCCAGACCGCAGGGGTCAGCAAAGGTAGTGCCGGTGCAGCCGATGCGGGCGGCTTCCTCGTTCATCATCGCCACAAAGTTATCAATGCTGCCGCCGCCCATATAGTCGGCCACAATGTAGGCAGCCTCGTTGGCGCTGGGCAGCATCATGGCGTACAGCAGGTTGCGCAGGGTCTGGGTCTCACCCTTACGGATGTCCGCCGTGGAGGCGTTGGTCGTCTTCTCCCAGATCAGGTCGTAGATATAACTGGGGGCTGTCACGCTGATGGTGTCCAGCTGGTCCTGATAGTTCTCCAGCAGCAGCAGGGTGGTCATCATCTTGGTCAGGCTGGCGGCCTGCAGCGGGGTCTCGCTGTTTTTCTCGTAGACCACGATATTGGTATCCAGGTTGACCACGTAGGCCGCAGGGGCCATGATGTCGGGCGCAATATCCGCCGCCGAGCCGTTGATCCCCTCAGCCGCCACCGGCAGCCCCAGCACGATCACCAGCACAAAGGCGCACAGCACCGCGCAGAATCTTTTCATAGGCATGGTTTCCTTTTGGTTGATATACGGTATTAGTATAGCAAATTGAAAGGGAAAATAAAAGGGTGTGAACCGGGATTTTTACAATCAGTTCATCGCACCGGCGGTGGCAAACAGGTGGTCCACCTCATCGGACAGGGCACGGTGCTGCGGCATGGCGAGATTTGGGTCAACAGCCAGCAGGGCCTTGGCTTCCTCCTGGGCCACTTTCAGCGTGCGGGTATCCTGCACCAGGTCCGCCACCCGCAGCGTGGGCAGGCCGTGCTGGGCCGAGCCGAAGAAATCACCGGGGCCGCGGTTTTCAAGATCATATTTTGCCACGGCAAAACCGTCTGACGTGTGGCACAGGAAGCGCAGCCGCTCTTTAACGGCGTCGTTCTCGTTGTCGGAAATCAGGATGCAGCAGGAATCCGCCGCTCCGCGCCCGACACGTCCGCGGAGCTGATGCAGCGCCGACAGACCGAACCTCTCAGCGTTTTCGATGACCATAACTGTAGCGTTGGGCACATCGACGCCGACCTCGATAACAGTGGTGGAGACCAGCACGTCCAGTTCCCCTGCCTTAAATTTCAGCATCACTTCGTCTTTTTCTTTGGGCTTCATCTTGCCGTGCAGCAGGCCGATGCGCCGGTTGGGCAGCAGCGGGCAGACGGTCTCGGTGTAATATTTTTTGACGGCCTGCATATCTACGGCCATCTCGTTTTCCTCGATGGCCGGGCAGACCACGTAGGCCTGATGCCCCGCGGCAAGCTGCTTTTCAATAAAGCCGTACATGTCCCGCCGCTTTTTGCCGGTGATGAACCAGGTCTTGATGGGCTTGCGGCCGGGCGGCAGTTCGTCCAGCACCGAGATGTCCAAATCGCCGTACATCAGCAGGCCCAGCGTGCGCGGGATGGGCGTGGCGCTCATCACCAGCAGGTGGGGGCTTTGCGCCTTGCCTGCCAGCAGGCCGCGCTGCCGCACGCCGAAGCGGTGCTGCTCGTCCACGATGGCCAGGCCCAGGTTTTTGAACTCGACCGAATCGGTCAGCACCGCGTGGGTGCCTACCACCAGCCCGGCGCGGCCGTCGGCAATGGCTTCCAGCGCGACCTTTTTCTCTTTGGCTTTCATGCCGCCCACCAGCAGCGTGACGTTGACGCCGAAGGGTTCCAGCCGGTCGGCCAGTGTAGCGGCATGCTGCCGGGCCAAGATTTCGGTGGGGGCCAGCATGGCGCTCTGCCAGCCGTTTTGCGCGGCAAACCAGATGGCCGCCGCAGCCACCAGCGTTTTGCCGCTGCCGACATCACCCTGCAGCAGGCGGTTCATCGGCACCTCACCGCACAGGTCGTGCACAATTTCCTCGGTAGAGCGCTTTTGTGCGCCGGTAGGCGCATAGGGCAGGCTGCCCCAGAACGGGGCAAGGTCCATCTCGTGCATTGGTGCGCTGGTCTTGCGCCGACCGTGGCTGCGCAGCAAAAAGATGCCGATCTGGAGCATATACAGCTCTTCAAAGATCAGGCGGCGGCGCGCCCCGGCCAGGTCCTCGGCGCTTTGCGGGGCGTGGATACTGCGCACGGCCTGGGCCTTGGTGGGCATGCGGTAGCGGGTCAGCAACTCCGGCGGCAGCGGGTCGGCCAGCTCGTCCACGTATTGCAGCGCCGCGTGGGCGCAGGCAGCTTGCCGTGCGGCGGGCAGGCCCTCGGTGCCGGGGTAGACGGCCACAAAGGGGCTGGCAGCCACTTGCGCCTCGGTGCGCACCAGCGGGTGCAGCAGTTCACGGCGGGTCATGGTGCCGCCGATGCGGCCCTCGAAGTAGTAGGTCTGGCCGATGATGAGTTTATCGGCCACGTAGGGCGTGTTGAACCAGGACAGCCCCAGTACGCCGGAGTCATCCGCGGCCAGCACCCGCACCAGCGCCCGCCCGCCCTTGATGCGGCGGACCGGTTCTTTTTGCAGCACGGTGGCGCGGACACAGCTGTCCACGTCGTAGGGTGCGCTGACTACGGTGTAGGGCTTGGTGTAGTCAATGTATTTGCGGGGGTAGCACAAAAGCAGATCCCGGATGGTGGTAACGCCGAGCTTTTCAAACTTTTTGGCAAACGCCGGGCCGACGCCCTTTAAATATTGGATAGAACTGTCGATCATCGCCATACGGGACCTCCTTTCTTCCCGCTTTCTTGAAAGAAAGCGGGGCAAAGAACTTTTAATCAAAATCGGATTTTTACTTTTTTTGCTCCATTCGCCTTTTCATTCACCTTTTCCTCACAACTTCCGATTTTCGAAACACAAGTTTATTTTTCTTCCATTTTGTCTAAAAGCAGATTGGTTTTTTTGAGAATCAAGTATGTGCAGGAAATAATGAGAGAGATTAACAGTGTGACTGCTGTATAAAGTGGGTAAAAATAAGAGTTTATAAAGTCATCTCCACTAGGAATCAGTGACCCAACAAGTCCACCGAATAGAAGATTTCCATATAAGAAAACAAAAAAGCTGATACATCCAATCATGACTGCTTTAGATGATGGTTTCATATTGAAAATACTTCCTATTCCAGATAAAATACCCCATCGGGGTTATAACTCGTTCCGTCCGCAGTGATTTCAATGCCGTAGTGGTCGTAAACATTTCCCTCAGTATCCATATCGATCCAGCGGTTGTTCAAATCCTGCTCACTCATCATGCAATAGCCAACGCACGCCGGATCGTTAAAGTAAAATACATAACCCAGCTCCTTCTTCTGGTAGCCGACACAGATGACCCAGTGCCCCTCGGCCAAATAGGTGTCCGCATCATCGGAATTTTGGGTGTTGTAGCCATCCTCTGCCGCGGCCCATGCCTGAATGCAGAGCAGCACAGGGTGCCCCTGGTACAGAGCCGAAGCCAGTTCTGGCGTGGTTCGGTTCTCCTTTGCCGTGACGGTTACGCTGTTTTCCTCAAAAAAGCTGACAATGCTGCCTGGCGGGGTTCCGGCTTCCTCGTTGGTGCCAAGTTCTTCCTCATAGGCGGTAAGGTTCCAATCGGCCTGGTATGGGTCCAGCCAGTTCATCACCATCTGCACGCAGGTGGTCCCGCAGGTGTAGCCGCCATACTGGCGCAGGTTCGGCATGTCGATAAAGACATCGGCATCCTGGGTCTGCCCGTCATAGGGTGGCTGAACGGATGACTGTTCCGCAGCTGGCCCTGCGCAGTCGGATAACAGGAAACATGCGGCACAGGCAAAAGTGCCAAGTATCAAGATGCCGTATCGCTTTTCCATTCGGCTCGCTCCTTACTATTTGATACATAGGACCAACGATTTTCTGTGGATTGCTTTTTGAAAAAATGGAAACCGCAGCAGTCGCCGCCGGTACTTAGGGGCAAGCAGCCCCTAAGCCGGGCCTCCCGCGTTATCGGAAGTAGCGGGGACCTTTTCGGTTCCTTTTGGAGACCCAAAAGGAACACATAAAGGCAACATGCCGTTAAAGCGAGTGAGCGCCGCAGGGTGGCGCGGAACAGCAGCCGCAAGCAAAAATCAATAACAAAGATATACCAAAAAAGGCGAACTCGGTCTCACCCCAAATTCGCCTTTTTCCAATGTTATAACGTCAATTACTCCACACTGATCATGTAGTAGTAAACCGGCTGGCCGCCGCTGATGTGGCTGACCTCGACACTGCTGCCGCACTTGGTGCGCACCATCTCGGTGGTCTTTTCGGCGTCCTCGTCGCTGACATCGCAGCCGGAGATCACGGTGATGAACTGGCTGTCCTTCTTCTTCATCGAACGGGCCAGACGATAGGTCATCTTGACGATGTCGGTGCCGGTCGCCACGATCTTGCCGTTCTCCAGCGCCATGATCTCACCCTTCTTGATGGGCTTGCCGTCAAACTCGCTGTCACGGGCGGCATAGGTGATCAGGCCGGTGCTCACATGGTCAGCAGCCTGCATCATGCCAACGGCGTTCTCCTCGGGCTTCAGCTCGGGGTCAAAGTTCAGCATGGCGGTCATGCCCTGGGGCACGGTGCGGGTGGGCAGCACGATGACCTTGCGGTCCGCGAGCTTCTGCGCCTGCTCGGACGCCATGATGATGTTCTTGTTGTTGGGCAGAACGAGCACGGTCTTGGCGGGCACGCTCTGGATGGCGGCGAGGATGTCCTCGGTGGAGGGGTTCATCGTCTGGCCGCCGCTGACAACCGCGTCCACGCCCAGGTCGCCGAACACAGCCTTCAGGCCCTCGCCCGCGGCCACGGCCACAAAGCCGTACTCGCGCTCGGGGTCAACGGCGGCGTAGGTGAACTCGCTGTCCTTCTTCTCCTCGGCCTCGGCCTGTTTTTCCAGACCCTTCGCCTGCTTCTGGCGGGCGAGGAACTGCTCGTGCATGTTTTCAATTTTAAAATTGGTCAGGTAGCCGTACTTGATGGCCTCGCTCAGCATCATGCCGGGGTCGGAGGTGTGGACATGGCAGTTGGCAACGTCGTCGTCCTCGATCACAACAACGGAGTCACCGTTGGACTCAAGGAAGGCGCGCAGACGGGTAACGCTGGCATCGGCATCCTTGTGCAGCAGGAACTGGGTGCAGTAGCCGTTTTTGATGTCCTCGACCTTCATCAGGTCGTCGGCAAAAACGCCCTTGCCTGCGGCTTCGCTGGATACCTTGGGCTTGGCGGCGACCTCGGCACCGGCGATGATCTCGCCGCCGTCGAACACCTGCTTCATGCCCTCAAAGATCAGCATGATGCCCTGACCGCCGGCGTCCACGACACCGGCCTTTTTCAGCACGGGCAGCAGGTTCGGGGTGTCGTCCAGCGCGGCCTGACCGGCCTGCAGCGTGGCGTCCCACATGGCAGGAACGTCCAGCTCGGTGCATTCGGCGGCCTTCTCGGCAGCCAGACGGGAGACGGTCAGGATCGTGCCCTCGGTGGGCTTCATGACGGCCTTGTAGGCGGCCTCGACGCCCTGCTGCAAGGCGGCAGCCAGGTCAGCGGAGGATGCCTCGGTCTTGTCCTTCAGCGCCTTGGAGAAGCCGCGGAACAAAAGGCTCGTGATAACGCCGGAGTTGCCGCGGGCGCCGCGCAGCATAGCGGAGGCAGCGGTCTTGCTGGCCTCGGCCACGGTGCAGCTGTCGGGCATGGCCTCAAGCTCGGCGCGGGCGGCGCCGATGGTCATGCTCATGTTCGTGCCGGTATCACCGTCCGGAACGGGGAAAACGTTCAGCTCATCCACACGGGTGCGCTGGTTGGCAATGTTGTTGGCGCCGGAAAGAATGGCGTCGCGCAGGGTCTGGCCAGTAATCATGGTTTCGTTACACCTCATATTTTTTGGGTAAAACAGTCTTTAGTCGGCAATGACGTCGTCCACGTAGACATCGATGCGGGCGACCTTTAAGCCGGTGGCAAGTTCAACTTCGTCCTTGACGCGGTGGGTGATGCTTTGGGTGATGGTCGAGATGTTCAGACCGAACCCGACCTTGATATGCAGGGCGATGACCAGCTTGCCGGCCTCCTGCGTGACGGTGACGCCTTTCGGCGGCAGGCTGCCGGTGCGCAGGGCGCTGCGCACAACGCTTTCAGCCGGGGCCTGACCCATGGCGGCAATGCCGTAGCACTGCTTGGCGGCCTGCTCCACCAGGCCGGAGAAGTAGTCATTCGTCAGCGAAATATGTCCATAGGGATTGACCTTGGTGATCATCTGCGATCCTCCTTTTCAGGGTTAGCTGCGGCTAAGCCCGCAACTGTACTATATGAATCTTTAGCTATTATACACCATTTTTCCCCGCTTGAACAGGGCATTTCGGAGAAATTTATTTTGGCGCGTGGATTTAACATTCCATTCACAAAGTTTACAGCGCAAGAGTATATACTGTTTACAGAAGTATGACAACCTTACCAAAGGAGCTCGGTTTAAACCATGAACCTTTTATTCTTTTTGACACCCAAGCAGGACGTCCTGTACATTTACGAGGATTTCACCCTGCGCCAGACGCTGGAAAAATGGTCCAACCAGCGCTACGCCACCATCCCTGTTCTGAAGCGCAACGGCGAGTATGTCGGCAGCATCACCGAGGGCGACATCCTCTGGGGCATGAAAAATCTGCACGGGCTGGACCTTGAAGCCAGCGAGGACGTGCCGATTTCCAGCTTCCCCCGCCGCCGCGATTACAAGGCCGTGACCGTGACCACCGACATGCCGACGCTTTTAAAGGCAGCCATCGAACAGAACTTTGTGCCGGTGGTGGATGACCGCAATGTGTTCATCGGCATGGTGCGCCGTACCGTGCTGCTGCGGGAGCTGTACGACAAATATACGACCCTGCCGACGGATAAGCGCTTCAAGGGCAGCCACCCGCCGATGTAAGGGCTTGCAATCCGCCGCGCGTTGCGGTATAATCAGCACAACGGACAGAGAGGTCGCACAGGACTTCTCTGTTTTATTTTTTACAGTGAGGTGTGAACGCTTGCGCCGGGGCTGGCGGCTATGGCCGTCTCGGAGGATGGACTGACGGAGGCTGTATGCCTGCCGGATAAAAGGTTCGTCTGGGCTGTGCAGTGGCATCCCGAATTTTCGTTCCGCGTGAGTGAGGACAGCCGAAAGATTTTTAAGGCGTTTATAGAAAGCTGCTGAAACAAAAAGCCGCTGCAGCACAGGCTTCTGTGCTGCAGCGGCTTTTTTGTGCGAGGCATCTGCCGTATGCGGGGGTCGATGACGAGCATCGGCCCCGGCAGGGCCTTACGCGGTTTTCTTTGCCGCGGCCTTCTTCTTTTTCTTCTTGCGGGCGATGAACAAAATCACCAGCAGCAGTGCGGCTGCGGCACCGCAAGCCGCCGCGAGCAGGGGCACCTTGCTGGCGGGCATCTGCACAGCAGCGAAGGCCGTCGTACCGGCGGGGGCGGTGCAGGTCAGATAGCTGCCGTCCACGCTTGTGTCGGCCTGCTGCCAGCCTGCGTCGGTCTTGACCCACAGCACGGTGTTGTCCGTCGTCTCCGGCGGCATATAGCGCAGCGTGTGGCCGGTGTCGGCGGGCAGCTCCAGGCCCCACGCCTCCACCAGCGTGCCGGGGGTATCGGGCGCGTCGTCCACCTCATGGAGCATCAGCTCGTCGGTGGTGTCGAAGCTGCCCTCCACCAGCACAAGGGAGCGTTCACCGCGCTTTTCCTGGCTCTGGCGGACCGTGTTTATGTCGCTGTACTCGGCGTGGATCGTCGCGTCAAACGTCATGCCGGTCAGATCCACATCCTCCCAGCTGCCGTACTGGCCCTGGTGGTTGGGAACCGGCGGCAGCTGATCCGCCGGGAAGTCGCTGCCGTACGGGATGTGGTATTCCTGGACCAGCGAATCCTCGTCGGTCACAAAGCGGACACAGATGCTGCCGAAATCGTCGGGCAGATTTTCCTGCGCGACGAAATCCTCGTAGGCCAGCGGTTCGGCAATGCCCTGGTAGCTGACGCTGTCGATGCCCGCGACACCCCCGTCCACGAAGGTGTTGCCGGTCACGCTGCCGTCCAGCGGGTCGTCCACGATACCGGCAATCGCACCGATCTGTTCGGCAGCGTTGTCGATCATGACCATGGCGCGGCAGTTTTCGATGGTGGCACCGCTGCCGACAATGCCGCCGACCTGCTTTGCACCGGACAGGCGGCCCTTGGCGCAGCTCCCGCGGATCGTGGACTTGCTGATACCGGCCACGCCGCCGACGCCGGTGGCGTCCTCGGCATCGAGGGTGCCAAAGCCCCTGCAGTCGATGACAGAGCCCATCTCGGCGTCGCCGACGATGCCGCCCGCGTTCTGCTTTTTGGCGCTGATCGTGCCGTAGTTTGTGCAGTCACGGGTGACGACGCGGGTCTTGAAGGTAAAGTTCAGCGACTCGCTGCCCGCGGTGGTGTAGTCGTCCTCGGGGTCCAGATCGTTCTCGCGGGCCATTGCACCGGTAATGCCGCCGGCGTTGAGGTCCGCATTGACCGTGCCGCTGTTGATGCAGTTCGTGACCTTGGCCTCGACGTCGTCATCGGTGTCGTCATCGGAAACATCGTCCACGATGTCGTCTGCATCCCGGTTGACATTTTCGCTGGCACCGGACAGCGTCTGGCCGATCTTGTTGATCTGCTTCGAGATCGCCTTCACGTCGTTGATCAGCGCCTGGCTGTTGCTGCTGGCGTTGTTGTTCAGGCTGCTGACGATGTCGCCCATGCTGGTCAGGCTGCTGCTCAGATCATTGCGGCTGGCCGTGATGGCATCGCGGTTCGTCAGCTCGACCTTTGGAATTTCGACGTCCACGGAGTCCGGCAATGCATCCGAAATGTCATTGAGCACATCCTTTGTGTCGGGCAGGTCGTCAAGACCCTCGGTGATGAGCGTATAGCCCGGGTCAATCGGATAGCGCTCGTCCGGCTTTGTGGCAGCGCCGTCGTCCTCGCTGACAACGGTGCTGTCAGCGGAATCGTCAACGGCTTCGGGGCCGGGCTGCCCGTGGGAGGTGCGGTCCGCCTCGCCGCCCTCTGCAGCGGGCTCCTGTGCGGGGGCGGTGTCCTGCGCTGCCGTACTGCTTTCGGCAGGCGTGGAGAGGTCAGCACTCTGCGCGGGCTCCTCCGAGGGGGACAGCGTGTAATTCGGATCGACAGGGTCGGTGTCAGACGGAGGCGTCGCTTCGCTGTAGTCGATGACTGTGTCCGAGTCCGCGGCATTGTCTCCGTCGTCCGCGCCGGGCAGGTTGGTATTCTTGAGGTCCTGCTTGAACTGGCTCAAGTCGGTCTTGACGGTCTGGGAACTGATGGACACGCCGTTTTCAGCCTGCTTCAGCAGATTCTCAATGGCATTGCGGGAGCTGGTCACGTTGTTCTTCAGCGCTTCGAGCTGGTTGGAAAGGTCACTGCTGGCGGCGCTGGCGTCATCGCAGGCGCGGTTGACCAGCGTCTGCAGCGTGCTCATCTCGTCGGAAAGCTCCTGCAGCGTGTCCTTTGTGTATTCCAGCGTGCTGCTCGGCTCCATCTGGCCGACGATGCCGCCGCCCTCCTTGCGGGCGTAGACAGTGCCGTAGTTGACGCAGCCCTCAATGTAGCCGGTCTGGCTGCCCGCGATGCCGCCGACATTGTAGCCCATGTGCTGGTAGCCCACGGTGCCGCGGTTCATGCAGGCGCGGATGACACCGCCGGACTGGCCCGCAATGCCGCCGATGTCGGTGATGTCGGCGACGTTCTCGGTGCCGATCAGGTCGTTCAGCGTCAGCGAGGAAAGGTCGATGTCGTTCTGCTCCACCGTCGTGTTGACGCTGGAGGTGTTCGTGCAGTTGGCAATGATGCCGTGATTTTCACCGGCGATGCCGCCGATGAAGTGCGCACCGTAGACACTGCCCGTGGTCGTGCAGCTTTCGATGACGCCGGCGGCCAGATTTGTGCCCGCGATGCCGCCGACAACGGACGCGCCGGAGGACACGCCCTCAAAGCGGCAGTTGTGCAGCGTACCGGCGTTGCTGCCCGCAATGCCGCCCACGGTGGAGCGGCTGCCGGTGGGCATCGAGCGGCCCCGGATGACGAGGTCGCGGACGTTGGCCCCCTGCTGCACATAGCGGAAGAAGCCGATGACCGAGCCGTCATCTACAAGGCTCAGGCCGGAGATCGTGTGGCCCTGCCCCTCAAATACGCCGCTGAAGGACGGGATGCCCGCAAAGCCGCTGCCGGTCAGCTCCAGATCGGCGTCCAGATAGACGGTGCGGTTTTTGCTCCAGCTGTCCAGGCGGCAGGAATCGACCAGCTGCAAAAGATCATCGACGGTGCCGATGTGGAAGGTCTCCTTTTCGGCGGTGTCGGCGGTCCCGCTCTCCCCTTCCGCAAAAACGGGCAGGGTCAGCGCCAGCACAAGGCAGAGCGCCAGCAGCGCAGCCCAGAGGCGGCGCGTCAGGTCAGAAATGCGGTTCATTCAGCGTCGCCTCCCTTCGTGTCAGTGTCGGGCGTATCGGGTGTGCCTGGTTCGGGGGCACCGTCCTCGGATTCGTGGATGTTCTTCTCCGACAGGTACATGTCGGGCTTGTCAACGGTAAATTCGGTGCCGGTGGCAATGTTCGCACTGAACTGGCCGTGCAGCACGCCCTTGATTTCAGCATCTACGACGCCGTTGATGTAGCCGCGCACGCGGCCATTGACGTGCATTGTGCCGCTGGCCGTGCGGGCCATACCGGCAACGCCCTTCATCTCAAAGCTCGTGCGCTCGATGATGGTGTCGCCCAGGATCAGGATCTGCGGCAGGACGAACAGAACCAGCATGATGGAAACGATCGTGCCGCGGCCCAGGCAGGTACCGATGGCGGCGATAACGGGGTTCGTGGTCAGCACGCTGATCAGAATACCCGCGGATGCCAGAATGGAGCCGGAGGTGAAGATGGTCGGGAACGACTCGTTCAGGGCTGCGACGATGGCCTCCCGCGGGCGCATGACCTTCTTCAGGTCGGTGTAGTGGCTGGAGATAACGATGGCGTAGTCGATGTTTGCACCCATCTGAATCGAGTTGACGATCAGGTAGCCGAGGAAGTACAGCGGGGTGTGCTGCAGGTACGGCACCGAGAAGTTGATCCAGATACTGCCCTGAATGACGATGATCAGCAGCACGGGCAGACCCGCGGACTTGAATGTGAACAGCAGGACCAGGATAACGAACAGCGCGGACAGCACACTGATCAGCAGGTTATCCTCGCCGAAGGAGCTGGACAGGTCCATGGCGCTCGTCGTATTGCCGACAACGTAGAACGAATCGGTGGCGTAGTATTTGCCGATGATGTCGTGCATCTTGTTGACGAAGGCGAACGTCTCGTCGGTCTCCTCGGGCAGGTTCAGATAGACGACCATACGGCTGTAATCGTCGCTCTGCAGCTGCTTCTGGGCTTCATCGAGCTGGTCGAACAGGTCGTCCAGCGTGTCCTGCACATCGCCCGAGAGCGTGATGTTGCCGTCGTGCATCTCCTGTTCCAGGAACCTGAACATGTCGTAGATCGGCACTTTATAATCGTCCAGGCCGTTGATGATCTCGCCGTACTCGTCATGGTCGACGGCGTAGGCGCCGTACAGTGCCTTGGCAACCTCGTAGTCGAGGTCGGCCATCTCGGCCAGCTGGCGCGGTGTCACAGCGTCGGTCAGCATATAGCCGTCCATCGCTTCAATGTTGGCCAGACCCATCGTGGATTTGACCTCGGCGCAGGCGTCCAGCTCGTCGAGGATCCTGCCCTCGGACTCATAGTCGCCCGACGGCACAATGACGGCCACCATGTTGCTGGAACCGAAGGTGTTTTTGATTTTCTGGTAGGCGATCTGGCGCTCGCTCTGCTTGGCGGTGACCAGGTCGGTGTAGGTGTAGCAGTAGGGGCACAGGTTGGCAAAGACCGCCGCCGCCACGATGATGACGCCGAAGATCGGCGGGATGATAAAACGGGTCTTGATGTCGAACTTGCCGACGGCGGTGATCTTGGGAATCAGGTTTTTGTGGCGGGTCTTGTCGATCAGCTTGCTGAACAGCACCAGCAGGCCGGGCATCAGCGTAAAGACACAGAGCATACTGAACAGGATAGCCTTGATCAGGACCGTAGCCAGGTCACGGCCAATGCCGAAGTGCATGAACGCCAGCGCGGCCAGGCCGCTGATCGTCGTGAGCGAGGAGGAAGAAATCTCCGGGATAGCCTTGGAAAGCGCGGCAATGCAGGCCTCGCGGGTGGGCAGCGTCTCATGCTCATCGCTGAAACGGTGGCACAGAATGATGGCGTAGTCGATGGCCAGCGCCAGCTGCAGTATGACGGTGACTGAGTTGGAGATGAAGCTGATCGTGCCGCACAGGAAGTTTGTGCCCATGTTCAGCAGCGCCGCCGCGCCGAAGGTCATGAGGAGGACCGGGACCTCGGCATAGGAGCGGGAGGTCAGCGTCAGCACGACGACGATGATGATGGCCGCGATGATGACGATGACGAGCATTTCCGATTGCAGGTCCGCGGAGGAATCGTAGCCGACCTCGGAATAGATCGAGGTGTCGTAGCTGCCCTCAAGCTCGTCGCGGATCTCCTGCAGGGCGTTCTCGGCGCGCTCGTCCCCTACTTCTGCGTCAAAGCTGACGGAGAACAGCGCCGACGCATTCGTGTAATGCTCGTCGGTGTCGTCAAATTCGACGGTGGTGACACCCTCGATGTCCTCAAGCCGGGACTGGATGTCCAGCGCAGTATCGTAGGTGATGTTGGACACCATGACGTTTGCCGTGCCGTAGGTGACGAAGTTGTCATTCATCACGGTCAGGCCCTGGCGGGTCTCGGTGGTGTCGGGCAGGTAGGTCGTGATGTCGTCCTCGACCTTGACCCAGCCCGTGGCGATGGCACTGAAAATCAGCGCAAATATGTATAACAGGAAGAACAGGTTGCGTTTATCAACGATAAATGAAGCCAGCTTTTCCATCCCGCCGCCTTTTGGCTTTTCGTTCTCCAAGAGTATACAGCCTCACTTTCCCATTTTATATATAAAAAGGATACATCATTATTATACGAAATGCAAGGCCCATGCAACACGGTCAAATTCAGAGGAATGTACAAAGAAGCGAGGAAGTTTTTGTTAAGGTACACAAAAAAACACCGTGCGGTGTTAAACCACACGGTGTTGAAAGCTATTTGGTAAGCTAAATTACTTCAGCTCGACCTTAGCGCCGACCTCGGCCAGCTTCTTCTGGATGTCCTCGGCGTCAGCCTTGGAAGCCTGCTCCTTCAGCTTGGCGTTCGGGGTCTCAACCAGCT
>OLSC01001731.1_pt1 | contig 18349 bp, 18 predicted proteins | sample 1672881 | NCBI WGS metagenome assembly OLSC01 (sample SAMEA3136733, study PRJEB25190) | human gut metagenome | biome: human gut; feature: human-associated habitat; material: faeces | place: Austria | collected 2013
TCGATTTTGTCCGCACCCTGTAAAAACAATAAGAACTATCAATATCATCGCAAATTTCTTACATATGTAATAATTCCCCGTAAAAATTTTTTTATTTTTCAAAATATTCCTCCAATACGGTTGCATCCTTTTTAACAACATAACCACTTCCACCGATTCCTTTCACATTCTCAACCATACTGATAAGAAGAATTGGTTTGTCCACGCTTTTATCTGCCGTAAACGCCGAAAACCACCCGATTTCTTTGCCAGAAGTATCTTCTTTCGTTGCCTTCAACTCGGCTGTCCCTGTTTTTCCAGCCAGCAAAATATCGTCACGATGTGCAGCATATCCGGTTCCTTCCGGATCATTTACAACACCTTCCACCCCTTGCATAATTTCTTCTACATTTTCTTTGCTAAACGCATTTTCTATCCATGTTTCACCAGATGCTTCTTCTTTGTATTTCAAATACGGTTTTATCATATTCCCTTCATTTAAAAATGAAGTATAAATACTTGCCAGATGTAATGGATTTACAAGAATCTGCCCTTGCCCATAACCACTATCTGCCAATTGTATTTCTGTTTCTATTTTATCTGTATTGGAATATGTTGATTCCTGCATCGCAATCTCAAACGGCATATTCTGATTAAATCCTATTTCATTTAAAGTATTCATAAAATTCTCACTACCAATTTTAAGAGCTGCCTTTGCAAAATAAATATTATCAGAATAGATAATTGCATTTTTCATAATAACCGGTTCATATTCATGAAGTGTTGTCACTTGATAAGATCCCCAAGACGAATCTTTCTGCCATGCCAAACCTTCATTTCCAAAATCTTCTTTTGGATCTATGCTTCCCGTTTTCAACCCAATTCCTGCCACAACTGGTTTAAATGTTGAGCCAGGACACCATACTTGACGGAAACGATTATATAATGGTTTCTTTTCATCTTCGTTTAATGATGTCCATTTCTCTGATGATAAGCCCCGTATAAATTCATTATTATCATAAGATGGGGTACTTACCAAAGCCAATACTTCTCCCGTATAAGGATTCATTGCGACAGAACACCCCGGATCTTCTTTAAACTGCTCGTATAATGATTTTTGCAAATCGGAATCTATCGTTAATTTTATATCCATACCATCTTCTTTAAAAATACTTGCAAGAACCTCTTTTACTTCCCCATCACTATCCAAAATCTTTATATCACAACCATCTTTTCCTTTTAATTGCTTTTCGTATAACTTTTCCACCCCAGATCTTCCGATCACACTTTCAACTGAATATCCTTCCCCTGGATGATTTTCCAAATCTTCTGCTGTTATAGACTGTACATAACCAATTAAATGAGCTGCTGCTTCCCCTAACTCATAGGTTCTAACTTCCACATCTGATAGCATAACCCCTGGAATTTCCAAAAGTTTATTCTGACAATCCTGCTCCTCAAGTGTCTTTTCTTCTGGCTGTATTTTCATTAAATCTATTTCTTCTACTTTCGGAATAGTTTCAATTGGTACAAAAGAATCTTCTTTTACCCACTTTGCTGTGAGTTTGTTATTTATTGTTTCTACATCTATCTCTAATAACTCCGCTATTTTTTCAATAGATACATTCCTGTCTTCCAGCTTTCCCGGTATAATGCCAACTGATGTTGCTACTCCTTTTCCTGCAAGCATTTTACCATCTCGGTCTAATATTTCTCCTCTCTCCGCTTTTGATGTAGTAACACTTATTTTATCATCACTCTCTAAATCTGGAAAAATCAGGCTATCCTGCCATACTAATTTATATCCCTGTTTCGTCTTCTTCAGTTCCGCCATATTGTCAAATTGTATTGTTCCGGCAATTGTATTACATGATGTTTCATACGAAAGCGTAACTGTATCTGCTTTTTTCTCTTTCACAGCTATATGACTGGTTTTAATGTCACTGACCTCTATTCCTTCGTATATCTTAGAATTTCGTTGTATGTATTCTTCTTTTGTCAGATAAACTTTTTCATCTGAATCTATCATAGTATACATTACTTCATATTCCTTTTTTTCAATATGGTTCATATATTCCATAAGTGTGTCTTCTGGTGATTCTGTTATCGTCCTTTTTAATAAAACACCTCCTGAAACAGCAATTACTGTTATAGCTACTATCAGCCCAAAAATCTTACAAGCGTAAGATTTTTGGATATTTTGCTTTTTTCGTCTATTTTTCATAGATATTCCTTTCTTCTAATTTTTTTGTTTCTTAAATCTTACGCTTGTAATATTTAAAAGTCAAGTCTATTTTCAGGAATTGTATACTCCAGATTCACCATTAGACTATCACACTTTTTCTCCTGCCTTTTAATATGCCGGGACACCGTATCCATAGATATTACTGCTTCCGATACGGTAACTCCGTCTTGCCACTTTATCCCCACTGTTGCCTTCTATGGTATTGACGGTTCCACCGCTGACACTCTCTACAATTCCAACGTGGTCAATCGTCCCATTATTTCCCCAGTCAAAGAAAATAATATCTCCTGCCACCGGGGTATAACTTCCGTCACGGAACCTACCTTTGCTTTCAAACCACTTCACACCGTCCGAACAAAGAGAAAATTTCGGAATGACTCCACTCTGAATATAACCGCTCTGGTCTGCACACCAGGACACAAAGCAGGCACACCACTCTACCCTGCCTCCAAATCCATACCATCTCCAATAAGTCGTTCCGCCTTTTCCTTCCTGCGATGCTGCCACCTGAACGATTGCCTGATTGCCGATACCTGTCGGGATTCTTCCAAATACATAATACTGAAGCACATGTGGTACATACTGCTTGTCCCCATAACTGCTCCACCCCATTCTCTGTGCCATCATATCAGAAAATTCTGCTGCATTGGCAAGGGTATATCCACCTCTAGCTTTCGCCCATTCCAGATATCCATTTCCATAATTGTAGCTTTGCAATGCCAGTTTAATATTTTCCATATCCAGAGGATTTTTTACTCCTGCACGTTCCAGACAGCTTTTTATTTCCTGCACACCACAAGAAATCGAATACTCTGGATCTGTGATTCCATTTGGCTGTCTGGGATATTTTGTATTAAAGCTTCCTTCTGAACACTGCATCGGGTCAAGTCCTCTCCCGCCTGATTCCAGCATCATAATGGCTTTGATTAGTTCCACATACTCTCCAATGCCATATTGATTTGCATACTGTCGGATTAGTGGTTCATATGCTTCTACTTCTGCACTAACCGAAGAAACCGTACTGGAATTATCCCCACCTGTCATGCATAGAAAACCACCAAATAAAATGACGATAATCAAAATCATAACCGCAATCCAACCACCTGCAGTCAATGCACTCAGTAATGCTTTTGTAGCTTCAATCAACGCTTTTATCGCATGTGTTACCGCTTTTGCTGTCTTTTTCACTGCAATTGTGGTATCTCGTGCTGTCTGTCTTGCTGTCTGCACTGCTTTTTCTGCCTTTTTCATGGAATAATGCATTGCCTGGACATAAGCATTTGCTGTCTGCTCCGATGTTTTGATACTGGTCTTTGCCGTTTGTTCTGCAGTCTTGACCGCTTTTCCAGAAGTCTTGATAGTACCTTTTCCGGTATTCTTTACTACCTGTTCCGATGCTCTCCCGGTCTTGATGGTTCTTGTATCTCGTTCAATGGTCTTGATTTTTTTGACAGCAAGTTCTTTTCCCTGCTCCTGTGTCTTTTCTCTGCCTGAAGGCGGTGCTGGTCGGATTTGTTCTTTCGGCGGGTAAACTGTTTCTTCGCCTGTCGAAGAAACAGAAGCTTTCTCTTTCTTCCGTTCAATAATCTTTCCTGCCTGTCTGCGTACCTGATGCCCTGTTTCGTGAAAGATGCGGTCAGCATACTCGCTGGCCACATCTTCTGCATAACCTACCGGATTATTCTCTCTATCACTGGATTTCTCCGTCGATTGCATGACAGTTTCTTTTGTTCTGACATAAGACTGCTTAATATGGTCTGTCACTGTAACCGTCTTATCTAATACTTTAATATCCTTATGGACTTGGCGTGTTTTTATCTTACGATCCATCGCTTTCCTCCATTTGAATCTTTATCTAGCGTTCATGATTAGTTTCTTTTTACTTACCTGTGGCAGTTCCCGGCAGTATTCCGGGTATTTCATGCGGATTGCTTCATAAAAATATGGTGCATAGCCACAATCGAACATCTCGTATGGGGTAGACAGACTTTCTTCTCCCTTCTCCACATATCCATTCCACAAGTTGAAAGCCAGTCTGGTCAATCGTGCCGAACCGCCTGTCTGCCACCCTTCATGCAATGCTTCTGGTTTAATCAAACGCTCTTTAAAATCAAACATGCGATCAACATGATTTCTGGTATCTTCAGAAATTCCCACACAATAGAAAAATGAACTGTAATAACTGTCGTGCTTTCCGCATTTAGCTAACATCTGATAAAAAAACCTTTCGTGTTCCTTTGATGAAAATCTGATTTCTGACATATTTGGCTCCTTTTCCGGCACTAAAAAACGCCACAAATTGTGACGATTTCCAGTGCCTTGCTTTTCATTATTCAAAATATTTTTAATTTTACATTCTTCCCCGGTTGATACTGTCCTCTCCCGGCTTTGTGGTCATCAGTTTATACAACCTTGTATTGGTTGGAAATCTATTGACGAACGGTACAAGCGAACTTCCGTATTTCACCAGACCACAACCGGCATCTGCATTTGTGATATATCCCATCTGTTCTGTGGAGATATTTAGAAGTGTTGCCAGTTTTGCCCTATCCGGCTCTGCCTGATTAAGCATCACGATATACTCACTGTTGGAAATCATCGTACTTGCAAGAACAGAATCTAACAAATATTCCACGTTCTGGGTAATTGCTGTCGGAAATGCATTACGCTTACGAAATCTTCGCCATGCAGAGTTAAAAAATGCTCCGGAATACTCATTTTCAAATACTACATGAAACTCGTCTAAGAAAATATGAGTTCGCTTTCCCTGTTTCCAGTTCTCCGTTACCCGGTTCAACATTGCATCAGTGATTACCAGAAGTCCCATGGTCTTTAACTGTTTTCCTAAATCCAGAATGTCGTATACCATGATACGGTTATTCACATCAACATTACTTTCATGTGCAAATGCGTCCAGACTTCCATTGGTAAATAATTCTGATACCAGTGCCAAATCCTGTGCTTCCGGTTCTTCCTGTTCTAAAAATTTTTCACGCAGCACCCGCAAAGTCGGCACTGCTCCGCCATGCTGATATTCCTCATAAACTTCTCCCACACATCGGTCAATAATAGAACGTTCCTTTGCATTAATTCCTTTTTTATCCAACTGTTCAAACAGAGATAAAATAAACTGTGACTTCTCAATCACTGGATCACCGCCATCTCCATAACCGTCTACCATATCCATTGCATTGATATAATCCCGGCTTCCTGCAGCAATGCGAACCACTTCTCCGCCCATTGCTTCAACTAATGATGCATACTCTCGCTCTGGATCACAAATCAGGATATCGTCCTGCGTTGCCAGTGCCAGGAATACAATCTGCATTTTTGCATTAAAGGATTTTCCACTTCCCGGCACACCCAAAAGGAATGAGTTTGGATTCAACAGTTTTTCTTTATTACACATGATTAAGTTATGGGAGATTGCATTTTCACCGCAATAGATTCCTCCTGCGTCCATAATCTCCTGCACCCGGAATGGCATCAACACTGCTACACTCTCCGAAGTCAGTGTGCGGACTGCTGGAATCTTCCGGTGTCCGATGGGTAGTGCTGTATTTAGTCCGTCCATCTGCTGAAATTTTAGAATCGAAAACTGGCATAACTTTTTCCGTCCAATTGTCAGAAGTGTTTCTGTATCTGCGTCAAGCTGTTTCTTTGATTCTGCCGTATGCACCATAGTCAGTATTCCAAACATCATGCGTTGATCTCTCGTGGTCAGATCGTCCATAAACTCTTTACTCTCTTTTCTCTGCTGTTCCAAATCATAAGGAATCACTGCAGAAAAGTTATTGTTTGCATTCTGCCGTCTCTGCCAGTTCGTGATATTTGTCTCCACACCAAGCAGACGTTTTTCCACTTCCTGTACTGCTTCATCAGTCGGAACCGGAATCACATCAATACTCAACATCAGATTTCGATTCATGTCGGTCAGTTCTGCTATCATATCGTCTTTGATGTAAGAAGCATACTCACGAAGAAAAAGTACCCTTCCATAACGATCTCCCATGCGGAAATAATCTTTTTCAAATTCAAAGGTATCCGGACAGATATAATCTTTGAAGCTGTGTCCTTTTCTCATATTCTCCTGAATATCAAAATGGAAACCAGATTCTTCTCCTGTACGGTAAAAATCATGCAGAATCCGTAACTTATCTTCTCCATTTATCTCTACACATTTGGAACCCAATCTTGCAAAATGACTGTTCAGCTCTGTTGTCACTCGTGCAAAATACGTTCTGGCTTCTTCGATTGTTTTCTTATAGCAGGATACTGTCACATATTTTTCCTGCACCATGCTGTTGGAACTGGTTGCCTTATCTAAAAGCATGTTGTTATACTCTTTCCGGTATAAATCCAGTCCGTCCTCCTGCATCGGAATCAGAATTGCTTTTTCAAAATCCACTTTATTCAAGCGGTGATTATTGATTGTTATTTTTGTTGTTCTACCGCATCAAAATAAAGCCCAACGGCAATCCCGCAGGCTAATACTGAAAAGATAAACTGTCTCAGGGACAATCCGAAAAAGATTGCTTCTGTGTAATCCCTGATTTCCTTGTTAATTTTTACTTCCAAAACGATACACCTCCAAATCGCACATTTGTTATATTTTTCCTGTTCTGTTACACTTTGGGTAAATGAAAGGGGGACTGACCTATGCCAATCACTGTTATGATTTCACTTATTGTTACCGTTGCTCTATTCCTGATTTCTCTGCTGTTTCGGATTGCTGCCAGATTAAATCTGACCTTACCGCTGTTATACTTCCTTGCTGTTTCCACGATTCTGAATCCATGGGCAGCAAGCCATGAGAAACTAGCATTTGCAATCCTCTATCTGCTGACTGCCTTTTCTGTTCTTAGCTGGATTTCTGCTCTACGACGCAAGTGGCAGGAACATCAATACTACAAAGCTATGAAAGACGATATGTCCTTCCAGATTTCTCGTGCCAGACAAAGAGGGATTCCTTTAGATTCTGTTCATTTTGATTCTCAGGGGAATATGCGGTATAACAACAGCAACAACATTGTAGAATAAATTTTAAGGATGCTTTCGGGCGTCCTTTTTACAATCCCATCATTTCCCTCACTACCCTGTCTGACATCTTCACCGCACCGACCAGTACCAACATATTAAAAATCAATTCTCCAATATAGCTCCACACCATAGTCACTGCTGCTGCGTCCGGATTGACTACTGGCGGTGATGATGCAAACAATGAAAATATAATGCAGGCAAGTACCACGATTGCTCCCTCCAGACACACTGCTGCATAGGATTTCAAGAAACTTCTTCCAATATTTTGGCTCGGCTCTCCCGCAAAGGAAGATAACGGAATCGGTGCAATTGCTGTATATAGGAATAATCGAAAAAATCTTCCATATACACTCATAATCATAATGAAGCTCAGAACTGTAATAAAAAGTCCACCGATCAACGTCACCGCCCATAGAGGAATACTTTCAAAAAATCCACAATCTTCTACCGCTTCTATGATTTCGTCCGGTAAAACGGTATCTTCTGTACTTCCAAATCCTGCGGTCTGCATAATCGTACTGGTCACTCCTTGTATGATATTGAATAATGCCATCATCAGCTCCAGTCCATACGTGACTACGCCTTTTGCAATCGCAAAACGGATAAATATTTTTAATGCATGTTCCGGTCTTTTTACCTCTGTAAAACTTCCACAAGTCTTGACCACTCCGACTACAAAGAAAAGCACTAACAAAGCATAGCCGATTGCCTGCAATGCTCCATGGATCTGCACAATCACCTGCCAGATACCGCCACCTTTAAAAGTTTCCGGTGACTGTGTGAGTATCTGCCATATTTCCGCAAGTTTACTGTTCCAGGTATCCAGGGCATTTTGCAAGTTCTGTACTACCCAGTTATCTGACACTTTCTAAACACCTCCTGTCTTAGTCGGGACAGTGCGGTTCCATGTGGCCCTGCACAGTCCCGTTTTCTTACTCCTTGTTTTCTGTTCTGCTTAACCTGTAATCAGATTCAGGATTTCTTTTGCAAATGTAATGATTACACCGCCTGCTAACGTTAAAAATCCGTTTGCTCTCTGGCTTGGATCATGAGATTTCAGTGATAAACCAACCTGCACAATTCCAAATCCCAACAAAATCATTCCGATGGCACGAATCAGTCCAAAGATAAACGTGGACAGATTATTGATAACGGTCAGTGGATCGTCTGCCGCAAATACGGTACTTGCTCCTGCTGTCATAAACAGTACCATTGCAATATACACTGCCATGGCACGTTTCATTTTTGCTGTCATTGGCAGCTTCTTCGTTGATTTTGTTGTTTCTTTCTTCTCCTGCTTCTTTCGCATATCTAACTTCATTTTTGATAGCCTCCTATATATTTTTCTTGGATTTACTGATATTTCTGTATGATTTCTTCCAGATCTTCATCGGATAATAATTCGTAATCTTCCGATTCCAGTGAATCGTCTGTAAGTTCACCTTCTAAACTGTCTCCCAATGAGATACTTGCCACCGCCCGGCCAACCGTACCATGCAGATATGGTTTCCCGTTTCCGTCAGTCGTAAGTCCCACATTGGGATGCTTTAAAATATCGAATTTCTCGTCTAAAATTGGTCTTTCTCCACGAATAAAAAGAATCGCATATCGGTTATCTAACATGCGAACTTCATCGGGTGTCATCAGCTCCCGCCCTGTATTCTGATAATTGGTGGAATAATTCCCGGAATGTCCCGTTGACTTTCCATAGGTGTTCGTGTCAATCGTTGCCTTGCCAAGAAGTTCGCTGACATATTTATGTGTTCCCTGCTCATTGCCGCCTAAATATAAAAATTCATCACAATTTCCCATAATGCTTTCCCACTGCTTTTCGAACAATGCCTTTAACTGTGCCAGATTCTGCAAAATAATACTGACTGACACTTCTCTGGAACGCATAACGGACAGAATCTTATCGAAGTCATCCGGCAGTGAAACATTTGCAAATTCGTCCATGAGGAAATGCACATGAACCGGAAGTCTCCCTCCATATTTATGGTCTGCCAGATAGAACAACTGCTGAAATAACTGGGTATATAAAATTGACACCAGAAAGTTGTAACTGGTGTCGTTGTCCGGGATTAACGCAAATAAAGCCACTTTCCGCTCTCCCAGTGATGGCAGGTCTAAATCATCTGTTGCAGTCAGTGCTGCCAGACTGGATAAGTTGAATTTCTCAAGTCTTGCGGCTAATGTGATTTGAATGGATTTTAATGTCTTGGCACTACCAGAGTGATAATCTTTGTAATACTTTACTGCGATATGTTCCGGGTTCTTCATTTCCAACCGCTCAAACAATTCATCAAGCGGTGACTGGTACTGGTCATCGTCCTCTCTGACTTCTCCGGCACGAAGCATTTCCATTACCATCGGGAAATTCTGCTCCTCCTCTGGTGCTTCATATCTCAGATAGAAAATCAGTGCCAGTAACAACATGGAAGCTGCGGTATCCCAAAATGGATCGTTGGACTGACTGCCTTTTGGTGTAGTCGCTTTGAACAGGTTCGTCACCAGTCTCTGCACATCGTTATCATCCTTCAGATATACAAACGGGTTATAGCAATGGCTCTTTTCCATGTTGATCAGGTCAAGCACTCTTACCTCATATCCTTTTTCTTCCAGAAGATACCCAGTGTCCCGCAAGTTCTCTCCTTTTGGATCTAAAACCACAAAAGAGGTATTCGCCTGCATCAGATTCGGCTTTGCAAAAAATCTGGTCTTTCCGGAACCAGAACCGCCAATTACAACCGTCAATACATTTCGCAAATGCTTTCTCATGTTATAACTGATCTGCACATGCATGGTCAGCAACTTATTTTTTGTAAATCGCTTCTCCCTGTATCTGCGATTGATTTTTTTCACATTTCCCCATTTGGCAGAGCCATGTTCTTCACCTCGTCGGTAATGTTTCTTGGTAGAAATATAAATCCCGATTCCCATGCCGTAAGACAGCAAAAAAATAAGGACAGTTTTTACACTGTCCCCACATAACCGAATGGAAAACGGATGGTTGATTGCTTCCGAGACTCCATCCAGAATCCCCATAAGACCAGACGAAAGATAAGGTGCGACAAGTAACGCAAACCAGATAACCGGGATAATTCCAATTACTGCCAGTATCAGACCACTCTGCTCATCATCGTTCTTCATGGCTTCTGCGTCCTCGCTTTTCCTTCTCCGGCGGTACTTCGATTTTCTCTATCACTTTCATCAGAACATTATCGACAAGCTCCGTATCCTTTCCCTCTTTCAGCATCTGATTCCGCTTATCTTTCAGGGAATGGAACACCACACCGCTCTCATATTTATCCAGTTCTAACGTAATCGTATCACTGCTCATTTTGCATTCTCCTTTCCCGAATTTTTCTAGCGTGCTTCTTTCCTATGCTGTCCTCTGGATTTCGGTTCCTTTTTTTCTGGCTCTGGATTTTCTTTCTTGGCTTTCTCATTTTCAGGACTGTCTTGTTCTGGTCTTTCAGTCTCTGACTGTCGGTAAGTTGCATTTCGATTCTGATCCAGTACCTTTGCCATTCTTGCAGAAATTGCATTCGCTGCATCTCTGGCTCTGGAAAGTTCCGCCCGCACTTCCTGAGTCTCCATTTTTTCAAAAAACTCTGGTGCATGTGAAAAATCATATCGACTGGTATCTATTCCATATTTTTTACACAACATATAAGACGCACACGATACATGAAATGCATCTTCATTTTTATCATAGTGCGGATTCCCATCCGCATATCCGGCAAATACCAATTCCGGCACAAGACTCTTAAAAATCTCCTGTGCACTCATCCCTTTTCTTACATAAATGCAGCCTTCTTCTGGTTTGAAAAATGCTCCTTTTTCATCCGGCATCTGTTCTGGTTCTGCTGCAACAATATTTACCGGAGGGGTACTGACTAACGCCCGGATTAAATCATGTTCTTCATATTCTGACTTTTGAATTGTTGTATCGGACATTGTTGTCTGAGAAATATCATATAGCTTTTTCGCATTATAATAATTTCCAACTGTACCATCTTCACGCTTATATGTTTTTCCCGGCTCTAAAATCAGAACTGGATTCTGTCGTTCCATACGTTTTAAATAAAATCCATGATCTCTCCAGTATCCATAGTCACCTAATTTCTGTGCATCTGGTCTTTGTGCCAGAATCAGAAGTGCATTATTGGTAGTATATCGATCAAAGGTACTCTGTACATCCAGATACTTCTGCAGCATTTTCCCATCCGTTGCCACTTGTGCGGTTACCTGCTCTGACAACTCATAGCAGCGATTCCTGTTATTTCTGCTTTCCGCAATAAATGCCTGTACCTTTTCATCCTGTGGTACAGCCGATGCATTTAATAAAGGATCAAAACTATTATCCATAAAATTTACCTCTCTTTCCCTTTCCTTGGTTTTCGTTTCTGTTGTGGCTGCTGGTGGCGAATCTGATTCCGGTCTTTATTTCCCTGATTTCTCACCGGATCATTTCTATTCTCACACCGCTCCGCTTCTTTCTTCCTTGCATTCTGTATTTCCCGAAGTTCCTTTCTGACCGATAGTTTCTCTGGTTTTTCCGGGGTAAATAGCTTAGAAGTACCCTCTGCGGTTTTCTCTTGCTTCTTTGAGGTAGGCTCGGACAGACGGGATTTGGTCGTCTTTGCCAAAGAGGGGTTTTGCTCCTTACCCTCTTTCTTCACCGACTCTCCAAACAACTCGTCCATAAGCTGATCCTCCTTGGATTTCTGCGGATAATCTTTCTCCGGTTCTGCCTGTCCCTGTTTTTCCTGCTGAACCTGTACTTTTTCCGGCTTCTTTTCCTGCTTCTCTGATTTTCCGGCTTTTGCTTTTTCTGCACGTGTCCGCTCAATTTCCGTCTTGATCTTCGCTGCTTCTGTTACAGATGCAAACTGGAATCTATCTACGATACGGTTGATTCTTGGTGCATCTTCTTCCTTTACAATCACATCTACCAGTCCGTCACTGCTTCCTTTGGGATTTCGGACTGCACAATATAACACGCCATATCGCTTTGCTTCCTGCACGAATTGTTTCAGATCACTTTCTTTCACCGAAAATACCGTCAGTGGTCTACCTGATTTAACCAATGTTTCAAGTCTTACTCTGCCTTTTGTCTTTTTCTTCTCTTTTAAGACTGTATACAGCATCACTGCCAGATGCTTCGCACCTGTACCACTGATCTTCAATGCTGCTTCACCGACTTCCAACGACATTCGTACCACCTGGTCAGCGGCTTCGCCTGATGTGTTCATGGCTTTGTTCCTCCTTCTTCTCTTTTTCTTCCTGCACCGTCTTAAATTTTTCTTCGATTACCTTGGAACGTGCGGCGATTCCATCGCAAAGTGCTGCCTCCTTTCTGAGCGTTCCAATTTTCTCTGTCAGAACTTTTATCTGCTCTTTCATTTCCTCTATTTCTTCTTCCGGTCTGTCTGCCCGGATCTTATAACGCAGGTGCTTCCGCTCCTCCACACACTGCTCCGTTTTCTTCTGCAAACTTTCTTTCAACGAAAAAAGCTGCTCTGCAATATCTATGTGATAATGGCAGAGCAGCTTCGTCTCTTTTGAAATGGTATTTAGTTTTAATAAATCTTCCCGGAACAATACATGCACCTGTTTAGCAGATATTGACGGGCGATTCTTCGGTAGGATTCCTAAAAGATAACAGTAATGCAGATACAATCCCCGAAGTCCTCCGATTTTTCTTGTCTGCTTGAAGTTGCCGGATACCCGAATCCGGTAATGCCTCTGAACCGGAAATTTCTTCTCGGCAGGTAATTCATTTTCTTCCAGAATCCGAACCCTGATTGCTTCCAGTGAATAATTCTCTCCAAAATTCCGCTTTAACTTCAGACCACGCTCCCGCCCTTCCGGACGAATGGTAATGTCTTTCCCGAACTTAAAAGAATATCCTTTTTCCCGCAAATAAAAAAAGAACTGTTTTTCAGTCCTCGCCTTTCGGATTGCCTCGTCAACATCTGACTTTACCATGCTGTGATAACTCGGCTTCCCATCCTGTTCTGCTTGCCACTCGGCATAATGTTTTCCTTTTCCCTGTTCTGGCTGCCTCACAACCGATAACTGGTATTCTTTACATAAACGGTCTGACACCATCCGCATATCCCGGTAATCCTGATTTGTCCTGTGGTATCTTTTCCCGTCAAGGAATGAAACAGAGTTCACCACAAAATGATTGTGTAAATGATTTGCCTTATCCAAATGAGTTGCAATCAGCACTTGATACTGACCACCCCACAATTCTTCTGCCAGCTTCTTTCCAATCTCATGTGCCATTGCCGGATTACATTCTCCCGGTGCAAAAGACTGGTAGCCATGAAACGCAACAATTCCGTCCTCCTTTCCAAAACGCTTTTTGACCGCAATCATTTCTTCTCTGGCGGTTGTCGGTGCACAATTCACTCCAGATACATACTGTTCCATCAGTTCTTCCGCTTCTCCGACAAGTTCCATTTCCATAGATTCAGATTGCCTCCGTCTGGTCTTTTCGGCATTCACCGCATAGGTAATCACATCATTAAATCCCTGTAATTGCCCAGTTTCACTTTCTGAAATCAGTTCTTGGTTCGTCTGTTCTTTGGTCTTATCTGGATTTTCCGCATAATTGATGACTTTTCCAATCCAACCTTTGATGCTCCAGATTGATGTCACTGCCATGATTTATTTTTCCCCGGAAGTATCACTGCTTCTGTAATCTTACGGACTGCTTCATTGAACTTCCGCACTTCCTTATCGTAACGCTGCACATCTACCACATTTAACACATGTGCTTTCTGTGCGATCTGATTTAAGTTATTTCCAATCTTATGCAGCTCCCGCATCATAGAATAATAATCTGGCGGCGGTGCGTCTCTTGGAACAACACCAGAAATCAACTGTCTCAGGTAAGCTTCCCGGTTCAGTCCGCTTCTCTTTACTTTCTTATCCAATGCCTCTGCTTCTTTTTTGTTCAATCGGAAAAGGATTGCTACATTACGTTTTCTCAACGCTCCATCTCCTTTACTTTCTGTATAGAATCTGGTTCCTGGCGAATCTGGTGTTTTTCTTTATCGTAACTGTAAACTCTGTCTGAGAGAACCTCCTGCCGTTCCACTTCATTTTTATTTACTTCCCGTACCATTTCACCAAGCATTTTCGGTTCCATCTCTCCATTATCCGGAACAATCAGAACTTCATGCACAGATGACGGTAACACATAAAATCCTTCTGGAAAAAGCTGTTCCAATTTATTTAAAACTTCTGGCTGCGTGATCATAGATGCTCCATATTGCTTTTCTACATTCGTAAGTGCATACAGCATATCATGTGAACGAAGTCCAAAATCAACATTTTCATCTAACAGGTTTGTTGCATGTCCTTCTTCATTAAAAATACTCAACAACATTTCGTCAATTGACTGAAGAATCGGTGTATTTACAGGCTGTGTATTTGCTCTTGCCTGCCGGAACATTTCCTTTGCATCCACATTCCACATCTTAATATGTTCATTTTTCACCTTCATAGTCGCTTTTCCATCGTTAGACTCTACCGGGAAGTCCACATAACAGATAGCCGACAGATCTTCCATATTTTCATGAGGCATTTCCTGTAACATTCGTTTGTTTGCCTGGGTGTTCACAAGCATCACTGCCAGATGCTCCTTCACTGAATCATAATCCATTGGGTTAATACCACTGTGCAAAAACGGAACATTGCCTGCTTCTTCCATGCATCTTGCAATTTCATTCATCACTTTCTCAACGGGTTCACCCAAACGTATTTCATTGAAGAACGGTTCTACATAGACAACTGGGCACACATTTTCTTCCTGCAGTCTTACCTGGACTCCTACCATCTGGACTCCATTATTTTTATTCATCTGCATTACCTGAAATTCTGCATTCTCATATTTAGCTGGTAGAAAATTCCGGATGTCTTTTGCTACACCTTCCGCAAATACCTTTTCTGCTATCATTTCTTTTGCAATCATTTCTTCTGTTCTCCCTTCTTCTTGTTCATTTTCTTTAAATATTCCTGATACCGTCTTTCTGCTTTCTTCTTATCTTTCACCGATACTTCAACCTGCATCTTGTGTCTCCTTTCTTTTCGCTACTAAATCTTGTTAATCTGCAACAGGCACATCATCACAACTCCTATGATGCCACCTACTAATACTCCACAAATAAACTTCAACATTATTACTTTCTCCTTTTCCATTTTCCGAGGGTTTCAGGGATTCTCCCTGACAAGCTGCCGGAGGACTGACAAACAGGAAACCTGTATGGCAATCCAAAGGCGTTGCTTGCTGGTATTGTGTATTCTTCTACTCCTGTCTCACGGTTCCGGACATCAGAAGATTTACTTGCCGAAAAGGCAAATGCTTTTCTATTCTTTCAGTTCACAAATCCCGCAAGTTTCACACAAATATTCACACTCTGTGCATCGTACATTTTCATCAGTTGCCATGCATTCTTCACTCACCGGGCAATACTTTTGACAACTTTCACACTGCTCCGTACAGTCTTCTTCTGACACTTTCTCAGCAATAATTCCAAGTAATTCATTCTGTTCTTTTTCTTCTTTCACATGTGTTTCCAGAAAAATCTTCAACAGTTCTTCACTGTCCACATCATCTTCCATCGTCAAAATCAACTCTTTCTTATGCACGACCTTCAGCTCATATCTTGCAATTTTCATATCTTTTTTCACCTTCTATCTCTCATATTTTCATGACCTGACATACTCTTTTTCGTGCTTTTTTCTCGCTTTGTAATTGCCAGATTTAACTTGATGCAGAGCAGATCGTTGTAATCTTTTCCTTGTTTTGGCGGTACATCTTTTACCTGATATTGCTTTGGAAGCACTGCAGAAATTGCTTTTGTGGCAAGTCTTCCAATACGGTCATTGTCCAAATGCAATACGATTGTTTTCACCTCTGGATGCATTTTTAGTGCTCTTGCCAATGCTGCAGGGACTTTACTTTTTTCAATTCCTTTTGCTGGCTGATAGACACCTGCCAGTGACAATAAATGTTCTCTTCTCCACTCCTTCCCGTCCAATTTCTGCAATGTTGCATAAGATAACAGATCAATGGCTGACTCAAACAGATGCATCGTATCATTGGGTTTCTCTGTAAAAATGGAAAAAGAATAGTTCTTATCACTTCCATTTGCTTCTCCGATAAAACTGGTTCCGATTCCCCTAATAGCTGCATATTTCGGATTTCCTTTCTCATCCATCCCTACAAACACCGTATTGTGATGAAATTCACTTTCATAAACTCTTCCAGACTCTAAGCAAAACTGAATGATTTCTTTATCAATCCCACGTCCTGAAAGATACGCAATCACTTTTTGATTATCTTGATTTTTCTTTGGCAACAGTAGCTGTTTCTCCATCAGAACACTCTTAGATACAGAAAGAGGCGGTTGAATATTTGCCCGTTCTGCAAGCAATTCAACCGCCTCTAAAAAACTGTATCCTTTTACTTTAACCAGATAATCCAGTGCTGATCTGCCACCGGTTCTCTGACTCCACCACATCCATTTCCCATTTGATATTTTCAAACCATCGTGTGTTCTGGTAGTGTAGGTATTACCAGAAAAGTGAACCAATTCGTATGGTTCATAATTTTTCAAGTATGTGAATAAGTCCATCCGCTTGACCTCCTGCACGACTGATGGTGGTATATATGGCATAATTTTCATCTCCTTTCCTACCTTGGATTGATATTATTCGGGATAATCCCGGGCATGAAAATAGCCAGGTGATTCCTTGGGGGTAGAACCAACTGGCTATGTATTCATAGATTATTTATCCTCTTTCCCACCATCTCTTTTCTTTTTTCACCTTATACTTTTCTCCATATTTTTCATAATACATTCTTCGCAATTGCTTGTCTTTCATAACATCTTTTGCTAATTTCCATGTCAACATAGATTGTATTCCTTTATTATTTTTATCTATTTCTGGAAAACACTTCTTGATTGTCTCGACATCGCAACTCCAAATCGCTGTATTAATTTTTTTGTACAGCTGATCCTCTTCCCCATCTTCTTCATATACATCAATCAATTCTGGATGTTCATCATAATATTGCGCTCTACTTTCCATTTCCTTCATACAACGTTCTACATACTCTTCAGAATTTACATATACTTCATGATACCAGATGTCATCTAAATAATTCTTTATCCTTTCATTATCTATTTTTGCGCTTTTAACAATCTGATCAAATATCCTCATCATTCGATTTATAAATATCGTCATTCCATGCATTAGTTGAATTTTTGTGCGATATTCATCTTGTCTTTCCATTTGTCCTCTACTAACCAACTCAAAAAGTCTGGCGCATTCATTTACTATATCAAAATGTTTCATTGCCTCATATTCTTCTTGCGATATAATATTATCCAAAACCAAACTTTCAAATGGAATACCTTTATATTGGCTTAGTATTTCATTATAATAAATCATCGGAATATCCATCAAATTCTTGAAATTGTTATCCTTCTTCTCATCTTCTATTTTCTCAAAATCAATATTTCGTAACGAATCAAAAAATTCAGATATTTCTTTTGTTTCCTTAATCGGCAAAAAATAATATCCCACATATTCTTCTCTAACTCGATATTCATTAATATTCAATATTAAACGCTTATATAATCTGTCTATAGACATATACAATGGATTTAATAACATTTGTTTATATCGTACTTTTCGCTTCTTATCCATTCTTGCATTTATATTTTCTATATATACTGTAACTAATGCCGAAGTAATAATTCCTGTAGACAACCCTACAACTATTTTTTTTACATCATTGTAACTTTCGGGCATCCAACAAGATCCAATTAATGCTCCTATAGCTACTACTACAAGAATGCTTATTGCAACATACAACATATTAACTTTTTCCTGAAGTATATTCAGTTTTTTACTCAAAAATTTTATTACCTTTCTTATTTTTTTCATATGTCTATTTTCCATCATCTTTCCGAATTTCATCAATTATCCGACCTATATTACAAGTAATCTGTCCTTTACACTGATGAATATCTTCATTGATTTTCTTTTCCTGCTCAA
>OLSC01001735.1_pt1 | contig 18309 bp, 16 predicted proteins | sample 1672881 | NCBI WGS metagenome assembly OLSC01 (sample SAMEA3136733, study PRJEB25190) | human gut metagenome | biome: human gut; feature: human-associated habitat; material: faeces | place: Austria | collected 2013
GCAACGGCGGCTACACCCGCATCATCAAGATCGGCGCTCGCCGCGGCGACGCTGCCGAGATGGCAGTTCTGGAGCTCGTCTGATCCTGCTCTGACTGTATAAACGGTTGACAAAAGCCCTTTCCCAGCAATGGGGGAGGGCTTTTTTGTGTCCCCGGAAGAGTGGCTGGCGCAGAGACTTTTTCGCAACAACGCCACTTGGCAGAGTGGGACTGGCGTGGTATACTGACAATAGCGTATTTTTGGCTGCGGCTGGCGGCTGCATTTTCCACGAAGGGAGGAGATCCGGTTGAAAACATTCCGCCATTTCCGGCATGCACTGGCTCTGTTGTTGGTCAGTGTTCTGCTGGCGGGCTGCAATGCTCTGCCCGGAGAGAACCTGCAGGTGGAAGAGCTGCTGCGTGCCCCGCGTCTGTCCGGTGACTATGGCGCGGTGCAGACGGCCCTGAACGACTGGCTGGGCGAGAGTGCGCAGCTCAAGTACCCCATGCAGGGCGAGCTGCTGTCACCTTTTCTTTTGCAGGACCTGGACGGCGACGGCCAGCAGGATGCAGCCGTGCTGTACACCACGGCCCAGAGCACGAACGTGTGCATCGCCATTCTGCAGCGGGATGACACCGGAGCGTGGCAGGTGCGCCAGAGCGTGGAGGGTCTGGCCGATACGGTGGAGAACGTGCGGCTGGCCCAGCTCCGCGCAGGGGATGACTGCCAGCTGGTGGTGGGTTATGTGGCCGCACAGGGCGACCACTATCTGGCCGTGTATGCCTACAACGACGGGCAGCTCTCCACCATTTTGGAGCAGTCCTACGAGCAATATCTGGTGGAGGACATCACCGGCGGCGGCAGTCAGGATCTGATCCTGATGTCCACCCAGGAGGACGGCGGCGTGCAGATCGAACTGCTTACCGTGGACAAGGAAGGCGGGTTCCGGCAGGCTGCCGTCATGGGCCTTTCGGCCGACCGCTTTTCCGGCTGTGCATCGGTGGCGGCCGGTCTTGGCTCCGACCGGCGCAATTATCTGGTGCTGGACGGCTGGACGGGCATTTCCGGCAACAATCTGGCCAGCGTGCTGCTCCGTTTCGATGAGAGCACCCAGCAGATGGTGCAGGCGTCCCAGATCAGTGCCGATGAGCTGTATGAGGCATCTCTGCGCAATGTGTCCACACTGGTGAGCTGCGATCTGGACGGAGACGGCATCGTGGAGATCCCCACCCAGCCGGACGAGGCGGGCCTGCTGAACCTGAGCCAGAGCCGCCGCATGGACTTTATCGTCTGGATGGACTACACCAGCCGCAGGCCGGAAAAGAGCTTTGGCCTGCTGGATGAGGAAACGAACTGCTACATCGAGCTGCCCACCGAGTGGGAGGGCAACCTCAAACTTACCGACAGCGAACAATACGACGGCGCGGTGGAGCTGCGCACCGTGGACGAGGACCAGCCGGTCATGACGGTACGGCTGGCCCAGACTGCGGCCAGCTCTACCGGGTGGACCAAACTGGGCATTGTGGCGTCGCGCCAGATGCAGGCCCGGCTGGCCCCGGATGTGGAGATCCAGGATGCGGATTACAGCCTGTCAAACGCGTTGTATCTGCTGAATTGAAAACGGAGGAAAGACCATGGTACGAGTGCTTGTGGTGGAAGATGAAGCCAATATCCGTGAGATGATCGCACTGAACCTGCGACTTACCGGGATGGAAGCCGTGGAGGCTGAGAGCGCCGAGGCCGCCCTGCCGCTGCTGGCCAAGAAGCCCGGCTGCGATGCGGCCATTCTGGATGTGATGCTGCCGGGCATGAACGGTTTTTCGCTCTGCGAAACGATCCGCCGCACCGACCAGAAGATCGGCATCATCATCCTCAGCGCCAAGGGGCAGGAGCAGGACAAGATCCGGGGCCTGTCCATCGGTGCCGACGATTACATGACCAAACCCTTTAGTGTGAGCGAGCTGCTGGCCCGTGTGGAGGCGCTCTGCCGCCGGGTGCACCGGGCCGAGAGTGAGGAAGAGCAGGATCCCGCTAAGGAGCTGGGCACCCTGACCAGCGGGGACTTTGTGCTGGACGAGAACCGCCGTGTGCTGCTGAAAGCCGGTCAGCCCATCGAGTTGACCCAGGTGGAATTCCAGATCATGGAGCTGTTTTTCCACAACCCGGGCATCGCGCTGGTGCGTGAAAAGATCCTGAAGGGCGTATGGGGCGAGAACTACTTCGGCGATGTGAAGATCGTGGACGTGAATATCCGCCGCCTGCGCATGAAAGTGGAGGACGAGCCCAGCCACCCCACCCACATCATGACGGTCTGGGGCTACGGCTACCGCTGGGAAGAGTGACGGCTTTGGCAAACGCCAATATAAATGGAAAGGAGGAAAAGCAAAATGCGAAGCGGGATCACGCGGCGCTGGCTGCGGGGCAATCTGCTCATTACGGTGCTTCTGGTGCTGCTGGCCGAGGCGATGTTCCTGCACAGCTACACCCGCAGCTACTACAACAGCGTGCAGCAGACCATGTACCGGCGCTTTTCCTCGGTGACCGGTCAGCTGAAGGTCTACACTGCCGACACGGTCTACAGTGCGGCGGCCAACCGCAGCATGGCGCTGCGGCGCATGGTGGAACAGTATTCCGATAAGGACAAGTACGAATTCATGCTGCTGGACAGCTATGGTGGGGTCATTGCATCCTCCAGCGGCACCGATGCCGACGGCATCGTAAATAACTTGGACTTTGTGCAGGCGCAGGACGCCGCCGACGGGCTGGGCATGGCGGTGTACCGCACCGAGTCCGGCGAGGTGGTCATGGCGGCGTGCTATCTGGTGCCCTATGCCGCCGAGGATGTGGCCGCCCTGCGGCTGGTCACCAGCCTGACCCTGATCGAACGGCAGATCCAGAACGCCTTTTTTGCCAGTCTCGTGGTGGTGGCGGCCATTCTGGTGTTCAGCGTGTTGACCGGCCTGTATTTTGTGCGCAGCATCGTGGTGCCGCTGGGGCAGGTGGAGCGCATTGCCGCCGACATCGCCCGCGGCGAGTTCGACGTGCGCCTGCCGGTGAACGGTGACGCCCGGGACGAGGTGGACCGTCTGCGCGGCACCATCAACCGGATGGCGGAAGGGCTGGAAGAGACCGAGAAGATGAAGAACGAGTTCATCAGTTCGGTCTCCCACGAGCTGCGCACGCCGCTTACTTCCATCCGGGGCTGGGTGGAGACCCTGCGCACGCTGGACGATCCCACGGATGAGAACTACCGCAAGGGGCTGGAGATCATCAACAACGAGACGGGCCGTCTGTACAACATGGTGGAGGAGCTGCTGGACTTCAGCCGCCTGCAGAACGGCCGCCTGCGCATGGAGTGCCGCCCGTTGGATCTGGTGGCAGAGCTCACCGACGCGGTGCTGTTCTGCGAGGCACGCATCCAGCGCGAAGGACTGATCCTGAGCTACACCGAGCCGGAAGAGATGATCCCGGTGTATGCCGATCCCGACCGCCTGCGGCAGGTGTTCATCAACATTCTGGACAACGCCATCAAATATTCTGCCCCCGGCGGCCGCATCACGGTCAAGCTGTGGGCAGGGGAATACAAGGCCTTTGTGGAGATCCTGGATCAGGGCCGGGGCATCCCGCCGGAAGATCTGGAAAACGTCAAGACCAAGTTCTACAAGGGCAGCAACGCGGTGCGCGGCAGCGGCATCGGTCTGGCATTGGTGGATTCCATCATGACCGCGCTGGACGGCACCATGGACATCCAGAGCACATTGGGCCGGGGTACGGTGGTCACCCTGGGCCTGCCGCTTTATCATAAGGCGTAAATGAGATTTTGTCACATTTCGGTGTTACAATAGAGGGAAAGTAAAAACCGTAAGGAGAACCCAATGAATCAACCCAACAAGGAACGTTTCAAGACCAGTGTAGGCGGGCAGGCCCTGATGGAAGGCATCATGATGCGCGGCCCCAAGCTCATCTGCTGCGCCGTGCGCAAGCCGGACGGCACCATCGAGACCAAGACCGAGCCCACGCCTACCCATGGCATCTGGACAAAGATCCCGCTGGTGCGGGGAGCGATTTCCATGATCGAAAGCCTGATCATGGGTTACCGCTATATGATGTACTCGGCCCAGGTCAGCATGGGCGATGACTACGACCCCGAAGAGGAAGAGACCGCTTTTGAAAAGTGGGTAGGGGAGCATCTGGGCAAAAAGGCCGAGGACGCTCTGCTGGCCTGCGCAGCCGTTCTGGGCGGGCTGCTGGCCATTCTGCTGTTCACTGTGCTGCCCACCCTTATCGTGGGCGGCGTGAACCATTTTGTCACGCTGGGCCGCTGGGCCAAGGTGGTGCTGGAAGCGGTGCTCAAGGTGGGCATCTTCCTGACCTATATGGTGGGCATCTCCAAAATGAAGGAGATCCACCGGGTGTTCGAGTACCACGGGGCCGAGCACAAGACCATTGCCTGCTACGAGGCAGGCGACCCCCTCACGGTGGAGAATGTGCGCAAGTACACCCGCTTCCACCCGCGCTGTGGCACAAGCTTCCTAATCCTGGTAGTCATCGTGAGCGTATTCCTGTACAGCGTGCTGCCCTGGGGCAGCATCGGCCTGCGGGTGCTCTTCAAGCTGTTGCTGCTGCCGCTGGTCATGGGCATCAGCTACGAGCTGCTCAAGTGGTGCGGCCGGTCGGATAACCTTGCCACCCGCATCATTCGTCAGCCCGGCATCTGGGTGCAGCACCTCACGGTGTTTGAGCCGGATGACAGCATGATCGAGGTGGCCATTGCGGCCGTGACCCCGGTGCTGCCGGAAAACCCGGAGGAAGGCAAATGGTAACGGCAGGTATGACCCCGCGGGACGCGGTGCGGCAGTTGGAAGCCCGTCTGACGGCGGCCGGATGCCCGGATGCGGATTACGACGCCGCAGAACTTTTCCGGCTGGTGACCGGGCGGGATGTCCGGCTGGCGGACGCGCCCCTGACCGAAGCGCAGGCTGCCCGGCTGGAGTCCCTCTGCCTGCGCCGGGAGGCGCGGGAGCCGCTGCAGTACCTGTGCGGTCGCTGGAGCTTTCTGGACTTTGAACTGATCGTGGGGCCGGGGGTGCTCTGCCCCCGTGCCGATACCGAGGTGGTGGCCGAGGCCGCCGCGCAGACCCTTGCGGGCGTAAAAGCGCCCCGTGTGCTGGATCTGTGTGCCGGCACCGGCTGTCTGGGGCTGGGGGTCAAGCGCTTCTGCCCGGACGCGCAGGTCACCTGCGTGGAAAAAAGCCCGGAAGCCTTCCGCTATCTGGAACAGAATGCGCGCACTGCTCTGCCCGGCGCAGCCCCGGCGGTGCAGGCCGTGCAGGGGGATCTGTTCACCTACTGGCAAAGCCTGCCGGAAGGGCAGCTGGACCTGATCGTGTCCAACCCGCCGTATCTGACGGCGGAGGAAATGCAGCATTTGCAGCCGGAGGTGGCGCGGGAACCGGCCATGGCACTGGAAGCGGGCGATGACGGCCTTGTGTTCTACCGGGCCCTTGCGCAGCACTACCGTGACGCGCTGCGCCCCGGCGGGGCACTGGTGCTGGAGATCGGCTGGCAGCAGCGGCAGGCCGTCATGGAGCTGCTGGCCGGGAATGGCTGGGCGGACATCGAATGCCGCAGGGATTACGGCGGCAACGACCGCTGCATCATTGCCCACCGGCCAAAATAATTGAAAAATAGAAACAACTTCTTGTTGTAAATTCTGGAATTTGTGTTATACTAAGAGAGAAAGTACAACACAGCCCGTTTTTGCGGGCAATGAGGATAAAGGAGCAGCACGCTATGGCAAAAAATCAGAACAACAACGTTGCCCCGGCCACCAAAAAAACCGGCGCGGAAGCCAAAAAGGATGCGCTGGCCACGGCCCTGGCCCAGATCGAAAAGCAGTTCGGCAAGGGTGCCGTGATGAAGCTGGGCGACAATACCGCCATGCAGGTGGATGCCATTTCCACCGGCAGCCTGGGGCTGGACATGGCACTGGGTGTGGGCGGTGTGCCCCGCGGCCGCATCATTGAGGTGTATGGCCCGGAATCCAGCGGCAAGACCACGCTGGCTTTGCACATTCTGGCCGAAGCCCAGAAGAAGGGCGGCGACGTAGCGTTCATCGACGTGGAACACGCGCTGGACCCGGTGTATGCCGAGGCACTGGGCGTGGACATCAACAATCTGCTGGTCAGCCAGCCGGACACCGGTGAGCAGGCCATGGAGATCTGCGAAGCGCTGGTGCGCTCCGGTGCCATCGACGCCATCGTGGTGGACTCGGTGGCAGCCATGGTGCCCCGTGCCGAGATCGAGGGCGAGATGGGCGACAGCCATGTGGGCCTGCAGGCCCGTCTGATGAGCCAGGCCATGCGCAAGCTCACCAGCGTCATCGGCAAGACCAACACCGTATGCGTGTTCATCAACCAGCTGCGTGAGAAAGTGGGTGTCGTGTACGGCAACCCGGAGGTGACCACCGGCGGCCGTGCCCTGAAGTATTATTCTTCGGTGCGCATCGACATCCGCCGCGTGGAGGGCCTGAAGGATTCTTCCGGCCAGTTCATTGGCAACCACACCCGCGCCAAGATCGTGAAGAACAAGGTGGCCCCGCCGTTCCGTGAGGCAGAGTTTGACATCATGTTCGGCGAGGGCATCTCCAAGGTGGGCGAGCTGCTGGACCTGGGCGTCAAGCTGGGCATCGTGCAGAAGAGCGGTGCATGGTTCAATTACGGCGACATGCGCCTGGGGCAGGGCCGTGACAACTCCAAGCAGTTCCTGAAGGACAACCCGGAGATCGCCAACGACATCGAGGGCCAGATCCGCGCCAATGCGGACAAGCTCTATGCTTCCCGCCGCTCGTCCGGCCGTACTGCTGCCGCCGACAAGGCCGAGGAAGCTGCCGCACCTGCCGAGGGCACCAAGGAGCCGGTGGTCAAGGCTCCGGCCCGCAGCAGCGAGAGCGAGCTGGACATCATGGTGGAGGACTAAATGTCCTTTTACCGTAAGAGTTACCGCCCGCGCCGGGGCGGGGAAGAACCGGAAAAATGTGCTGACCCGGCCAAGGCCCGCGCCCGTGCGCTGGATGCCCTTTCGGCCCGGGAGATGACCAGCACCCAGTTGTATGAGCGGCTGTGCGCCCGCTTCACCGAGCAGGCGGCGGCCGCCGCCGTGGCCGAGATGGTGGAGCTGGATTACGTCAACGACGACCGCTACGCGGAGACACGCGCCCACGGCCTGCTGATGGCCCGCAAGAGCCGCCGGGCTGCGGCCCAGAACCTGCGCCAGAAGGGCCTGAACAGCCAGCAGATCGAACAGGCACTGGAAACCGTATACGCCCCGGATGAAAACGGCGAGAGCCCGGAGCTGGAAGCTGCCGCCGCGCTGGTGGCCAGCCGCTACCGCAAGAAGCTGGCCGACGGCCGCCGCGACCTTGTGGTGGCAGCATTGCAGCGCCGGGGGTTTGCCTATGCGGTCATCAAAGAGGCCATCCGGCGGACGGAAGAAGAGTTATAGAAAGAGAGTATTATCCCCTATGAAAATTGCGTGTATTTCCCTTGGCTGCCCGAAAAATCAGGTAGATCTGGACGTGATGGTGCACATCCTGCTGTCGGCCGGTCATGAGACGGTGGCCGACCTGGCGGAGGCCGATGTCATTCTGGTGAACACCTGCGGCTTCATCGAGAGCGCCAAGACCGAAGCCATCGAGAACATTCTGGAAGCCTGCGCTTATAAGCAGCAGAACCCGGACCTGAAGGTCATCGTGACCGGCTGTCTGGCCGAGCGCTACCGCAGCCAGATCGAGGAAGAGATCCCCGAGGTGGATGCCGTGGTGGGCTGCGCCTCCAACAAGGCCATTGACACCATCGTGGAGCGGCTGTTCCACGGCGAGGACCATCTGGAGAGCTACGGTGCCAAGAAGGACTTCCCGCTGGGCGGCAAGCGCGTCATCGGCACGCCGGCCCACTATGCGTACTTAAAGATCGCCGAGGGCTGCAACAACCGCTGCCACTACTGCGCCATTCCGGGCATCCGCGGCCCGCTGCACAGCCGCGATATGGCCGACTGCGTGGCCGAAGCCCGCTGGCTGGCCGGTGAGGGCGTGAAGGAGCTGATCGTGGTGGCGCAGGACCCCACCGCCTACGGCGAGGACTGGGGCAAGCCCGGCAGCATCTGTGAGCTGCTGGACAAGCTGAACAAGGTGCCGGGGCTGGAATGGATCCGCATCATGTACGCCTACCCGGAGCGCATCACTGACGAGTTCATTGCCGCCATGAAGCGCAACGAGAAGGTGGTGCCCTATCTGGATCTGCCCATCCAGCACTGCAACGACACCATCCTCAAGAACATGAACCGCCGCTCCAACCGTGCCGAGCTGCTGGAGGTCATTGGCAAGCTGCGCCGCGAGATCCCCGGCATCACCCTGCGCACCACCCTGATCGCAGGCTTCCCCGGCGAGACCGAGGAGCAGTTCGAGGACCTGTGCAACTTCGTCAAGGAAGTGCAGTTCGACCGGCTGGGCTGCTTTGCCTACTCGGCCGAGGAAAATACCGTGGCAGCACGGATGGACGGACAGATCGAGCAGGAGGTCAAGGACAAGCGTGCCGAGCTGGTGATGCAGATCCAGACCGGCATCATGGCCCAGAAGCAGGCCGAAAAGGTGGGCCAGACCGTGCGCGTGCTCTGCGACGGCATTGACGAAGAGAGCGGCCTGTATCTGTGCCGCACCACCGGCGATGCCCCGGAGGTGGACGGCAACGTGTGCGTGTCCAGTGAAGAGCCGCTGTACCCCGGCCAGTTCTATGATGTGCTGGTGGACGACAGCGACCTTTACGATCTGTATGGTACGGTCGTAAAATAACGTATTGGAGGATAAAACCTATGAATCTGCCCAATAAACTCACTCTGACCCGCATTGTGCTGGTGCCGGTGTTCATGATCTTTGTGTCCCTCACCAGTCTGGACGCGGTGGCCAACGGCACCTTCCAGCCGCTGTATTACCTGCTGGCCGGCATTGTTTTTGCAGCGGCCAGCTTCACCGACTTTCTGGACGGTCATCTGGCCCGCAAGTGGAACATGGTCACCGACTTTGGCAAATTTGCCGACCCGCTGGCCGACAAGCTGCTGACCACTGTGGCCTTCATCTACATGATGCGGGACGGCGTGTGCAGCCCCGTGGTGCTGTGCATCATCCTGGCCCGTGAGTTCGCGGTTTCCGGCCTGCGCATGGTGGCGGCCGGTGCCAAGGACGGCAAGGTGATCGCTGCCAACATGTGGGGCAAGGTCAAGACCGTGCTGCAGATGCTGAGCATCATCTTCTACTTCTTCGGCACGGCACTGTGCTGGAACGGCACGCTGGAAAGCATCACGGTGGTGGTGCTGGTGTCCATCCTGCTGTGCTGGCTGGTGGCCATCGTCACGGCCGTGTCCGGCATCAAGTACCTGTGGGACAACCGCAGCTTTATCAACACTGCAAAATAAAAATGTGGAAAACCCTCTCCCGCCCCCGGCGAAGGCCGGAAGGGAGAGGGCTTTTTTGTTTACCGAGAGGAAATTTTTATGAAAAAATTCCTGGATACCTGCCGCAGGCTGCTGTCCATCGCCCTGAACCTTTTTGTGCTGTGTGCAGAACCCATTGCCCTGCCCCTGAGCTGGGAGATGGGCCAGGCCCAGATCTTTACCTACTACACCGAGGACTCCAACATCTTTGCGGCGGTGGTGTGCGCCATGGTGGCGGTGTGGCAGCTGCGGTGCATCTTCACCGGCGGAGAGCTGCCCCGCTGGCTCAAGCGGCTCAAGTTCATGGCCACCAGCTGCCTGCTGCTCACCTTCCTGACGGTGGTGTTCGTGCTGGCCCCCATGAACGGCGAGGGCGGGCTGTACATGCTGCTGTGCACCAGCAGCATGCTGTACCACCACCTGCTCAACCCCATGGCGGCGCTCCTCTCCTACCTGCTGCTGGAGCGGGAACCCCACCTGCCGCGCAGCGATGTGCGCTGGGCGCTGCTGCCCACGTTGGCATATGCGGCGGTCATCCTGCCGCTGAACATCCTGCGGGTCATCGTGGGACCGTACCCCTTCTTTGAGGTGTACCACCAGCCGGTGTATGTTTCCGTCCTGTGGGCCGTGGGCCTGCTGGGGGTGAACTACCTGTATGCCTGGCTGCTGTGGCATCTGGGCGGCGGCAGGCCCCGCAGCGCACGCTGACCGCAAAAAAGCAGCTGTACCACTTGGTACAGCTGCTTTTTTCAGGTACAGGAGTTGCGGGATCAGGCGTTGATCTCCGGGAAGCCCTCCAGCTTGGAGGTGCAGTGCGGGCAGCGCACAGCCTTGATGGGGATCTCGGTCTGGCAGTAGGGGCACACCTTGGTGGTGGGCTCTGCCGGTGCGGCGGGAGCTGCCGGCTTCTTGTGCAGGCCGTTGATGAACTTGATCACCACAAACAGCACAAAGGCCACGATGAGGAAGTTGATGACCGAGTTGACGAATTCGCCGATCTTGATGCTGGAACCGCCCAGGCTGATCACGACATCCGAGAAATCTGCCTTGAAGAACAGGCCGATCAGCGGGTTGATGACGTCATCCACCAGAGCCGTGACGATGGCCGTGAACGCACCGCCGACGACCACGCCGACTGCCATATCCAGCACATTGCCGCGCATGGCAAAGGCCTTGAATTCCTCAAAGAATTTCTTGATCCCCTTGATCTCTTTTTCTGGCATAAGAACGATCGCTCCTTTTCAAATTCTCCCTGTGTGTGCGGGAAATTTTCTTTGCCTTTATCATACTGGATTTGCAGGCATTTTGCAAGGGCTGGGGGGCAGGTTCGGCAGGGTGTAAAAAAGCGGGGCCTGCCAGCGCAGGCCCCGCTTGATGCATGAGGGAAAATCAGAACTTGAACAGGTTCACAATGCGCTGCCACAGGCGGGTGAACACATTGCCTTCCTTCACAGTCTCGGTCTCGGCGGCGGTGGTGTCCGCAGCAGCCACGGTCTCAGCGGTCTTGTACACGAACTTCACGCTGCCGTCAGCACCGTCCGGTGCACCGGCAAAGCTGTTGTAGCCTTCCAGACGGTCGGCCATGGCATCCAGCACGGTCTTGAGGTCGTGCAGCTGGTCAGCGTCCAGAGCGCCGGTCAGCTTGGAGATGCCCTCATCGTTGAACTGGTTCAGGCCGTCGTTCAGCTGCACGGTGCCGTCACTCAGCTGGCCTGCGCCGTTGTTCAGGGTGTTCACGCCATCGTACAGGGTCTGGGTGCCGGCGGCCAGCTGGGCGCTGCCGTCCTTGGCAGAGTGGGCACCGTCCGCAGCGGACTGCACACCGGCGGTGTACTGGTTCACACTGGAGACGAACACCTGGATCTGGGACAGGCTGGTCTTGAGGGCGGCGACATCGGCCATATCCTGGCTGTTCTTCACCTGATACACCAGTTCTTCGTGGGCGGTGTTCTTGGCGTCCTCGCTGGTCAGCAGCTGGACCAGACCGGTGATCATGGAGGGGTCATAGCTCTGCATCCGTTTCAGAGCAGCTTCCAGGTCATGGTTGGTCTTGGTGGCAGCCAGGTACAGGGCCAGATCCAGCTCGCTGTCCTTGAAACTGGGCTCCTGCTCCCACACGGTGCGCACGATCTTGCGGCGGCCGGCGGCCAGGGTCTTGTCGTTCATGGTCAGGATGTTGTCGATGACGGAAGCATAGTCGCTCCAGGTCATGTCGTTGTCGATCAGGCCGCCCTCTTTCAGGGTCTTGTTGGCGGAAGCCAGCACGCCGTCAGCCACCTGCTGTGCAGCGGAATTCAGAGCGGCGTTGTTGGAGGTCAGGGTGTCCAGACCGTCGGTCAGCTGGCCCAGACCATTGTCCAGAGCGGCTGCACCGCTGTTCAGGGTGTTGGCACCGTCCAGCAGGGCCAGCACACCGTCGGCCAGCTGGGCCGTGCCGTCCACCAGCTGGGAAGCGCCGTCCATCAGCTGACTCATGGCGTCGTTCAGCTGGGTCATACCGTCGGTCAGCTCATTGATGCTGCTCAGGTCGAACACATTGTCGGTGCCCAGAGCCTCGGTGCTGGTGGCGCAGGCCACCATGATCTGCGGGCAGGTCAGCTCGGTCACATCGGCTTCCACGGTCACGGTGTCCTGCAGGTAATCTTCGATGCTGTTCACTTCATCGGGCAGCAGGCCGGACAGGGAGTCCTTGACGCCGGGCAGGGTGACAAAGGCGGCTACGTTGCTCTTGGCGGCGCTCTCCACCACGCCGTGCTCTGCGGTCACGTTGGAGGCATCGCTGCCCAGGATCACGCCCACGGCGGTGATCAGCGGGGTGACGATGCTGCGGGTCTGGCCGTTCACCTCCACGGTGCCGGTCTCGTTGTTCTTCAGGCTCACGGTCACGGTCAGGTGGCCGCTCTTGCCGATCAGGTCCTCCAGGGCGGCTTCCTGGCCGTCCAGGGCGTAGGTGACCTTCACATCCATGGGCAGAGTCTTGTCGGTGCTGCCCTTGTAGTACACGTCGGTGTCATCGGTGTTCCACACCAGCTCGTCGCCGTTCTGGGTGAACTCGGCGCTGCTCTCGGTGTTCTGGATGTCGGTCAGGGTGGACTTGTCGGTTACGGAGGACAGGCCGCCTGCGTTGTACAGGTGCTCGCTGACGGTGGTGCTCTTGAGGGAGCCGTCGCCGTTCATCACAGCGTACACGGTCTCATCTTTGGAAAAGCTGCTGCTGCCGGCGGCAAAAGCAGGCACAGCGCAGCTGGCGGCGAGGGTCAGGGCCAGCGCCGCACTGGCGATACGAAGCGATTTTTTCATGGCAGATTACTCCTTTTCAGATTTCTAGGCGTTGGCGGATTCCGGCACCATCCACTTGAGGGTGGTGTGGCGGATGATCCAGTCGCACAGCATCAGGGCGGCGGGCAGAACGACCAGAATGACGATCATACTGATCAGAGCGCCGCGGGAGATCAGCAGGCAGATGCTCTTCAGCAGCTCCATCTTACTGATGGCAGCCACGCCTACGGTGGCGGCAAAGAAGGTAAGGCCGCTGGTCAGGATGGACTGGCTGCAGTGCTCCAGAGACTGCTGAGCAGCCTCTTTGGGGGTGCGGCCAAAGGCACGCTCCTCGTGGTAACGGGTGGTCATCAGGATGGAGTAGTCCACCGTAGCACCCAGCTGGATGGTGCCGATGACGATGCTGGCAATGAAGGGCAGCTGGGTCCCGGTAAAGTACGGGATGCCCATGTTGATGGCAATGGCGGCCTCGATGCTGGCAACCAGCAGCACGGGGATGGAAATGCTCTTGAAGGAGATGGCGATGATGACAAGAACGGCCAGGATGGACCAGACGTTGACATTCTTAAAGTCCACGTCAGCCACCTCGATCAGGTCCTTGGTCATGGCACCCTCACCGGTGATAACGCCCTCCGGGTCTGCAGCCTTGATGAGGTCGTTCATCTCGGTCAGCTGGTTGTTGATGGCATCGGTGCCGGTCTTGTAGGAACTGTTGGCCAGGATCAGCTTGTAGCCGCCGGACTGCAAGATCTCCATGACGCCGTCCGGGATCAGCGAGGTGTCGAAGCCGGGGCCGGTGATGGAATCCAGGCTCACCACCTGGGTGATGCCGTCCACGTCGTTGATCTCGTCGCACAGGTCGCTGACCTGGGTGGCGGTCAGGTCGTCATGGACCAGGATAAAGTGGCTGGTGGTCATGCCGAAGTCCTCACCCAGCTTGTTGGTGCCCACGATGCCCACCAGGTCCTGGGGCAGGGAGTCGAACAGGGTGTAGTACACTTCGGTCTTACTCTGGGCCACGATAAAGGGGACCAGGACCAGGATAAAGATTGCTACGATAGGAGCAGCGTGGGACGATACAAAGTAGCTGAGCTTGGTGAGCTTGGGGATGATGGTGCGGTGCTTGTACTTTTCCACCAGCCGGTCAAAGGAAAGGATCAGGGCCGGCAGGACCACCACCGTGCAGATGACGCCCAGCGCCACGCCCTTGGCCATGACGATGCCGATGTCGCGGCCCAGGGTCAGGCGCATGGCGCACAGCGCCAGGAAGCCGGCGATGGTGGTAAGGCTGGAAGCGGAGATGGAAGTCATGGTCTTGCAGATGGCACTGACCATGGCTTCTTCATTATTAGAGCGCAGCTCCTTTTCTTCCTGATAGCGGTGCAGCAGGAAGATGGAGAAGTCCATCGTAACGCCCAGCTGCAGCACGGTGGCCAGTGCTTCGGTGATGTAGCTGATCTGGCCCAGGAAGATGTTGGTGCCGAAGTTGTACGCGATGGGGAACAGCAGGCCCAGCATGAACAGCAGCGGGGTGATGGTGCTTTCCAGCGAGAGGAACAGCACCAGCAGGCTGGCACCCACGGCGATCAGGATGTAGAACGGCATTTCCTGGTTGACCAGTGCTTTGGTGTCCTGCAGGATGACGCTCATGCCGCCAAAGAAGCAATCCTTCCGCAGCAGCGTTTCGATCTGTTTGACGGCGTTCATCGTCTCGTCGCTGGCGCTGGGTGCGTCGAAGCGGACGATGAGCATGGTGGAATCGTTCTTGCCGAACATGAACTGCTGCACGTCGGCGGGCAGCATCTCGGTGGGGATGCTGGGATCGATCACATCGCTGAGCCAGAAGGTCTGGGTGACACCGGGCACAGCCTCGATGTCCTTCTTCATGGCAATGAGTTCGTTGGTCGGCAGGCCTTCCACCGTGATCATGCCGGTGGACGCCAGATGGAAGTCATCCTCGAGGGCTACCTCGCCGATCATGGAGTCCAGATCCTGCGGCAGGTAGGTGAGGATGTCATAGTTGATGCGGGTGGCAACTGCGCCGATCGCGGAAGGAATCAACAGCAGGAACGCTACTGTCAGGATCAGCTTCCGGAAGCGCACAATGCCCTGTGCGATCTTTTTCATGAGTACCCTCCAGAGTCAGAAATGGATAAGAATCTTAGTAAAATGACCGGTGGTCATTTCCAAGCAAACACTATTATAACCAGGACAAACCGGGTGTCAAGCACAAAAATGACCAAAAGTCAGTTTTTTTATCACGGGCCGGCGATTGTATAAGAAAACGCTCTTGCACAATTGCGGCAGGACTGCTAAAATGATTGAGACAACCAACAAGGGCAACGTATGAACGTGAGAAAAAGAGAGAAAAGAGGAATCGACCCAGAGCATGAGTACCGTGGAAGGCAAAAAACAGGAAAAGCGCCGGGCCCTGCTGGATGCAGCCTACGAGCTGTTTCTGGAGCGCGGCACCGCTAAGACCAGCGTGGAGGACATTACCTCCCGGGCCAAGGTGGCCAAAGGCACTTTTTACCTGTATTTTCAGGACAAAGGTGCGGTGATGCAGGCCCTGCTGGGGCGGGTGAGCTACCAGCTGCTGAACAATGCGTGCGAGGCTGTGGAGCGGCAGACCGGCCTTGAGACGTTCCCGGACAAGATGGTGGCCGTGATCGACCATATTATCGAAGCGCTGCGGCGGGACACGGTGGTGCTCAAATTCCTGGAGCGCAACTTCGTGTGGCCGGGGCTGGACCAGATCGAGGCCAGCCGCGACGCCGAGCCGCTGATGCGCAAGCTGCTCAACGTGGTGCTGACCAGCCCGGAAATGGCCGGCCGCACCGAGCGGGAGGTCTATCAGCGCATCACGGCGCTGGGCAGCATGTGCATGTCGGTGTGCTACTCCAGCATTCTGGAGGGCAAGCCGGACAACATCGACAGCATGAAACCGGTGCTGTACGACATTATCCGCAAGGCGCTGTAAGAAATTTTCAGAGAAAATTGCAAAAAGCCTTGCAATTCGTGCAAAGCTGTGGTAAACTATCCAAGTCGATATGACGTATGGACGGTTAGCTCAGCTGGTAGAGCATCTGCTTGACGTGCAGGAGGTCACAGGTTCGAGTCCTGTACCGTCCACCATACAGTTCGTACTCGAACCCGATTCTTTATGAAAAAGGGTTCGGGTACGTTTTTTGTTTGCAAGAGGTTCTGAGAAAGGACTACTCGGAACGGTAAACGAGCAAAGGCAGGGTATCACTATGTAGGTGGTGCCCTGCCTTTTATTCTTAGTATTTGTCAAAAATCGCATCCAGTCAATTTACTTTTTCTGCGCAGTTTGCTATAATGATATCTACTAGTATGTATAGCCAGATTAGACTTCGAGTGGCTTGTCTGTAAAGACAGGCGGCATCGTACCAATGGGTATGGATGTGTTTTTCCGGTAGGAGTTCCCTCGGTTCGGCCTCATTCTACACTGCAACACGAGAACATCGTTGCATCGAGTCACAGTGTGATATGGAATTATGTTAAGGTGTTAAGTAATGTTGGTCTGAGCCTATGCAATTGTTTGGGAAGTCGGATTTGTGCTGGTGTGAATTCAGGATATAAGGCTATCGCATCTCTTTGTTATTTGAGGACGGGAAGTCCCCTCAATTTATTTGGGGGCCAATAATAACAAGGAGGTGAATTTCGTGAATAAGACGGACAAGCCTTTTGTTGTTGTCAATATTAACATATTCGGCAACAACAATAAGCTATCAGCGAATGAGACTCGTTCTCATGTCCCTGCTGCTTTGGTTATCTTTGCGATTTCCATTGCGGCCATACTGGTTGTATCCTATTGCTGCCCTGAACTGCTTCCCGATTTAGTCCGTTGGATGATCGGCAAAGTAGTTAACAGCTAACACCAGCATATTTTAAGAATTGAGGTGTCATACCTTTTGAAATATAGTGATTGCCCTTTATATGGAATTCGTTCCAAACGTATGCTCAAGTATATCCTTCAAATAAAAAATGATGATATGCTAAAGCAATCCAATATCACATCCAAAATCCATCCATATATAGATAAGACAAAAAAGCCTCGTCTTATTGAAGCACCGCAGGCAGAATTAAAGATTGTTCAAAGACGGATAAAAACATTATTGGGTAAAATTCAAACGCCCGATAATGTTTTTTCTGGTATAAAGGGAAAATCTTATCCGGAAAACGCACGTATGCATATTGGAGGAAGAAAACGAAATCTCTACAAAACTGATCTGACAGCTTTTTTTCCATCTATCAGTCGAGAGGACGTTTATCAATTTTTTAATAACGAATTGTGCTGTTCTCCGGATGTTTCAGAAGTGCTGACCAGTTTAACAACAGTTAACCTTGAAAAATTTCCAAAAGAAGAACTCACAGAAGTCTATGACTTTTTAGGTCAAAAAGGTGTGCATTGCTACAATCATTTGATTTCAGGAGCACCAACCAGTCAGATATTATCCTATCTTGTCAATCATAAGATGTTTGATGAACTGCATACGCTATCTGATAAAAATGATATGGTGATGACTGTATATGTGGATGATATGGTATTTTCGAGCGAACATAAGATATCTTCACATTTTAGGAACTCTGTCAAATCAATCATTAAGAAGTACAGATATAAACTATCCCATAACAAAGTAAAAGGTTACTCAAAGGGATATCCAAAATTAGTAACGGGTGTTGTCATCGACTGCAATGAAAATATGATTGTCAAAAATTCATTGCAACATAAAATCATATTGGAATTTGAGCATTTGCGCAAAAATCCTATGGATCAGGAAAGTCGCCAGCGATTGCGAGGTTTAGTAACATCGGCGCAGCAAATTGATAAGTCAATTTTCCCAAACATCAAAAGATTTGCATTTGAAAATCCATCCAAGTATTTTCAAGCGCAGTCTCTCCATTGCAATTGCACTTGCAATGGGACTTTCCATGATTCGCGTTCTCACTGGAATTTCTCTTTTAATGATTGGAACAGGAGAAGGCTTTGCCATTATGATGATGCGTTCCTTTTTTATTTCAATTCCAGATTCAATGATTGAAGCGGCCAGATTAGATGGATGCTCAGAATTAAAGGTTTTAACGAAGGTAATATTACCTAACACATTTCCTGCATGGACTTCCTTGATTGTAATTACAGCAATGGGTGCATGGAATAACTTATTAGCACCTATGATGTATATTTTTGATCAGAATAAATATCCAATTCCATATGCGCTGTATGCTTTTCAATCTGCACATACTACAGATTATCAATTGCTTGCTGCAGGTATGATGATTTCGATGGTTCCCATTGTAATTGTTTATGTAGCATTTCAGAGCAGCTTTCAAAATGGTCTTATGGCAGGGGCTGTTAAAGGCTAATAAATTCCTACATTTTCTTAATAAAGTTGCATTGCAAAACCCATGTTTCCTGGCTTATTATGGTATCAGGAAACATGGGCTTTTTTGTTTATGGAAAAAAAGAATTTCTTGAAGAAATGGCAAAACTTCCTAGAGTAGACCTATCGAAGAAAGTAGAAGATGGGTTGGTAAGCAT